>Ga0067045_1004067_pt1 | contig 13754 bp, 11 predicted proteins | sample TerdegcTABiofilm_FD_59184 | JGI IMG/M metagenome (GOLD analysis project Ga0067045, IMG submission 59184) | Combined Assembly of (Gp0054472, Gp0054536) Wastewater bioreactor microbial communities from Singapore -Terephthalate degrading...
GGAAAGGGGGCGCAGGGCAGCCGGGCGGTGCCGCGGCGACGTCGCCCGAGGCGCCGGGCGCCCGCCCGGCGGCTGGGGGAGTGGAGGTGAAGCGAATCCTCTCGGACGCCCAACGGTCCAGCAAGGAGGAATTGATCGGCGCGCTGGAACAGCGCTTGTTGCAGGCGCGGTTGAAGCCCGAGCACCGGCGGGTGTTGCGCGAATACCTTGACTCCCAGGGCGCGCTGGATGAGGCCGGCATTTTGAATGCGATCCGGCTGGTCATGAGCACGCCCGAGTATCAGGTTGCTTGAAGGTCGAGAACATGAAGAAGGAACTGACATTCCAAACCCGGCGCGAATTCCTGCGGCANGCAGTGCTGGGCGGGGCGTTGACCTGGACGGTGCCGNCGTTTCTGGCCCATACGTTTGCCGCCCTGGCCGCGCAGGGGACAGGACGNNGCGTTCAGGCGGCCACCGGCCGAGACGGGACGATTCTGGTGGTGCTGCAGATGGCGGGAGGGAACGATGGGTTGAACACGGTGGTGCCTTACGCGAACGATGAGTATCACCGGGCGCGTCCGCGGCTGGGATTAGCCGGCGACAAGGTGCTCAAGCTCACGGATGAGTTGGGCTTGAACCCGGCCCTGGTGGGNTTCAAGGCCCTTTACGATGGCGGCCAACTGGCCATTNTGCAAGGGGTTGGTTACCCGAATCCCAACCGGTCGCATTTCCGTTCCACGGAGATCTGGCAGACGGCCAGTGAGGCCAATCGGTATGAGCGCTACGGATGGATCGGACGCTATTTTGACGCGGCGTGCGGGGGCGGTGACGCGGACGTGGGCGTGAGCGTGGGACGGCAAATGCCCCAGGCATTCAGGGCGAAACGCCCCAAGGGAATCAGCCTGGATAACCCGCAGACTTATCGGTTTATGACCTCGGGCCGGCCGCGGCCCGGACAGAAGGATGCGCTGGAGGAGTCCTTTCGGAAGTTGAACCAGGTGGATGAAGCCACGGCTGAGCATCCGGGGGACGCACTCGCGGCGATTGGCGGCGCGGGCCCGGTTGACGGCTCGGCGTTGGACTTCGTCGAGCGAACGGCGCTCGAGGCGCAGGTTAGCTCGGACCGAATTCGAGCCATCGCCGGCCGGGGCACGAATCAGGCGGCCTATCCGGCGTCGAACTTGGGCAATTCGTTGAGGCTCGTGGCTCGGTTGATCGGGGGCGGAATGCCCACGCGGGTTTATTACGTGTCGCAGGGCGGCTACGATACCCACACGAACCAACTGGCAGCCCAGGAGCGTTTGCTGAAGGACTTGAGTGATTCGGTGCAGGCGTTTGTAAAGGATCTGAAGGCCCAGGGCCAGCTCGCCCGCGTGCTGCTCATGACCTTCAGCGAGTTTGGCCGGCGGGTGGCTGAAAATGCGAGCGGGGGAACGGATCACGGAGCGGCAGCGCCCCTGTTTGTGGTCGGGGAGCGGGTCAAGGCGGGTTTGGTGGGGCGGCATCCCAGCCTGGCGCCGGACCAGTTGTTTCGAGGGGACTTGAAGCACACGCTGGATTTTCGCTCGGTGTATGCGACCCTGCTCGAGGACTGGCTCGCAACGCCAAGTTTGCCGGTCCTGGGGAAGGCTTTTCCAAAGATTGGGTTGGTGTGAGACGGCCGCGGAACGGCGGATGCCGGTGTCCGGCATGCCCCTCCCGCCGGATCGTGGTTTCCGTGATGGCCGGCGGCGGCAAATGATGGTAGATCATGCGGCCGAATGAGTGTGAGTATGTCGGAACAACGTAATACCTCCGGGCCAAGCGAACGGCAGGAGCCGAAAGGCGGCTGCCGGGCAGTGTTGGTTTACCAGGATTTTGAGATGGCTTTGCGGGGCAGGGCGGTTTGTGATTTATTCGCACGGGAGACCGGGTTCTGCGGTGACACGGAATTGACGGTATGGAACTACAGTCTGCTGGAATCACCGGACCTGGCGTGGGCGGCGGGGGTTTGCTTGCAGGAGGCCGACCTGGTGGTGTTTGCGGCGCGCGACTGTAACCGCCTGCCGGCGGCGGTGCAGGCCTGGCTCGAGGACTGGGCTCCGCGGCGGAAGATCGGCCGGGGCGCCTGGGTGGCGGTCTTTCCGCCGCAACTCAAACTCAATCCGAAAGCCTCGAACGTGGGGCTGCTCCTGCTGCGGGCCGCCGGGCGGGCGGGCATGGATTTCTTTTGTCGGAGCCCGGAACTCCCGGCGGGTGAACCGGGCGCACTGCCGGACGCGGGCGCGCAGACCTCGAACCCGGAACAGGCGGGGCCGAGGATGGGCCTGTAAGAATGCCCCGTTGCCTTGGTCCATTGCCCCGGGCCGATCCTATAATCCCTCCCACCGCCGGTTTCGTTGGGGTTGCGATGCGACCGCCTCAGTTTGGGATGGCGGGAGATGCCCGCGCTGATGCATCATGCCCCGGCGCTGGTCAGCGCCGCGCCGCCGCGCGGCTCGCGGACCCCGGCGCCGACGGCAAATGAACCAAAACGCGTAAACATAAAAATCCACCGCAAGCGAACCTCCATGGATTCCCTCATTATTCCACCCGGTTACAGGCCCTTGATTGGCGTCAAGGAAACCGAGCGCGCCATCAAGGCGCTCAAAGACTTTTTCGAATTAAACCTGGCCACCGAGTTGAGCCTGAGCCGTGTGACGGCCCCGTTGTTTGTCCCCTCGGGCACGGGCATCAACGACGACTTGAACGGTGTTGAGCAACCGGTCTCGTTCGCGGTCAAGGCCATTCCCGGCGTGCGGGCCGAAATTGTCCAATCCCTGGCCAAGTGGAAACGATTGCAGTTGGCTCAGCTCGGTTTTGGCCCGGGCTACGGCCTTTACACCGACATGAACGCGATTCGTCCCGACGAAGGACTCGACAACACCCATTCGCTTTACGTGGATCAATGGGACTGGGAACGCGTTATTACACCTGCGGAACGCAATGTCGAGTTCCTCAAGAAAATCGTCCGAAAAATCTATTCCATCCTCAAACGCGCCGAACATTTCGTCTGCGAACGATACCCGGCCATCCGACCGGAATTGCCCGAAGAGATCCAGTTCGTGCACGCCGAGGAATTACTGGCCCAATATCCGAAGCTCACGCCCAAGGAGCGGGAACGGGAATTCGTGCGCGAGCACCGCGCGGTCTTCATCATTGGCATCGGTGGCCAATTGGCGGATGGCAGCATCCATGACGGCCGCGCGCCGGACTACGACGATTGGTCCAGCCCCGGCGAGAATGGCTGGCCAGGCCTTAACGGCGACATTTTCGTCTGGAACCCCGTGCTTGAGATGGCCTTCGAACTCTCGTCAATGGGCATCCGGGTGGATCGGGAGGCGCTTCTGAGGCAGTTGGAAATACGCAAATGTTTGGAAAGAAAGAACTTACTGTGGCACCGGCGGCTGATTGAAGGACAGATGCCCCTTTCGATTGGCGGAGGCATCGGCCAGTCAAGGCTTTGCATGTATTACCTTAGAAAGGCTCACATCGGCGAAATCCAAGCCAGCATGTGGCCCTCCGACATGCTCGAACGCTGTCGCGCCGGTAATCTACCCCTGCTTTAGCGGCTTTCCCGAGGTCGTCCTTGGGCGTCGAAGTGCCTGTCGGCTGCGACCTTGGAAAAAATGATTTGGGCCCTGCTCGCTGGGATCCGGTTCTGCCGGGAAAAGCCTGAAATGAAGGGCGAGGGGCGTCGAATGGCCGGCTTGCCTTCCGGTTTGGCGGTTTTTCTTGAGTTTCAGGCGGCTTGGAGAAGATTCAAAAAAAATTTCTCAAAAGCGTTGACAGGGGGGATTGGCTTTCGTATTTTTCGCGCGCAATTGGGCCGTTAACAGTCGAAAATCATTAGCCCCCAGGCCTTGAAATCAAGGTAAGGTGGGGGTAATGGGTTTTTGTCGTTTGCTGGAATCGGGATCGAATTCTCTGGCACAAGCCCATGTAGCTCAGTTGGCAGAGCGCGTCCTTGGTAAGGACGAGGTCATCAGTTCAATCCTGATCATGGGCTCCAGAGCACAATACAATTAAGATATTAGAGAAAAACAGACATAATAAATAGCAGGAGACACCAATGGCTAAAGAGCAATTTCAACGCACCAAACCGCACGTCAACGTGGGAACAATTGGCCACATTGACCATGGAAAATCCACGTTAACCGCGGCGATTGTGCAGACTCAGGCGCGCAAAGGATTGGCGACGCCGATCTCCTACGCCGACATCACCAAGGGTGGCACCGTCCGTGACGAAACCAAGACCGTGACCATCGCGGTCTCGCACGTCGAGTACCAAAGCGACAAGCGGCACTACGCCCACATTGACTGCCCCGGCCACGCGGACTTCATCAAGAACATGATCACCGGCGCGGCGCAGATGGACGGGGCCATTCTGGTCGTGGACGCCTCCGAAGGACCGATGCCTCAAACCAAGGAGCACGTCCTGCTGGCGCGCCAGGTCGGGGTGCCCGCCATCGTTGTTTACCTCAACAAGGTTGACCTGGTGGATGACCCGGAATTGCTCGACCTGGTCGAGATGGAAATCCGCGACCTGCTCAACAAGTATGAGTTTCCGGGAGACAAGACGCCGGTGGTCCGCGGCAGCTCCAAGAAGGCGCTGGCGGGCGACCCCGAGGGCGAAGCCTCCATCCAGAAACTCATGGAAGCCATTGACGAGTTCATCCCGCTGCCGATGCGCGAGGTGGACAAGCCGTTCCTGATGTGCATCGAGGACGTGTTCAACATTGAAGGCCGCGGCACCGTCGTCACCGGCCGGGTCGAGCGCGGACAGCTCAAGCGCATGGACCCTGTCGAAATCGTCGGGTTGCGCGAAACGCGCCAGACGGTGGCGACGGACATCGAAATGTTCCGCAAGCTGCTGGATTCGGCCAGCGCCGGCGACAACGTGGGCGTGCTCCTCCGCGGCACCAAGAAAGACGAGGTCGAGCGCGGCATGGTGCTCGCCAAGCCGGGCAGCATCACGCCGCACACGCACTTCAAGGCCGAGGTTTACGTGTTGTCCAAGGAAGAAGGCGGGCGGCACACCCCGTTCTTCACCAATTACCGTCCGCAGTTCTATTTCCGGACCACGGACGTGACCGGCACCATTACGCTGCCGGCCGGGGTCGAGATGGTGATGCCGGGCGACAACGTCTCGGTTGAAGTGAAAGTGATTGCGCCGGTGGCCATGGAAAAAGGCCAGCGCTTCGCCATCCGCGAGGGCGGCCGGACCATCGGGGCCGGGCGCGTCAGCGAAGTCATCGCCTGATTTGGAGAAAGTTGATTTGGGGAGAGCGGGGGAGATCCCCCGCCTCCTTTTTTGCCGAGAAGATAATAAACAGACAGCGCTCGCCGGCAGTAGGGCGGTAGCTCAATTGGTAGAGTAGCGGTCTCCAAAACCGTCGGTTGGGGGTTCGAGTCCCTCCCGCCCTGCCAAACGGCAACTGCCGGAGAGGTGGCAGAGTGGTCTATTGCGGCGGTCTTGAAAACCGCTTCCCGCGTCGCGGGACGGGGGTTCGAATCCCTCCCTCTCCGCCAGCTTTGGATGGAAGGGCAGCCGTGAAACCGGCTGCGATTTCGAGTATGAATGACACAATTTGGATTTTGGTCTGGGTCGTCGTGGTGGGCGGGGTCTTCGTCTGGCTCTGGCGGGCCGGCCAGTTGGCCCGGCTCACCGCCTACGTTCAGGCCACGCGCGAAGAGCTCCGCAAATGCACCTGGCCCACGTGGGACGAACTGAAGGGGTCCACCGTCGTGATTTCCATCTCGATCATTCTGCTCGGCGGCTTCACCGTGCTGGTGGATTTCATCTTCACCCTGCTCATGCGGCAGATCATGTAACGCCTCAGCCAGAAAGCCTCCCCATGCGCAGCCAGTGGTTCGTCATTCATACGCTCTCCGGCCAGGAACAAAAGGTCAAGGAAAGCATCGAAAAACGCGTGAAAGCCGAGGAGATGGGCGAGTACATCCACGAAGTCCTCGTGCCCATGGAGCGGGTCGTCGAAGTCCGCAACCAGAAGAAGACCGTCTCCACGCGCAAGCTCTGGCCGGGTTACGTCTTCATCAACATGGTCCTGCTGGACGATAACGGCCGGATTATTGAAAAACCCTGGTACTTCATCAAGGAAACCCAGGGCGTCATCGGGTTCGTCGGCGGCGAACCGCCCACGCCCACCCCCGCCGAGGAAGTCGAATCCATCAAGAACCAGATTTCCGCTTCCGAAGAGCAGGAGCGGCCCAAAGTCAGTTTCGAAGTGGGCGAGACCGTCAAGATCAACAACGGTCCGTTCCTCAATTTCAGCGGCGTGATTGAAGAGATCGAGCCGGAGCGCGGCAAGTTGAAGGTGACCGTGAACATCTTCGGCCGGAACACGCCGGTGGAGCTGGAGTATTGGCAGGTTGAAAAAGGCTGAACGGGCCTTTCCCGCCAGGAGCAGGTTTTTTTATGGCAAAGAAGATTACAGGCATCATTAAACTGCAGATACCGGCCGGGCAGGCAAATCCCGCGCCGCCCGTCGGCCCCGCACTGGGCCAGCACGGCGTCAATATCATGGGCTTCTGCAAAGAGTTCAATGCCCGCACCAAAGACCAGGCCGGAATGGTCATCCCCGTGGTGATCACCGTTTACCAGGACAAGTCCTTTACTTTCATCACCAAGTCACCCCCGGCCTCGGTGCTGCTCAAAAAGGCCGCCGGCATCACCGCCGGCTCCAAAGAGCCCAACAAGGAAAAGGTCGGCAAAGTCACCCGGAAACAAATCCTCGACATCGTCAAACTCAAACGCAACGACCTGAACGCCACCTCGGACGACGCCGCGGTGCGGGTCATTGCCGGAACCGCCCGGAGCATGGGCATCGAAGTAGTTGATTAGCGTCCATTGAGATTTCACCAGCGGCGCCCGGCGGTCCCGGAGGCCGGCGGGCGGCGCTGGATTGCACGAAAACCAAGACCAGAACAACAAACCAATGGCGGGAGAGCCGCTCAGCCGGCCTCGTTAAAACCGCAAGCCAGAACATGCCAAGCAAACGTTATCGCAAAGCCCTCGAGCAAGTTGACGCCCGGAAGGTTTATCCTCTGAAGAGCGCCGTGGAAGTGCTGTCCAAGTTCCCCAAAGCCAAGTTCAACGAGACCATTGACCTGGCTTTCCGCCTGGCGGTGGACCCCAAACAGTCCGACCAAATGGTGCGCGGCACCGTTCCGTTGCCCCACGGCAGCGGCAAAGTCGTCCGCGTGTTGGTCTTTGCCAAGAGCGGCCCGGCCGCCGAGGCGGCCAAAGCCGCCGGGGCGGAGCACGTCGGGTTCGAGGACATGATCAAAAAATGCCAGGAGGGCTGGACCGATTTCGACGTGGCCATTGCCACGCCCGAGGCGATGAGTGAAGTCCGCAAGCTCGGCAAGGTGCTGGGCCCGCGCGGCCTCATGCCCAACCCCAAGACCGGCACCGTCACCGATGACACCGCCCGGGCGGTCAAGGAAGTCAAAGCCGGGCGCGTCGAGTTCAAGATTGACAAGGCCGGAAACGTGCATGTGCCCATTGGCAAGGCTTCCTTCACGCCGGTGCAGATTGAAGAGAACGCCCGCGCGGTGATTGATGCCGTCATTAAGGCCCGTCCCGCCAGCGTTCGCGGCGCCTACGTGCGGAGCTGCACCCTCTCGGCGACCATGAGTCCCCCGGTGCGGATTGATTTGAAAGAGTTCGCGCTGTAACGGGCGCGGGAACCAGACAAAAGCGCAACATTATCCAGCAACATGCGTCCCGAAAAACAAAACCTTACCCAGGAATATCTCTCCCGGCTCAATGCCTCGCCGTTCTTCATTGTGGTGGACTATCAGGGCCTGAAAGTCACTCACCTGACCGAGCTGCGAAAACGCTTGCGTCAGGCCGGGGCCGAGATTCACGTGGTCAAAAACTCCGTCTTCCGCATCGCGGCCAAGGAAGCCGGGGTGGGGGACCTCAACGGCAATCTGAGCGGCCAGTTGGCGGTCGTCACCGGCCAAAAGGATGTTTCGGCTGCCGCCAAGGTCGTCAAAACCTATGGCGCCGAGCTGAACCGCCTCAAGATGCAATTCGGCTATTTGAACAATCAGCGCCTCGAAAACGCCGATCTGCTCGCGTTGGCGGACTTGCCGTCCATCGAGGTGCTGCGGGGGACCTTGTTGGGGGTGCTCAACGCGCCGGCCGGCAGGCTGGTGCGTCTGCTCAACACCCCCGCCGCCCAGTTGGCGCGGGTCCTGGCGGCGCGAAAAGACCAGCTCGGCGCGGCCGCGCCGGCGGCGGCGTGAGCCCGGCAAAGACTTTAACCGCGAAATTTAAACCCTTTCGCCCGCACCCAGCCAGGTGCGGGCGGAGTCAACAAACAACAACGTAAATCGTCGGTTTGCGGGCAGCGAACTTAAACCGTCCGTGGCCATGGACGACGACGAGACGAAATGAAAGGTAATATGGCGTTAGACAAAGCAAGAATCGTGGAAGAACTCAGCAATGCCACCGTGATCGAAATTGCTGACCTGGTCAAAGAACTCGAAGCCAAATGGGGTGTCTCAGCGGCGGCGCCGGTCGCCGTGGCGGCCGCCGCGGGCGGTGCCCCCGGGGCGGCGGCAGCTCCTGCCGCCGAAGCCAAGACCACCTTTGACGTGATCCTCGCCTCCGTGCCGGCGGACAAGAAGATCGCCGTCATCAAGGCGGTGCGCGAAGTGAAGGCGGGCCTCGGCCTGGCCGAAGCCAAGGCTCTCGTCGAGGGCGCCCCCAAGGCGATCCTTGAGGAAGCCCCCAAGGCCGAAGCCGAAGCCGCGAAAAAGAAACTTGAAGACGCGGGCGCCAAGGTCGAAGTAAAGTAGTGGTTTAGTGTGTGCGGGGCGGCGGCGGCGCGCCGCCGCCCCGTTCGTCCGTGGTCGAAAGTCAGGATTTTAGATTAGAAACAAAAGAATCAGCGCAACTCCCTCCGGGAGTTGGAGTTGTGGCAAGCTTGCTCTTGAACACAGCGGGCTTGCCTTGTGTCATTTAGCAGTAACCAATCGTCCGGCACAACCAGCCGGACTGGCAAAAGGTCCTCATGGCATCGCGAGCAACAGAACGAATTAACTTCGGAAAGATTAAAGAAATCATCGCCCCGCCGAACCTGATCGAGTTGCAAACCAACTCGTACAAGGAATTTCTGCAGGCGGACGTCGCCCCTGGCAAACGGAAGAACACGGGGCTCCAGGCCGTATTCACCGAAGTCTTTCCCATCGAAAGCTACGACGGGAAATGTGTTCTTGACTTTCACTCCTACGAAATCGGCGAGCCCAAGGTGGATTGGCTGGAATGCCTTCGCGAGGGGCTCACCTACGGCGCGCCCCTGTATGTCACCTTTCTGCTCAAGGAAGAGAAGGGGACCAAGGAAGAGAAAGTCTTCATGGGGGAACTGCCTTTGATGACTCCCCAAGGGACGTTTGTCATCAACGGCGCCGAACGGGTAATCGTCAGCCAGTTGCACCGCTCTCCGGGCCTGGCCTTCGAGGCCACAGTCCATCCCAACGGCAAGACGCTCCACTCGTTTCGCATCATCCCGGACCGCGGCTCCTGGTACGAAGCTCAATTCGATACCAGCGACCTGCTTTACGTCTATCTGGACCGCAAGAAGCGTCGCCGCAAGTTTCTGACCACCACGTTCTTCCGCGCCCTCGCCTTTCTCGATGGCGAAACCAAGGGCAAGGACCAGGAGAAAAACCGTGGAACGGATGAGGAGATTCTGAAGCTTTTCTACGATATCGAAGAACTCGGGGTCAAAGAGGCGGAAAAACGGGACGACCTGGCCAACAAGGTCTTGATCCAGGATGTGGTGGACGAGGACAAGGGGCTGGTGGTGGCGCGGGCGTTTGAACCGCTTTCCAAGGCTGTCGTCAAGCAGATTGCCGAGGTGGGGATTACGCGCATGAAGGTGGTGGATACCAGCGCGGATGAAGGGATCATCATCAAGTGCATGAAGAAGGATCCCGCCAAGAACGAGGAGGAAGCCCTCAAGGACATCTATCGGCGCCTGCGTCCCGGCGATCCTCCCACCTCCGCCAACGCCCGGGCGCTGATCAAGCGGCTCTTCTTCGATCCCAAGCGCTATGATCTGGGTCGCGTGGGACGCTACAAGATCAATCAAAAGCTGGGCATCAAGGGCGGCGACTCCCGCATTCTGACCAAGAACGACCTGGTCGCAGCCACCAAATACCTGTTGCGGCTCAAAAAGGGCGAGGGGAGCCTCGACGACATTGACCACCTCGGCAGCCGCCGGGTGCGGACGGTCGGCGAGTTGCTGGCCAACCAGTGCCGCGTCGGCCTGGCCCGCACCGAACGGCTGGTCAAGGAGCGGATGACGCTCTTCGATCAAGGGGCCGAGTCCATGTCCCCGCAAAAACTCATCAACCCCAAGGCCCTCTCGGCCGTGATCCGCGACTTTTTCGGCCGCAGCCAACTGTCGCAGTTCATGGACCAGATCAACCCCCTGGCCGAACTGACCCACAAGCGGCGCCTGTCCGCCCTCGGTCCTGGCGGTCTGTCCCGCGACCGGGCCGGGTTCGAAGTGCGCGACGTTCATCCCTCGCACTACGGGCGCATCTGCCCGGTCGAGACGCCTGAAGGACCAAACATCGGCCTGATTGCCTCGCTGGCGACCTTCGCCCGCATCAACGATTTCGGTTTCCTCGAAACCCCGTACCGCAAGGTGGAAAACGGCAAAGTGACCAATCACCTGGAATATCTCACCGCCGACCGCGAGGAATCCTTCGTCATTGCCCAGGCCAACTCACCCATCAAGGAAAACGGCCACTTCGCCACCGACCGTGTGGTCTGCCGTGGCAAGGGCGACTTCATTGATGTCGAGCCGGCTCGCGTGGATTACATGGACGTCTCGCCCAAGCAATTGGTCTCGGTGGCCGCGAGCCTTATTCCCTTCCTGGAGCATGACGACGCCAACCGCGCGCTGATGGGGTCCAACATGCAGCGCCAGGCTGTCCCGCTGCTGGTCACCGAGGCGCCCCTCGTGGCAACCGGCCTCGAGGAACGCGTGGCCCGTGACTCCCGGGCCGTCATCGTCGCCGAGGAAGGCGGCAAAGTGGCGTCGGTCACCGGCAACCAGATCGTCATCACGCCCGACGGCAAGCTCCCGGAGGGCAAGAAGAAGTTGAAGCACGATCCCGAGAAGGGAATCTACGTTTACCCGGTGCGCAAATTCATGCGCTCCAACGCGGCCACCTGCATCAACCAGAAAATCCTGGTGCGCAAGGGCGAAACCGTCAAGAAAGGGCAGGTCATCGCTGACGGTCCCTGCACGCAGGGGGGTGAGCTGGCCCTGGGCCGCAACGTTCTGGTCGCGTTCATGCCGTGGAACGGCTACAACTTCGAGGACGCCATTCTGATCAGCGAACGCATCGTCAAAGAGGACGTGTTCACGTCCATCCACATTGATGAGTTCGAAGTCGGCGCCCGCGATACCAAGCTCGGCCCGGAGGAAATCACCCGGGACATTCCCAACCTGGGCGATGAGGCGCTCAAGAACCTGGGCCCCGACGGCGTGATCCGCGTCGGCGCCGAGGTCAAGCCCGGCGACATTCTGGTGGGCAAAATCACCCCCAAGAGCGAAACCGAGCTGGCGCCCGAGGAGCGATTGCTCCGCGCCATCTTCGGCGAGAAAGCCGCGGACGTGAAAGACACCTCGCTCAAAGTGCCCTCCGGCACCTACGGCATTGTCATGGATGTCAAGGTCTCCGCCAAGAAAGAGGCCGACCGCGAGGAGCGGACCGCCATGTCCGAGGAAAAACGGCACGCCAGGGAAGTCGAGGAAGAATACCGGAAGAAGACCGAGGAACTGCGCGAACAGTTGACCGAGGCCCTCAGCAACATCCTGCTCGGCGAGAAAATTCCCCTGGACGTGGTCAACAGCGAAACGGGCGAAATCATCATTCCGGCCAACCGGAAGATCACCAAGACGCTGCTGCGCAAACTGTCGCAGGTGTACGACCGGATCGAAATTGATCCCTCGCCGATCCGCAACAAGATCAACGAGATCATCGGCAGCTTCAAAAAGAAGTTCGACGACCTCCAAATGCAGTATGATGAGGAAATCGAACGCGCCGAATCCGGCGAAGGCGTGGACAGTGGCGTCATCAAGTCCGTCAAGGTCTATATCGCCTCGAAACGCAAACTCTCCGTCGGCGACAAAATGGCCGGCCGCCACGGCAACAAGGGGGTGGTGGCCAAGATCGTGGCCGAGGAGGACATGCCCTTCCTGGCGGATGGCACGCCCGTGGATATTGTGTTGAACCCGCTGGGGGTGCCCTCGCGCATGAACGTGGGCCAGGTGCTCGAAACCCACCTCGGCTGGGCCGCCAAGCTCCTGGGCCTCAAGTTCGCCACCCCGGTGTTCGACGGCATCAAGGAAAAAGACATCCGCGAGTACCTCAAACAGGCCAAGCTCCCCGAGCACGGCAAGACCCGCCTCTACGACGGCCGCACCGGCGAGCCTTTCGACCAGGAAATCGTGGTGGGCTACATCTACATGATGAAGCTGGGCCACTTGGTCGCGGACAAAATTCATGCCCGCGCCGTGGGCCCGTATTCGCTGGTGACCCAGCAGCCCCTGGGCGGCAAAGCCCAATACGGCGGCCAGCGCTTCGGGGAAATGGAAGTCTGGGCCATGGAGGCCTACGGCGCCGCCTACACCCTGCAGGAATTGCTCACCGTCAAATCCGACGATGTGCAGGGCCGCACGCGCATTTACGAAAGCATTGTCAAAGGCGACAACAGCCTCGAGGCCGGCATTCCCGAGTCCTTCAACGTGCTGGTGAAGGAAATGCAATCCCTCGGGCTGGATGTGAAGGTCGGGTATTCGAACCCGGTGGATCAACCCGCCGAGCCAGGGGCGATCCTGGCGGCAGTCTGAGCTTGAGTCGAAACAGAGCCTATTTTTCGCGCGGGCTGTGACGCGCGAACGCAAGAACCTATGATTAGCACTAAAGAAAGCGCCCGGGAACTCCTCGGGCTGGACAAGGTCAATCAGGTGGAATACGTGGCGATTTCCGTCGCCTCGCCCGAAGCCATCCGCTCCTGGTCCAAAGGGGAGGTCAAAAACCCCGAAACCATCAATTACCGCACTTTCAAACCCGAAAAGGGCGGCTTGTTCTGCGAGCGCATTTTCGGCCCGGTCAAGGACTGGGAATGCTCCTGCGGCAAATACAAGCGCATCAAACACCGCGGCGTGGTCTGCGACCGCTGCGGCGTTGAAGTCACCCTCGCCCGCGTGCGGCGCGAGCGCATGGGGCACATCGAGCTGGCGGTGCCCGTCTGCCATATCTGGTTTTTCAAATGCATGCCCTCCCGCATTGGCCTGGTCCTCGACATGACCGCTCGGAATCTCGAACGGGTGATCTACTACGAGGATTACATGGTCATTGACCCGGGCTCCACGCCCCTCAAACAAAACCAGTTGTTGAGCGAGCACGAATACCGCGAAGCCCGCGAAACCTACGGTGCCGAGGCCTTTGTGGCCAAAATGGGCGCGGAGGCGGTCCGGGACGCCCTCGCCAAAGTGGACCTGGGCAAGCAGATCGAACTGTTGCAGCAGGCGATGACCGAAACCAAGAGCAAGCAGATTCGCAAGAAAATCGCCAAGCGAATCAAGCTGCTCCAAGGGCTCCAGTCCTCCAAGAGCCGGCCCGAATGGATGATTCTGACCGTCTTGCCGGTCATCCCGCCCGACCTCCGGCCGCTGGTCCCGCTGGAAGGGGGCCGCT
>Ga0067045_1030911_pt1 | contig 13753 bp, 8 predicted proteins | sample TerdegcTABiofilm_FD_59184 | JGI IMG/M metagenome (GOLD analysis project Ga0067045, IMG submission 59184) | Combined Assembly of (Gp0054472, Gp0054536) Wastewater bioreactor microbial communities from Singapore -Terephthalate degrading...
CCCCACGCCCCCGCCGACGTCCGGCGGCTGGCCCGGAAGCCAGCGACATCCATGCCGAACAGGTCGCGGCCGGCGATCTCCGTCCGCGTCACGTGATATCCGCTCTCCGGCAGCGAGACCACCTGACCATCGCCTCCGAGCCGACCGTCGCGCGCCGCACGTCCGGCCAGCGCGGTCAGCGTCCATCCGCCGGCCGGCCGGCGCAGCGCCACACCGCGGATGGCCCGGTTCTCGCTGGTGGAACGATAGCCCATCCGCGGGCTGTCGGCGCTGGGCCACGCGAAGGGCAGAGCCCCCATGCTGGCGCTGCGCGCACAGACCAGGCCCGCCCCCCAGCCGGGCAGCAGGTCGCCGACCACCAGCGTTACTGGCGGGCGGCCCCGCTGCACGTGCAGGTACCCAGCCTGAAAGTCGCTCCAGCCAGGCTCGTTCGCGTCTCGCTCGGTCAACAGGCCGATCTCCGTGCGCTTGTCCGGCTGGCAGACGAGACGCGCATACAGCGCCAGGTCTTCGGAGTGCGCCCCGGCACCTCGCGCCCGGACGCGCAGGGCCCAGGCACTCGCCGGATCCTCGTCTGCCAGCAATTCCTCCAGCTCGGCGGCCGCCTCGGCATCCGCCGGCTCTGCGGCACTGGCGGCAACAGCCGGGGCCGCGGCGTCTCCGCTCGCATCGCCGCCAGCGCCCAGAAAACCGGCCCACCCCAATAGGACGAGCGCACCCAGCCTCCCAACCGTGGACACGCAGCGGTCGGCCATGGCCTTCTCTCCCGCGCCTGAGCACACGGGCCGGATCGGGCAACAGCCGTGCCACCGGCCTCTGCTCGCGGCCTCGGCAGGCGCGCTCGCGCTTCGAGCCCCCGCGTGTGTGCACCCGGGCACGCCAGCGTGTCGGCCCGGTGACAGCGACCGGGGGCCGCTGCCCTGGCGGCCCGCGCTTGGCAGGGAGACTGCGGTCCCTTGGCGCGGCGCCAGACGGCCAGCCACCGCCGCGGCGCGGCCAGGCCCCCGCGGCCAACCGATGCTTCGAGCCGGCGGGATGCGCCGACGCGCGCTTGAGCGGCAGATGGCATCCGTTACCTTTGAGCTCGACCGAAACCCCTGCCAGCATATCCGACCCACGGGAGGCGCGCGGTGAAATTCGCGACCTGCAACGAGTATTTCGAGAACTGGAAGATCGAGGACGTGTTGGCGTACGCCGGCTCCATCGGCTACGACGGCGTGGAGATCGCCCCCTTCACCCTGGCGGACTCGGTGGAGCAGATCAGCGCCACCCGCCGGCGCGAGATCCGCCGCGCTGCCGAGGCCGCCGGGGTGCGCATCGTCGGCCTGCACTGGCTGCTGGCCGCCCCGGCCGGCCTGTACATCGACCATCCGGACGAAGGCATACGCCGCCGCACCTGCGAATACCTCGAGGCCCTCATCCATTTCTGCGGCGATCTGGGCGGCGACGTGATGGTCTTTGGTTCGCCCAAACAGCGCACCATCCAGCCGGGTTGGGATCCGGACGAGACTTGGAAGCGCCTGCGTGACAGTTTCGCCACGGTGATGCCGGTGGCCGCCGAACGCGGCGTGTACCTGTGCATCGAGGCGCTGAGCGCGGAACAGACCAACATCGTCACCACGGCAGCCGACGCGCGGCGCCTGGTGGCCGAGGTCGATCACCCGAATTTCCGCACCATGATCGACGTCTGCTCGGCTTCTACCGAGCAGATCCCGGTCCCGCAGCTACTGCGCGCCACCGGCCCGCTGCTCTATCACGTCCATGTCAACGACGCCAACAAGCGGGGCCCGGGCTTCGGCCGGACCGACTTCGTGGAGGTGCTGCGCACCCTCCAGCAGTTGCAGTATCAGCGATACGTCTCGGTGGAGGTCTTCGATTTCAGCCCCGACCCGCGCACGATCGCGGCGGGCAGCTTGGGCTACCTGCGAGGAATCGCCGCGGCCATCGCCTGCTGAGGGCGCGGCCTTCTGCGCGCCTTCGGGCGTCGCGCGCGGCTGGCTTGACAGCAGCGTCCGGTCGCCCCGAATTGTGCCGCTCGACAGCGGGCCGGCCCCGCTGGACACCGATCACGCGTGCAGAGGAGACGGCGATGCCCCGGGTCAGGGTGGGATTGCTCGGCATCGGTCAGCGCGGCCTGCAGCACCTGCGGGCGCTGTGGCAGTTGGAGAACGCCCAGGTCGTGGCCTTGTGCGACCCGTACCCGGACAACCTCGAGGAAGCCAAGATCCGCCAGTACGTGCCGGGCTTCACCCTGGCGGGGATCGAGGTCCACCCCAGATTCGACCGCCTGCTGGCCGCCGGCGGCCTGGATGCGCTGTACGTCAGCATCCCGCCGGGACGCCACGACGGCGAGATCATCCGCGCCGCCGCCGCCGGCATCCACATCTTTGCCGAGAAACCCGTCAGCCTGTTTCTCGACGAGGCCATGGCCCAGGACCAGGCGATCCGCAAGGCCGGCGTGGTGTCGACCGTCGGCTTCAATCTCCGGCATTGCGTCTGGAACACGGCCGTGCGCGACTTTCTGGCGGACAAGCGCCTGGTCATGATCACCGTAGTGGCCAACAGCCCGTTGGAAGGGCACTCGGTGAAGCACACCCACACCGAAGAAGCCGGCGGCCCGCCGAACCGCGTCTGGGCCGCCAACTACGCGTGGTCGGGCTCCACAGTCGTGGAGGCCGGCATCCACCAGCTCGATCTGATGCGGTACTGGGCCGGCGAGGTCGACTGGGTGGAGGCTCGGTACATCCACCGCGATGCGGACGACATCGTCGACGGCGGGGACAACCCGTACGCGTACTCGGTGACCTTCGGGTTCCGCAACGGCATGATCGGCAACATGCTGATGACCCGACTCCGGCGGACGTTCTACAGCGACGGGTATGACGACATCGTCTGGGACCATGGGCACCTCAAGTTCGAAAGCCAGGGTCCGGTCGCTTACTACTACGACGGCGAATATCCACCGCCCGGGCCCGTGGAGCGGGCGCAGCTTCGCCATCCCTTGTCCGTGCCGCCGCGCAACGACACCACCCTGGACATCAATCGAGCCTTCATCCAAGCGGTGCTCGAGCGAGACGCCAGACTGCTGCGCAACACCTTCTCCAGCAGCATGAACAGTCTGGCCGCCGTGCTCGGGGCCAATGTCTCCGACCGACTGGGCGGAGAACGGGTCTATCTCGAACGGCTCCTGCTGGCCCCCGAGTATGCCCGCTTCCGCCGGAAACCAGAACCGGAATCGCGATGACCGCGGCCCAAGCGCCGGTCGATCCGCCGGCAACCACCGTGGCGCGCCGCCAACGCCCGTTCGGCACGTGGGACAGCCCGCTGCAGCCTCGCGACCTGGCCATGGCCAAGCGCTTCCGCGATGTGGCCTGGGACAGCGACGGCCGCACCCTGCTCTGGCTCGAGGACAGAGGTGCGGACGGCGTGCTGGTGGCCCAGCGTGGGCTGGATGCGCCCCGCGAGCTGAACCCCGGCCAACCGGCCCGCGCGCAGGTCGGCTACGGCGGTGGCGACTTTGCCGTCAGCCATGGTCGAGCGTACTTCGTCGACCAGGCGGACGGACGGCTGTGGGTCCAGGACTTGGAGCGCGGCCGGCCGAGACCACTGACGCCGCCATTCGGCAGAGCTGCCGCACCGGTCGTGTCGCGCGACGGTGGTTGGCTGGTGTACGTGCACACGCTGGAAGGGACCGACAGCCTGGCAATCGCCGCTGCGGCCGGCGACGGCTGGCCGCAGCGGCTGGCCCGCGGCGCGGGCTTCTACATGCAGCCGGCCTGGCATCCCAGCGGCCGCCAGTTGGCTTGGATCGAGTGGGATCCGCCCTGCATGCCGTGGGATGGCACCCGCCTCATGCTGGCAGAGTTGGTCGTGCCTGCGGGCGGAGCGCTGCCGCGGGTGCGTCGAGTCCGACAGGTGGCAGGCGGCACCGACACCGCAGTCTTCCAGCCCGCCTTCACTCCCGACGGGCGCAGCCTGGTGTACGCTGCCGACGACGATGGCTGGAGCCGCCTGCACGTGCTCGCTCTGGACAGCGGCCGCGGCCGCTGCTTGACCCCCGAGTCGCACGATGTCGCCATGCCAGCCTGGCTGCAGGGGATGCGGGTCTTCGCTGTCGCCCCGGGAGGCGAGTTTCTCTACTTCACGCGCGCCGAGCAGGGGGCGCGGCGGGCCTACACGTGCCGAATGGCGGACGCCTCCGTCGAGCCGGTAGCGGCTCTGGCCGGGTATTCGTGGGTCGAGCAGCCCGCCACCGCCCCGCGCGGAGCGGCCTTGGCCGTGGTGGCCAGCGCTCCCGAGATCCCCCCGCAGGTGGTCACGCTCGAGCGCGGCCGGGTACGCGTCCGGGCACGGGCTGCCGGGCAGATGGGCGCGGCCGGACAACTGGCGCTGCCGCAGCCGCTGAGCTGGCCCACAGCCGATGGCAGCTCGGTGCACGGCATCTACTATCCGCCGACCCATCCCCTGGACGAGGGCGCGGGTCGCCCGCCGTTGCTCGTCCACGTGCACGGCGGCCCCACCTCGCAGGCGGGCCTCGGGTACGACGCGACCAGCCAGTTCTTCGCCACCCGCGGGTACGCAGTGCTCCAGGTGAACTATCGCGGCAGCACCGGGTACGGCCGCCGATACGCCCAAGCGCTGCGCGGGCAATGGGGCGTGTACGACGTCGAGGACGCGGTCAGCGGCGCTCGTCACCTGGTGGCCAGGGGCCTGGCCGCAGCGGACCGACTGGCCATCATGGGCGGCAGTGCCGGCGGGTACACGGTGCTGCGCGCGCTCACCCTGCATCCCGGCTTCTTTCGCGCCGGAATCTGCCTGTACGGGATCGGCGATCTGCTCGCCATGGCCAGGGACACGCACAAGTTCGAGGCCTTCTACCTGGATTCGCTGATCGGCCCGCTTCCGGCCCACAGTGCGACGTACCGCGAGCGCTCGCCGCTGTTCGCTCTGGATCAGCTGCGGGATCCGCTGGCCATCTTCCAGGGAGACCAGGATCGGGTGGTGCCGCCATCCCAAGCGGAGCAGATCGTCGCCTCGCTGCGCGCGCGCAACATCCCGCACGGGTATCATCTGTTCGCAGGCGAGGGACACGGCTGGCGCCGACCGGACACGATCGAGACGTTCTACGGGACTGTGGAGCGATTCCTCCAACGCTACGTCCTGTTCGCCTGAGCCAGCCCTCGCGAGGAGTTCGCAGTGGAGTACGAGACCGTGATCGGCATGGAGGTCCACGTGGAGCTGCGCACGCGCTCCAAGATGTTCTGCAGGTGTTCGGCCGATCACTTCCAGGTACCTCCCAATCGGAATATCTGCCCGGTCTGCACCGCCCAGCCGGGCTCGCTGCCGGTGATCAACCGCCGCGCGGTGGAGCTGACGGCGATGACCGGCATGGCGCTGCACTGCCAGATCCAGACGCGCAGCGTCTTCGCGCGCAAGAACTACGTGTACCCGGACCTGCCCAAGGGGTACCAGATCTCGCAGTACGAAGCGCCGCTGTGCACCGCTGGCTGGGTCGAGATCGACACCCCGGGCGGCCGCAAGCGCATCGGTGTCGTGCGCGTGCACCTGGAGGAAGACACCGGCAAGCTGATCCACAGCGGGCGTTCCAGCCTGGTCGACTACAACCGGGCCGGCGTCCCTCTGATGGAGATCGTCTCGGACGCCTCCCTGCGCAGCGCGGACGAAGCCCATCAGTACCTGCTCAAGATCCGGCAGATCGTGCGGCATCTGGGCGCCTCCACCGGCGACATGGAGAAGGGCGCGATGCGCTGCGAGGCCAACATCTCCGTCCGCCCGGCGGGCAGCGGCGACTACGGCACCAAGGTCGAGGCCAAGAACCTCAACTCGTTTCGCGCCGTGCGCAGCGCCATCGAGTACGAAGCCCGCCGGCAGATCGAGCTGCTCCGCGAGGGCGGCTGCGTCCGCCAGATCACCGTCGGCTGGGACGAGGAGCTGGGCGCCACGCGCGAGCAGCGCAGCAAGGAATCATCGGAGGACTACCGCTACTTCCCCGAGCCCGATCTGTTGGACCTGGAGATCGATCCGGCGTGGCTGCACGCCTGCCGCGAGTCGCTGCCGGAGCTGCCGGAAGCCCGGGCGGAGCGGCTGCGCACCCGCTACGGCCTGAGCGCCCAGGAGGTGGCCGTGCTCGTCGACGACCGCGCCATCGCCGACTACTTCGATGCCGCGGTGGCCGGGGAAGGAGGCGACCCCAAGCTGGTGTCGAACTGGGTCACCGGCGAGCTCTTCCGCCGGCTCAAGGAGGACGACATCGAGATCGGCCAGGCCAAGGTCACGCCCAGGGCCTTGGTGGAGCTGATCGCGCTGGTCGAGGACGGCACGATCAGCCAGACTGGCGCCCGCGAGGTCTTCGCCGTGCTGTGGCAGCAGGGCGGCTCGCCCGCCGAGGTGGTGCGGGCCCGAGGGTTGACCCAGATCACGGATTCCAGCGCCCTCGACGGCGTCGTCGCCCAGGTCATCGCGGCCAACGACGATGCCGTGGCGAAGATCCGCAGCGGCAACCACAAGCCCCTGCAGTTCCTGATGGGACAGGTGATGAAGGCGACCGGCGGCAAGGCCAGCCCCCAGACCGTGGTCGAGCTGCTGCGGCGACAGCTCGGCGTCGACTAGCGGTCCGGTCGCTGGGCCCGCAGCCTCGGCCAGCGCCTCCGGCACCGCAGGCGGCCCGGCTGCCGATCGCGGTTCAGCGAGCCAGCACCATGCGGGCCCACGCGGTCTGCGGGCCGTGTTCCAGCCGCAGGAAGTACGCCCCCGATGCCACCGTCCGGCCGGCTGCATCGCGGCCGTCCCAGACCAGCTGCTGCGCGCCTGCGCCGGGAACCGGCCATCGCCAACGGCGCACGACCCGACCCAGCGCGTCGTACAGGCAGACGCCGATCTCTCCGGCGGCAGGCGCCACGAACGGGATCACGACCGAGCTGTTGAATGGGTTGGGGTAGGGTGCGCCCAGCGCCAGGACGAGCGGTGTCGACTGGTCACCGATGACAGCCGTGGGATCGGGCTCGGCGAACAGGAAGGGCATCCACGCCACCGGCCCGCGCACCTGTGCCGCGATGGCGCTGCTGTCGATGGTGCCCCAGTAGTTGGCGACTGCCTGCAGCGTCGCCTGGGTCTGATTGTCCACGGACAGCTCGTTGCGCAGGAACACGTTCAGCTCGACCGGGGCGGGCAGGGGCGGCAGCCCGCGCAGCGCCAGGGCGGTCTGGTTGTCCACGAAGCGATTGCGCCGCACCACGGCCGGCGTCGAACGCGCCTCCAGCGCGGTGGCGCCCGTGGCGAACTCGCAGCGCTCTACCGCGACGGTGTCGGCGCTGTCCAGCACCAAGCCCTTGCCGCGGGTGAACACCGCGCCAAAGATCCGCGCCGCAGCCCCCCCAGCGACCACCACGCCCGCGACCCCGTTGCCGGCCGCTGTCGGCTGAACCAGCGAAGCTTTCCCGTGGCGTATCGACAGGCCGTTTCCGGCGTTGTCGCTGAGTTCCAGGCCGCGGATCTCCACTCGCGGGCTGGCATGCACGCGCACGCCGTCGCCACCCTGGCCGCCCACGCGGCCATCCGCCAGCTCGACGTCCCCCTGCCAACTGTCCAGCTCCAGACCGTGTCCCCGATTGTCGGCGACCTCCAGTCGCTCCAAGTGCAGAGTCTGCCCGCGGCCGCCGGACGCCACCGCGCCCGCGCGCAGCGTGGTCTCGTCCAGCACCCCGTTGCGGGCCACGGTCAGTCCCGCGGCGCGCACCGAGGCGTTGCCGATCGCCAATCCTTCGTACCCGTTGTCGACCACCTCCACATCCTCCAGCAGCAGTTGGCCGCTGCCCTCCACCCGGATGCCGTTGAACCGGTGGCGACTCAGCGCGGTGCGGCTGACGCTGGCGCTGCCGTTGACGGTGAGCCGCAGACCGCTCACCGCGCACTGGCGAATCAGGCTGTCGGCCAGGCGCAGCAGGCCGCCTGGCACCACCCATCCGATGACGCCGAACGCGGCGCGCTCCAACAGCAGATGGTCCGCCTCGAACTGCCCCTGAGGCGCCAGCGACACGCCATACCAGATCGCGTCGCTCACCGCCGGATCCGAGGTGAACACGACCTCGCTGCCAGCGGCTCCGGCTACCTGCAGCCGCCCTTCGACCACCAGTTCGGTGACCAGAGGATGCGCCCCGCGGCCGCCCATATCGAGACCGAACTGGACCACGGTCCCCGGTTCGACGACCAGCTCGGCATCGGCTGGCACCGCCAAGTCCATGGGCACGCGCACCGACCCGCGCCAGCGAGTCTGGCCCGGCGGCAACCGCAGCCGCACCACGCCGTGCGCGCTGCCGTCCAGCACCAGACCAGCCGGATCGAGCGCTTGCCCGTTCATCAGGAACAAGCCAGACCACCGCCCGCGCCGCGTACTGCTCTGGAAGCGCACGGGCCGCGTGGCGGTGCCCCGGACGACCAGATCGCCGTACACCAGCACCTCGCACTGGGAAGGGTCGAAGCCCGTGCCATGCCAGTCGAACGAAGCCAAGCGCACGACCGTCCCGGCCTCCAGGACCAAGCGCGCGCCGGGCTCGACGACGATATCCCCGGTGACGTCGACGACGCCCGACCAGGTGGTGTCGGTGGTGACATGGCCGTCCAGGGGTCGGCGGACGCGCACGTCGGCCACCATCTCGGTGCCTCGGGCCCGGATGCGATCGATCTCGACGCCCAGCGGCAGATTGCGCTGCAGGCCGGTGTAGGCCGCCGCGCGCGGATTGGTGTCGGACGCGAAGCGCGTGAAGCGAACCCCGTCGAAGGGATCGGTGGCATCCCCCGTGTTGCCGTTGTGCGCGGCGGTGTACGTGCTGTCCTTGGCGTAGAAGTCCAGGTTGTCACCGCCGTGCACCGGATCAGGCTCGCCGCCCGGGTACCCCCGGTCGGCGAACAGCCCGTCCGCGCAGACCAGATCCACGCGCTTGTGGCGCTCCTCGTCGTTGTCGGCGCGCTCGTCCACGTGCCAGACGAGCAGGCCGCTGGCGGGGATGTTGCGATTGTAGTAGGAGCCCGCCGCCTGGCGGCCCTCCAGCAGGAAGTACTCGTCCTGGCTCAGCGGGATGCGAAACACGCGCCGGCCCAGCAGCGCGTCGGGGATGACCAGGCCGGCGATGTCCGCGGTGATGTCCACCACGTCCACCCAGCCGAGCTGGGCCAGCGACCAGGCACAGAAGGCGTTCGGACCGTCCTCCACTCCCCAGCCTTCGGCGCCCAGGCCCATCAGGCACCACTTGCCGACGCCGGCGCTGTCCTCGGCGGGATCCAGCGTGCCGTCGGCCCCGATGGTGCTCTGATCGAACAGATCCACAAGCCCCAGCAGATGGCCGAACTCGTGGCACATGGTCGCAGACGCGACGCTGAAGGTGTGCGCCCGCTGGGTGGTGCCGCCGACGCCGCTGAAGCGATTGCGAACCCGGATCACGCCGCCGTCGGCCGCCGGATCGTCGCTGAGATAGTCCGAATCCAGCCCCAGCGAAGCGTACCCCGTGGCTCGATCCAGCAGGAAGTAGCGCGGCACGGTGAGCAGGTTGACGAAGACGATGTCGACGTACCCATCGTCGTCGCCCGAGTTGGGAATGCCGTCGGGCCCGTCGTTGTCGAACAGACCGAAGTCGGTCTCCGCATCCGCTTGCTCGAGGATCTCCAGATTGAAGCGGCCGAAATCGCCCAGCTCGTGGCCGCTGGCCGCCAGATAGGCCGAGGCAGGTTCGCGCGAGCTGTACCGCCGGGGCAGCACCTGGCCCGTGACCCGCAGCATGCCGCCGGACATCTCTCGATAGAAGTGCGCGAAACTGCCTGGCCGGGATGGATCCAGCAGCCCCGCCGCCCAACTGGGCGCGTCGTCCACGCCCGGGGCCTCGCCCTGAAACTTGGCGAAGACGATCAGGGCGCTGTACGCACCGGCGGCGCGTGCTGGCTTCGGGGCAGCCGCGGCCCGAACCGGCGGCACGTCGCCCACCAGCGAGGAGGAAAAGGCCGAGCTGGCCGCACAGACGACGATGATGCCGAGGGCCACAGCGCTCGCCAGCAGGCGACGGCGGCCGGACGAGCCGCCCGCCCTGCGCAGGCATCCAGGCTGGTGGCGCTCGACCAGGTCAGGCTCCCGGATCCACGGCACAGCCGGCGCTGGCAGCGTCGCGCCTGGCAGCCGGGCCCCACCGTCGCGGTTCGCGCCGGCACTCCGCCGGGATGCTGCGTGCCTAAGGCACGATGCGCCCACGGGGCCATCCTCGGTCAGTGGATCACGTTGCCCATCCTGCTGAAGCGGATCCGCCCCGGAAGGCGCCAGCAGAAGGTGGCGACCACCTTGGGCAGCGAGGCGATCCCGCTGTAGTAGGGGCCGCGCATGTCGCTGTCCCACGACCAGTAGATGTTCATCGCCTTCCCCTTGATGAGGCGGCGCGGGACCGCGCGCCAGTACCGACTGTCGGCGCTGTTGTCGCGGTTGTCGCCCATCATGAAGTAGCTGTCCGGGGGCACGATGTACGGGCCGAAGTTGTCGCGCGGACTGACCGAAGCGGGATAGCAGTTCCGGTCCGTATGCTTGGCCAGCGGCGGATCCTCCACTCGCCTGCCGTCCACGTACAGGACCTTGTCGACCACCCGCACTTCCTGTCCGCCCACGGCCACGCAGCGCTTGATCAGATCGCGGCCAGGTTCCACCGGGGAGCGGAAGATGACGATGTCTCCCGGTTGTGGGTCGCGCAGACCCGGCAGGCGGAACAGGCACAGGTTCGTGAACGGAATGTCCACCGGCACGCCGTACACGAACTTGTTCGCCAGCAGGTAGTCGCCCACCAGAAGCGTCTCCTCCATGGATCCGGAGGGGATGTAGAACGCCTGCACGACGCCGGTCCTGATGACCAGCGCCAGGCCGATCGCGATCAAGATGGAGGAGGTGTATTCGCGCACCACCGACCTACGGTCACCATTCTTCGCGGACATCTGCACCTCTCGCTGCGAATGTCGGCGGCAGCCACCTCGGCCGCGGCCGACCGCACCGTTACACCACGACGCCGCACGCGCGCCTGCGCCCGCGCCGCGCCACGCACCTGGCCAGCGGCATCGCGCGTTCGGCGTTCGCCCGACGCGTGCGCCGGCGCCTAGTATATGGACCGAGCGACGGACGGAAAACGCCCGGCGACCGCCGCTCGCTAGTGCCCGCCCCTCGGGCGTCCCAGCCGTCCGGCGTGCTAGTGCTCTACCAGCACCACCTGGCCGGTCTGGACGGATTGCACCGCTGCTGCCAGCACCCGCTGGGCCCGCAGGCCGTCCTCCCCGGAGCCGTCGATCTGTTCCGGCGGCACCCCCGCGTTAACCTGCCGCACGAAGGTCGCCAGGCGCTCGCGGAAAGTGTCCTCGAAATCGCGGTACCCGCCGAACAGCGGATTGGTGTACACGCGCTTGACCAGATCGCCGGCCGGATACAGCGTCAGCTCGCGCCACATATCCTCCAGCACGAACCGCCCCTTGGTCCCCGCCACTTCGCACCGCTCCATCGGGTGCCCGCGCTCGATGTCGTACGAACCGGTCAGATGCCCGACGCAGCCGGACGCGAAGCGCAGGTTGAACTGGGCCGTCGACCAGATCGCGCGGCCGGGCGCCCGGGTCGCGAAGCAGTGCACGGCGTCGATCTCGCCGCAGAAGTAGCGCAGGATGTCGACGCTGTGCGGATGCAGCGCCTTGATCTGGAACCACGGCGAGCTCTCGCGCGGGTTCTGGATCCACAGGCTCATGTTGGCGAAGAGCTGATGGCCGATAAGGCCCTCGTCGACCCACTGGCGCGCCAACCGCGCCGCCGGCGTGAAGCGGTGGTTCAGATCGATGCCGAAGCACAGCCGGCGCTCGCGGGCGCAGGCCACCATCTCCTCGGCGGGCGGGATCTCATTGCAGATCGGCTTCTCGCACAACACGTGCAGGCCTGCCTCCAGCGCCTGTATGGTCGGCTCGTAGTGATCGCTGCCGTACTCGACCCCGCCGGTAGCGACGCTCACCATGGTGAGCTCGGTCGCCGCCAGCATGTCGGCGACGCTGTAGAAGGCCGGCACGCCCAGCCTGGCGCTGGCCGCATCCGCCCGCTCGGGAATCCGATCGCAAACCGCCACCAGCTCTGCATCGGGAAGCTCGCGATAGATATTCGCGTGGCGGTTGCCTATGGGTCCCATTCCGATGACGCCTACCCGCTGCATGTGTTCCTCCTCCACGCTGAGGCCTCCCTCTCGTTCGCCAGCACCCGCCGGCCAGCGGTGCCGACGCTGATATCCGCGTCCCGTCCGCCCGGGCACACAGACCAGCCCGAGCCGCCGGATCCACCAACGTCCCGTCCCCCAATGCCGGGCGCGATGTTCCACGCGCCCGTGACCGGACCGACGCGGCGATCCGCGCTGGCCCGCACCGAACGCCTGCAGGCAGGCAACGCCGCGCCATCGCGCCAGAGCCGGCTCACCGGCCGTCGCCCGGGCCTGCCAGCAGCAGCGCGTTGGCCACCTCCCGCTCGCCCGTCCGATCCGACGGGCTGTTGACGATCCGTCGGTTGATGACCATGGTCGTCGAGCCGCCCCCGTCCAGGTTCATCGCCTGGTAGGCCGGCACGCCCGAGCGCGAGACGGTGCCCAGGCGCATTCCCATGAACCAGGCCAGTTCCTCCAGGCTCATGCCCACGCTGTACCCCGGTTGGCGGCCGTCCACCACCACTAGGTACAGCACCGCCCCATCGCGACTGTACCCCGCGGCGGTGCGCGGGTGGCGCTCCTCGGCGAACGCCTGGCTCAACCGCTCCGCCGCGTACTCCACAGCAACCTGTCCGTCGCGCAGCAGCCGCGGCCCGCCACCGATCGCCTCCTCGAAGTTCGCTCGGCGCGGCAGCACGCCATCTTCGGGGGCGATGCCCAGGTGGAGCCGCAGGGTATCGCCGGCCGCGATCTGCTGCCCGGCTGGATGCAGCCGCCCCGCCGCCACCAGCCACTGCCCCCGTTGCAGCAGCAGCGGCCAGGCCTGTCGCCGGAGCTGCTGGACCACGACCGGCACGGTGTCGTTGATCGCGGGCCACTCGGCCAGAGGCTGCAGGTGGAAGCCCGCGGCCGCGCGCACGCTGTCCCCGACGGATACCGCGCAGGCGCTGTACAGGCTGAGCTCCCCGGGGCGGGGCGCGCGCCCGTACCCGTTGATCGAGTAGCTGACGCCATACCGATCGAGCAGTTCGGCCCGCAGTTGGAACCGCCCGATCAGGCACCGTCCTTGGTCGTCGATGGCCAGAGCCGAGCGCCCCACCGGCGGATGCAGCAGACAGCCACCGCGAATCTGCAGACCCAACGCGCGCGCGCCGTCGGCATCATCTGCGAAGAAATCCCCGTTCACCGCCACCAGCGCCTGAGCTCCCAGCTCGCTCACGCGGGCGAGGCGGCCGGTGGGCGCGCTGGCCGTGCGCAGCCGGTACCCGGCGGCCCAGGCCACCGGCAGCTCGATCTCGACCACGTTGATGCGCCAAGGACCGCGGATCAGATGCACGCGGTGATGCCAGACACCTGGCGCCAAGAGCTGGGTGTGGCTGTCCACATCGCCCGGCGTGCATCCCGGGACGATGGCGCTGGCGGCCCCCAGTGCGACGCGCCAGGCGACCAGACCGACGCCCGCGTAGGTTCTCGCTCTGGTGGGCATGCTCACAGGCCGGGCCGATCAAGACATGCGGGAGAGCATGGAAGGTGGGCACCTCGCACGC
>Ga0067045_1030912_pt1 | contig 13750 bp, 9 predicted proteins | sample TerdegcTABiofilm_FD_59184 | JGI IMG/M metagenome (GOLD analysis project Ga0067045, IMG submission 59184) | Combined Assembly of (Gp0054472, Gp0054536) Wastewater bioreactor microbial communities from Singapore -Terephthalate degrading...
TATACAGTCTCATATCCATTTTCGTTGGCAAGTTTCAGAAAATTCAAAATTCCAACACTATGTACACAGCTACCTATGGAACCACCCAGTATCTTCATCACTCACCCACCTCCATTATTCGCCTTACTTGTTCGATAGTTTTATCGGTTAAGTGCAATTTCTCAAAATTTCTCCCTTCCTTGAAAAAATCGGTATTCATCATGATTGATGCCAAATGAATGATCGCATCGATAGTTGGTGTAGGAAATTCAACAAGTTTTCCAAATGCTGATAGTGGTACTAAGCTTGCTGGTACATCTTCTGTTATATACCTACTATCCATTTGTACAGGCGCTTGGATTCCTCTGTATCCTTCATTATTATGTATTGCACTGTACAAGTCAGTTCCATGAACATCATAGGCATAACTTAACCACTGAACTGCGGTCATGGGTTCCATTCCAATTCTTCGAGCAATTTCACACCTTTCTTCATCGATCTTCTCCAAGACCTTTGCAACAGAAGTGCTTATACCCTCAAAGTAAAACTCAAATTTCCCAAACGAAGTCTCTATCCATCCCGTATTCAAGATTATAGTTGCTGGATGAAAAACCGCACCTATATTGTTGAAGCTTGTATACAGAGTGCTTTCTGCAATTTCAAACTCTGGCATAACGTTCAGTAGCACCTCCTCGAGTTCGGGATTTTTACTCGCAGGCAGGGCAGCAACAGGAACAGCATTCTTAATTCTGAATATTCTGACACTGCCCGGGTTGGACAAACGTGATGCGAACACGAATGTTTGAGCTTCCGCTATGATTACATCTCTTTTCACATCTTCTTCTTTAAGTACATTGCGAAATTCCAATGCCCCTGCTGTCCTACCTGGGTTCAAAACTATTACCTGTCCATCCTCAAGGTAAGGAGCAATCTTCTTTGCAATATCTCGATGAGCAGATGCTGGCAGTACAACCATTAACAACTTGCGCCCTTCAATAGCTTTCCTTATATCAGTTGTCGCAAATGATATACTCCCTACTGCGTTTATCTCACCTTCAAGTCTTATCTTCTTTGTCTTGATCACACGTGATATACGCCACTCACTTCTATTGTACAAAGAAACATCATAACCTCTCAAGGCAAGAAAACCTGCCAATGCTTGACCGCCATTACCTCCACCAATAACACATATCTTCATTCAACTCACCTCTCTTGGAAAATATAGTCTATCAAATGTCATATGTTAACAGATAGTAACCAAATAATATGTTACATATTTACATTGCTAAAAAGTTCTTGGATATTATATCACACTCACAATCATAAATCAATTGTGTGCGTTAGATCATACTAATATGCCATTTTCGACATCTTTGGGTTTCTTGTGTACTTAGTAATGAGTGGAAATCTCTTAATTTTCGTCAAATGTAACATGTAAACTTAGCTAAATGATAAAAAAAAGCTCTTTGACAAAAGGTAACGATTAGTGATATAATTGTAAAAGTGATTAAACTCTAAATTAAGGAGGGCTAGGTATGGCTAAAAAAACGATTATGATTATTGATGACCAACCGGAGATACTTGAATTGGTCAGTTTTACGCTCCAAAAAGAAGGTTACGATGTTGTGCCAGTCGAAGATGCTGAAAAGGCATTGCAGGAACTGAAAGAAAAGGAAGTAGATATGTTTATCGTTGACATCATGTTACCTGGAATGGACGGATTCGAATTTGTCAGGAGCATAAGAGCAACGGATAAATACAAACTTACCCCAGTCATATTCTTGAGTGCAAAGGGCGAGGAGTTTGACAAAGTACTTGGACTCGAGCTTGGTGCAGATGATTACATCGTAAAACCATTCAGCATAAGAGAACTACTTGCAAGAATTAGAGCTGTGTTTAGAAGGATGCAGCTTGGTGCAGTTGTAAAGGAAGAGAAGCCAAAGAAGATCATTGCAAAAGATTTGGAGATCGACATCGACAAATACGAAGTACGTGTGAAAGGTAAAAAGGTTGGGCTAACTCCTCTCGAATTTGACCTGCTAAGATTTTTAGCTGAGAACGAAGGAAAGGTCTTCTCAAGAGATGTATTGCTTGATAAACTATGGGGATATGATTACTTTGGTGATACGAGAACCGTCGATGTACACATCAGAAGGTTGAGAACGAAGATAGAAGAAGATCCATCAAATCCAAGATACGTTGTGACAGTTAGGGGAAAGGGTTATAAATTTAGGGACCCAGGAAAGGAAGAATAATAAACAATGCTAATAGGGTTACTTATTTTCATTGCATTATCGGCCTTCTTTGCAATAATGTATTTGATAGAGAGAAAGAGAAGGCACACTTTTTCTAAATATTTAGACAAAATAGCAGTAAGTATAGGAGAGGAGGCAGGTACTCCTCCTCTCTATATTTACGAAAGACTCCGTAAGAGAATAGAGGAACTTCAGAATGGTATTCTTGAAAGTGAGAAGGAACGCAAGAATGTTTTCACAATACTCAATAACATCACGGATCCAATAATAATAGTGCGCGGTGATGGCATAGTTACTTTTGCAAATATCGCTGGCAGGGACATAACGAGACCAGGCATCGAAGGGCGAAAGGTATACGAGATATTGGAGAATTATTACCTACTTGAGATGTTTGAGAAGGCACTTCAAACCGGTGAGATTCAAAGTGGCGATGTTACGATAGTTGTCAACGGTGATAAGAACTTTTACGATGCAAAGGTAGTGCCAATAAAATTTGACCAAGAGAGTGAGAGATATATAATAATACTTCACGACACTACGAAAGAAAAGCAACTCGATAACTTACGTAGGGAATTCATATCTAACGTATCACATGAACTAAGAACACCATTGACATCTATACATGGCTATTCTGAAGCACTTCTCGACGATGACTTATCCAATAAAGAACTTGTTCGGAAATTTCTTGGAATCATCGAAAGTGAGTCGGCTCGTATGACAAGGTTGATAAATGATTTACTCGACTTGGAAAAATTGGAATCGGGTGAGGCAAAATTCAACTTTGCGGAAGTAGACATGTGCGAGATCATCAGCAGAGTTGAGAGCATAGTTGAACCACTTGCCGAAGACTATGGTGTGGAACTGGATATCGAATGTGCATCACCAAAGAAGATTATAGGTGACTTCGACAGGCTAGTACAACTTACTTTGAACCTCGTTGATAATGGTGTCAAATATACATCAACACGAGAAACAGGAGAGAGAAAGGTCTTTGTAAGATGCTATGAAAATGAAGACAATGTGATTTTTGAGGTCCAAGATACCGGACCAGGTATACCAGAGGACGCTCAGAAAAGGTTATTTGAAAGATTTTATAGAGTGGATAAAGCGAGAAGTAGAAAAGTTGGTGGTACTGGACTTGGCTTATCTATTGTAAAAATGATTGCAGAAAAGCATGGCGCAGTTATACAATTTGAGAGCAAAATCGGACAAGGGACAACGTTCAGAGTGCTTTTCAGTAAAACATTAAGGGTCAGTGAAGAAGAATCTACGGGAGGTATATCAAGTGAGAGCGTATGATGTCATATTGAAAAAAAGAAATGGTGGTAAATTATCGAAAGAAGAGATAGAATTCATGGTTAACGGGTACGTTAAAGGGGATGTTCCAGATTATCAAATGGCAGCCTTCCTTATGGCGATATATTTTAAGCATATGGATGGAGAGGAAAGGGCCATACTAACAGAAACAATGGCAAATTCTGGTGATAAGGTTGATTTGTCATCGATTCCCGGCATAAAGATAGACAAACATTCAACCGGTGGTGTTGGAGACAAGACAACACTTGTCGTTGGTCCAATTGTTGCATCGTTGGGTGTACCAGTAGCAAAGATGTCCGGTAGGGCGCTTGGCCACACTGGTGGTACAATAGATAAGTTGGAATCTATACCGGGTTTTAGAACAACACTTTCAGAAGAAGAGTTTTTTAAGAACGTTAGAGAAATAGGAATAGCTGTTGTTGGTCAGACTGCCAATTTGGTACCTGCCGATAAGAAAATATATGCACTGAGAGATGCAACTGCCACAGTCGATGAAGTCTCCTTAATTGCAGCAAGTATAATGAGCAAAAAACTTGCCGGTGGCGCAGATGGATATGTTCTTGATGTAAAAGTTGGCAGTGGTGCTTTCATGAAGACGATCGAAGATGCAACTGAACTTGCCGAGGCGATGGTCGGCATAGCAAGAGCACATGGAAAACGGGCAGTTGCCGTTCTAACGAACATGGATGTTCCACTTGGAAAAATGGTTGGCAATTCTCTTGAAGTGCTCGAAGCCATTGAGACGCTCAAAGGGAATGGGCCGGAAGACTTCACTGAATTATGTTTGAACCTATCGGCTTGGATGTGCCACCTTGCAGAAAAGGGAACATTCGAAGAATGTCTGAAATTGGCCAAAGAGTCTCTCGATAATGGTGCTGCGCTCAACAAATTCAGACAATTTGTGGAATACCAAGGTGGTAACCCAGACGTTGTTGAAAGACCCTACGATGTATTACCTATGACAAACGACGTGATAGAATTCAAAACAGAAATGGAAGGATACATAACGTCGATAGATACAGAGAAAATCGGCATTGCATCCAATCACTTGGGTGCAGGTAGGAAAACCAAAGAAGATACGATCGATTACAGTGTTGGTATAGAGATAGTTAGTAAAGTTGGAGATTATGTAAGACCTGGAGATACAATAGCAAAGATGTACGTATCGCAAAAAAGCGAGATAGAAGAAGCAAAAGAACTTCTTAAGGAAAGTTATGTTATTAGTCAAGAAAAGCCTTTGGAAAGACCAATAATATTGAAAGTAGTAAAATAGGATTGTGAGCTTTTGCCAAAAATTATGCGTACTAACACGCATGATTTTATCAGAATAAATCATCATAAAGACAGGGGTGTTGTCGACGTGTTACCTCAAAGATTTTTGTTATTGTTATTGATTACTGCCTTAACGGTGACAAATTTTTTGTTTGCTCAAACTTTCTTGATCAATGGAAAGATATACGAAATTAAGAATGGATATTTTGAAGAAGAGCAACTCAAAGATATTGGATTTAGTATTGTTAAGAATGAGAAGATATATCTTATATACAACAAAAAACTCATTATCGGTTCGTCGGGAGATCTTCTCATAGACTTCGAGACTTATGTAAAGGATGCATACTTGATTTCAAATAATAAGGTGCTTGTCAAGTCTGATTTTATAACCAATTTCCTCAATCTCTCAAGATCAGGTGATATTTACTATGACAAACCAATTTCTGTCACATCCTTGTCCTATTCAAATGATGTCCTAACGATAGGCACCGCTGTTCAGTTTAATAAGAACTTCATCAATGTTGATTTATCAAACGGTAAACTAACCGTGACTATCGCCCCAGTAGTAATAGAAGACCAAAAGATACCTTCAGAAATCACAGTTTCAAAGAAAAATAGCACTGTTACTTTAACCATCAACAAAACTATCGAAAGATACGAAACACGTTTTTCAGATCGGAATGCAATCATAACCCTCTTCCCGCCTATCAAGAAAATTGAATACACGAAGAAGACTGAGAAATACGCAGGTAGGACTTTCCTTGTAAACTACCTCATCGTAGATCCAAAGTATGTAAATATTACGCCGCTTATTCCATCTAAGGGATTGGGAACAACTGCACCACTGCAAAGTATACTGTCACAGAATGGTTATTCATACGGTGTGAACGCAAACTATTTTGATCCTTCAACTGGATTACCAATTGATGTAATCATATCAAATGGGGATGTCTTATCTCACAGATATGGATTAAGGCCTGTTTTTGTCCAGACGACAGACAATCAAGTTTTCATATACAAAGCGTACTTCGATATAACCATTAGGATAGGAGATACTTTGCTTCTTGTAAAAGGAGTGAATACAAGCTCACTAAGCGAGGTAAACCTCTACACCTCAGAATACAAATTGAAAATTCCAAACGATCGTACGAAAGAATACTTTGTCATCACAAACAAAAAAGTAGCTTCCATTGGTTACACCTCGTATGTGCCGAGTGACTCTTATGTTGTTATGGTTAGTAAAGATATTTACAATCAATTTCTCACCAAGGTTTCAAAAGGTTCGTCATTTTCTATTGAAATATATACAGATAACGGCTACAAGATAAAGAATGCAGTAGGTGCAGGCCCATTACTCATCCAAGATGGAAAGGTTATAGTCGATGCAAACGAGGAAAAACTCAGATACGGTGGTGGAATACCAACAACGAGGACTTCAAGAACGATCATCGCAATAAAGGATAACAAGGTGCACTTAATAACCATAGAGGGAGTAAACGGAAGTGGGATGAACTACGACGAAACAGTTCAATTCCTGCTCTCAAAAGGATACGACTCAGCTATGATGTTAGACGGAGGTGGGTCAACTTCCATGGTTTACAACGGTAAATACGTTACTACCACATCGCCCAGAAACATACCAGTGGCAATTGGAATAAAATAGTGACATATTGACTAATATATTAAATATCTTACTCAGTTTTTGCATCTAGTGGTTTTACATAGAACTTCCAGAAATCTCTTATAAATAGAAGTACTGGTAGAGCAATGATCACGCCAGAAAAACCGAAAATTCCAACAAAGATCAGTATCGATGCCATTATAATGAACCAATGAATTTTCAAATTGTCACTCTGAATTTTTGGACCATACAACCAAGTCTCAGCTTGGTTAACTCCTACGAGCAAAACGGTAACCCAAATGATTTCATTTAATCCACCAACTGAAAAGCCCAACAGATATATTGGAATCGACGTGATTATAATACCTATGTACGGAAAGAAGCCGCCCACAAAAGTTAGGACACCGAATGTAAGGGCTGATGGAATATCGAGTACAAATAACCCGATTGTTGTTAACGTGGCGCTTATCAGCGAGACCAGTACTTGACCTCTCACATATCTTCTCACATCTGAAAACAATTTCACAGCGAATTTTCTACCAAATGCTGGATCTTCCACGAAAAGAAGGTCCAGATTTTTTCCTATGTAACTCTTTATACTTTCAAGACCAATCATAGCCGCAACTAAGAGCATAACCATAGTAACGAGTGATGGAACGAAAGTAATTGCCTGATTTACCAGCGACATAACTATAGTAGACAAATTGTCACCGAGCTGCTTCAATATATTTTGCACCCATTCTGGTAATCCATTGATGTCTGCATTTTGTATCTGTGAAAATAGGCTCTGCACTTCATTAATAACTGTTGGGAAGAAAGAGATTACAGCATAAACAAACAGTACTACAACAAGAATATAGCTTATTACTGCCAGCCACTTCTGTTTAGTCTTTCTCATTAGATACTCGTATGGGACATCGAGAATTACGGAAAAATAAAACGCTAAAACAACAGCTCCAATAACGTATGGTACTTGATGAGAAAGAAACAAGAAAATGCCAAAGTAAACAAGTACCAACCATCTATCCTTTTTGTGAAACCCTTTAGAAGTATCACTTGCATTGACAGCTACGTTCTCAGATGTACTTCTGGCATTACTGGGCCGTGCATTTGCATTATCACTGGGATTCTTACCTTTCTTTTCCGTCACCTTCTCCACCGCTTTCTTGATTTATTCTTTTCTCTATCTCCAGAACAAGCGCCTCAGCAGTTGCAAGATTTGTTGCAAGCGGCACATTGTGCACATCACACACCCTTAATAGTGCACTTACATCAGGCTCATGAGGTTGTGCAGTGAGTGGGTCTCTTAAGAAAAGTACAAAATCTATATTCCCGTTCACTATCATTGCCCCAATCTGCATATCACCGCCATAAGGACCTGACTCCACTGTGGTAACCTTCAATCCGATCTTCTCTCCGACTATTGTACCAGTCGACTTTGTTGCATAAAGCTCACATCTTTCAAAAACATGCTTCCATTCTTTCACAAACATCGCCAAATCAAGTTTCTTTTTATCGTGCGCAATAAGAGCAACTTTTTGCAAAGCAAACACCCCCAGACAAGTTTCATACAAATTTCACACAAATGCTATTGCTGACTGAAAAATATACCTACACAAGAATTATACCACAGCTTTCGATTTGATAAGCGTGAAAGGCATTCAATATCTATAGAAATGGGGATGGTTTCCCATCCCCACAGTAATTCATATTTTTAAAAGCTTCTTATTTTGTTACTTCAAAACTCCAAGTTGGTCCAACAGCTTTTCCACCGTACGGGTCCTTTGCAACAACATACCAGTAATAAGTCCCCGTTGACGGAGGTGTCCAATCGTAGTTAGATTGCGTTGTAGTTACCTGTTTCAACACTGGATCGAAATTACTTGCAATACTTATGTAGAGCTCATAACTAAGTTGATCTGCATCAGGATCTGTTGCTTGCCATGCAAATGTAATCTTACCCAGAGGCAAAGATGAACCATCAGCTGGGTTTGGATTCTTTGGGGTGCTCGGAGCAAGATTCTTCTTTGTTGTAAACGACCAAGTTGTACTATACGCATAGTTACCAAAACCATCTTTTACTTCGATTCTCCAATAGTAAGTTGTCAATGGCTCCAAATTCGTAACTGTGCGAGAGATTTGAGGATTACCCTCACCGGTTATGGTTGCCACAAGGTTCATATCATCAGCCTTACCTACGTATAGATAGTACGTGAGTTCTCCTTGAGAGCTTTCTCTGTCGGTACTTGCCTTCCATGTAAGTGTAGCACCTTTGAATGAAACGTCCATTTGCCCATTGAATGGTGAGAGAAGTTCTGGTATCGTCGGTGCGTAATTTTGATCGCTTATCTTAAAACTCCATATATCGCTCTCAACTGGGTCGTTAAAGCCATCGCTTACTACGACTTTCCAATAATAGGTCTTCGAAAAATCGAAGAGTCTATCAGTTACGTATTCAGGTGTTGTTAAATCAGATGCTGCCAATGTAAGTCTATCTGGTGAATCACCTATGTAGATATCAAAGGTCAGCGAATCACCATCAGGGTCAGTAGCAGTCCAACTGAATTTTGATATTCTATTTGCCAATCCCGAAGCCCCGTTGGCTGGATAAGGATTGCTTATAGTAGGAGCAGTATTTGACTTCGTCGTAAAATAAGAAGTCTCACTCGTCGATGTCCCACCATGAGAATCATTTGCTATAACCTTCCAACCGTATCGCTTACCAACGGTCAGTTCACTTTTTAAGTCATCTATCGTGTAATAATTTTCGTATATGGGACCGCGGCTCTTTGGATTTCCATATGGATCTATCAATACGAAAGTATAATATACGCTATCACCATCAGGGTCTGTTGAAGGTTCCCACCTAAATGTGCAACTATTTTGCTTAGCAAAATTGATGTTTACTCCACTTGCTGGTTCAGTCAAAGATGGCGCCAAAGGCGGCGTGTTATCTTTTGTTGTAAAAGTAAATGACTTCTCCAAAGACTCACCGTAAGTGTCGACAGCTTTGATCTTGAGGGTATAAGTTGTCTTTACTTTTAGACTGGCTACCGTATAGGTAGTATTCGTTGAACCACTTAACAAAGAATTCGTATTTGATCCGGAAATCAAAGTCACTGAATATTTCAAATCCTCATAATCTGCGTCAAAACCTTCCCATTTGATAGCCAAATTGTTGAATTTCACATCGGTTGCACCATCTTCCGGGAATAGAAGTTCTATTCTTTGGGGTGCCTCATTGGCCTTTGTGGAAAATGTTGCAAATTTTTCCGTACTTTTAGCTCCCCAAGGGTCTTCTGCAACGACACTCCAATTATAAGAGGTCAATTGTGACAAATTCTTTGCAACATAGGTATTTGTCGCAACTACGGTAGGCGACGGTGAGACGTCCCCTTCTCGTTTGATTTTCACGTAGAACTTAAGATCGTCGCCGTCTGAATCTTGTGCATCCCAAGTCAGTGGTAATGCACCAAAAGGATGGCCAGTTGTACCGTTTGGCTTTAGATTCGAAATGGTTGGTGCCGAATTCCCTTTCGTAGAAAATTTCCAAAGCTCACTTGTTTTTGCATCGCTACCCTTGGTACGCACGTACCATATATATGCAGTGCTTGGTTTTAGCATGCCTTTTTCAAGAATTACTGTAACCGTTTTTGATGATGCAGTCACAGCCTTTTGAACAACTATATTGCCGGTTGATTCTTCTTTAACGATTACTTCGTACTGTGTATTAACCTTCCCTTCAAAAACGAACTCTGTGTTGTTGAACGGAACAGTACTAAGGCCATTCGTCGGTTTGATCAGCGTTATAGTGTCGTTATTCAAAATTGGTTCTGTACATGAAGTTAAGAAAAACACAACGACCAGTAAGCTAAAGAGAAATGTTCTAGTGTCTTTTCCTACCCTTCTGAATGTGTTACCCATCTAAAAATCACCTCCCGCGCATATTCGATGAAATTCTCAAAAGCTCTCAAAAATACAATTTGAATTAGATTCATACAAAAACCGCCAGCTCCAAGAAAATAAGCTGCACTCTTGGATAAGGCCTATCATTTTGCAGTCAGTTTATTTTTACTACAGAATGACACCAAGAAGGAGAACTCGTTAACCATATCCACTGGAACTATAGAATTCAATTATATGATATCACATCTACACCTATTTTCCAAATAGAAACTAAAAAAGAGAAACGTGAGAACATACATATTCTCACGTTTCCAATTTAGCATCAATAAACTACTTGAAAGTACTTGGTATTTGCCTTGGAAATTCTACATTGGTATTATTATCATCATAGCAATATCGTATTGTAAAGTTTACCTTTTGTAACGTTTTTTGTATCAAATAAGAACGGTACATTCTTCGCTACAAATTCGTAATCGATACCTATTGTATGGCCAGATGTGATTACGGCACCATTCATCTTTTTCAACGTCTCCTCGCTCATCTCGACCCGTTTGTAGTGTTTGCCGTTGTGAGTGAATTCTGGAATGAACGGATCATAGTAGAAGACATTAACTTTCTTCCTCTCAAGTATTTCGATAACTTTCAATGCAGGACTTTCTCTTAAATCATCGATGTTGCCCTTATAAGTTACGCCAAGCAGTAATATGTTTGCACCGTTCAAGCACTCTCTTCTATCGTTCAATATATCGGAAAGTCTGTCAACAACGTAATACGGCATATCATCAGAAATCTCTCCAGCTACTTCCACAAGCATCATATGCTCATCGTATTCTTTCGCCTTGTAAACAAGATAAAATGGATCTATCGGTATGCAATGTCCGCCTATACCAGGACCAGGATAAAATGGCATGTATCCAAACGGTTTTGTCGAAGCTGCTTCTATTACTTCCCAGATGTTTACACCCATCTTTTCCGCAACTTTCGTCATCTCTTGCACTAAAGCTATGTTCACTAGTCTGAATGTGTTTTCCAAAATCTTCGTCATCTCTGCTGCACGTGGTGACGAAACTGGAAAAACCCCAGCTTCAAGTACACTTTCGTACAAGGCGACTGCATGTTTTGTACAATCAGGTGTTACGCCGCCAACGACTTTTGGCGTATTCCTTGTCTTGTATCTCGGATTTCCGGGGTCCACCCGTTCTGGGCTAAATGCAAGATAGAAATCCTTCCCCACTTTCAACCCAGCCTCCTCCAAAATTGGAAGGACAACTTCTTCGGTTGTTCCAGGATACGTTGTACTCTCGAGTACTATCAATTGATTCTTTCTCAGTCTCTTCTTCACTTCATTTGCACTATTTACGATGTAACTCAAGTCAGGTTGCTTGAATTGATCAAGCGGTGTTGGGACACATATACTGACAACATCGCAATTTGCAAGCTCATCAAAGTTAGTCGTTGCACGCAGTTTTCCACTGTTTACCAACTCTTTCAGTTCATCATCATCCACATCACCGATATAATTTTCCCCGCGATTTACCATGTCAACACGTTTCTGCTGGATATCAAATCCTACGACTTTGAAACCTGTTCTGGCCTTCTCGACTGCCAGCGGTAGACCCACATATCCAATTCCAATTACCCCAACAGTTGCATTTTTCCCCAGTATCTTCTCATACAGACTCACTTTAACTCACCTCCATCACACTTTATATGTTCATTCATTGAATGAATTGTATCACAAGGCAAGAACAAAGTCAAATGAAATTGAGGGAAGAAGGAGTGAATCGATGTAACTTTTTTCAAAGCTTTTCAATTTAGGTGAATTATGGTATAATCTAGAATAATGTCTGCTAAACAAGACAATTGATACTTGGTTTTTCTAATAATTTGAAATAAACAAAGCATTCAAGGAGGTCTAGGCGGTGAAAAAGTGCGTTTTTTCTTTGCTAATCCTTTTATCCATCCTTTCGTTCTCTTACAACATCCGCATTGGGGATACCCTTACGATCGAAGTATTCAGTCAGCCTGATTTTTCAAGAATAGTGCGTGTGGCAAACGATGGTACAATACCGTACCCATATGCAGGTAACTTAAAAGTAGTTGGTCTAACACCTGATCAAGTAAAGCCGTTGATCGAACAGACGGTTGGGAAATTTGTGAAAAGTCCTGTCGTTACAGTTTACGTTTCGCAATATGCCCCGATGTACATCTTCATACAAGGGGTACTAAATCGCACATTCGATATTTCATTCTTACCAGAAGTGACACTTTCAAAACTTTTCTCATACCTAAACATCACAAAATCATCCGAAGTTGATTTCACAAATGTGAGGATCACAAAAAAGGGTAAAACGGACACATACAATATGATGGGTTATTTTTACGATGGGACGATTGCGAAGGACCCTGTTATCGAAGAGGGCGATATCATATACCTCCCACCGCTTACCTACGATAAAGCAGTACAGATAAGTGGTGCGTACACGTACAGCACACCATACGAACCTGGATTAACTTTAAGAACATTGCTCTTAAAACTTGGGCCACTGAACAAAGATATCGCACAGATAGAGAGTGCGGTACTCGTGGTTGATAATAAGGCGGTCACCATTAACTTGGAAGATGTGATATATGGTAAGATAGACTATGCTTTAAAACAAGGTTCAACGTTGTACATTCCAAAAAGGGATGAAAGATATGTATATGTTATTGGATATGTACCATCCACCGGTATAAAGACATTTCTTCCAACAGAGCAGCTGACGTTGAACTTAGCACTCGCCAAAGCAGGTGGAATAGCTAAAGAAGATTACAAATGGGTCGAATCGATACTCATAACTACACCAGACGGGAAAGTACAAAACTACGATTCAACATTACTTTCGAAGGCAAATGAGGTTAAATTGACTACCGGTACAGTCATCGAAATTAGAAAATACCCAGAATTCAAAATATACGTGACTGGGGATTTTGCACAGCAGAGCACAGTGACTTTTGATCCAGATGAACCAAGGACGTTAAGTCAACTATTTGTCAAAATCGGTGGTCTAAAGACTGATCAGATGAAATGGATAGAATCGGTAAAGATCAACAACCAAGCTGTTGATATGTCCAAACTTTCTACGTACGCGTTAAAAGACAAAGATGTCGTGGAAATCAAGAAATATCCAGAATTCAAAGTGTACGTGACTGGGGACTTTGCACAGCAGAGCACAGTGACTTTTGATCCAGACGAACCAAGGACGTTAAGTCAACTATTTGTCAAAATCGGTGGTCTAAAGACTGACCAGATGAAATGGATAGAATCGGTAAAGATCAACAACCAAACTATTGATATGTCGAAACTATCTGCCTACACATTAAAAGACAAAGACGTTGTTGAAATCAAAAGGTATGCAGA
>Ga0067045_1004096_pt1 | contig 13749 bp, 13 predicted proteins | sample TerdegcTABiofilm_FD_59184 | JGI IMG/M metagenome (GOLD analysis project Ga0067045, IMG submission 59184) | Combined Assembly of (Gp0054472, Gp0054536) Wastewater bioreactor microbial communities from Singapore -Terephthalate degrading...
GGCCATCGACACTTACCGCACAATCTGGACCATGTGCCACAAAATCAGAAAAGCCATGTCCTCAGAAGATCAACAACGAGATATGCCCATAATATCGGCTATTCCCGGTATATCGGGTATAATCGCCATCAATAATGAATTCCTGGGCAACACAAAGAAAGGCAGGAGTAGTGATGGTAGCGGTGATGATGATGTGCAAAATTCAACGAAAACCCACGATAATGACGGCAGAAGCGATGATGGTGAACCAAATTCAACTTCAACCTCCGACGCTGGCGATAATAATGAAGTCAACTCAACTTCACCCCCCTATGATGACGGAAAAACTTTGCTTTCACTTTATATGGGATTGGAATACACTGAAATGAAAGTTATGCCAACAGAAGTAATAGGGACAGTCTTAACTTCAATAGCGATTGGGAGTGAAAATAGTAGTAAAGCCGGTATAAAAGATAATGAAAAAGTCGATGAATTAAGGACTTATAAATTTGTTGATAATAGAATTAATATAGGCAAAACAAATGCAAAAAGAAATAAAACCAAAAATGGAACAAAAAATAAAAACAGTGATTCATATTGGGTTGATATACTGATAAATAACTTCAGAACCAACCTGCACGGAACTTTTCACTGTATAGGAAATAAACATTTGCAGAGGTTCCTGGATGAGTATTGCTACCGGTTTAACAGAAGGAATAATGAGGCGGAATGGTTTGACTTTCTCCTGTCCGCCTGCACTAAGACAAAAACCGTAACTTATAATGAGTTGAAGGATGTAAAGATATAATTAAAGAGCCAATCTCTGTTCCCTCCAGATAAATGAGAGAGAATAGGAGTTTGCAAAAACCCAAAAAGATTTGAAATCGGAATCTGCGCCTCCTTCCGACAATAGGCGACAAACTAATTGAAGGCAGATTTCTTTCGACAAGCAGGGGAAGTGGATGTAAAGGTTGAAAAAGACCGATGGAATCTGTATGATCACAGGAGTTACGCCTTTTATTACCAAAACCCAGATTTTATGCCGGTTCCAACAGATCCTGAAACAAAGCCTGTCCTGAACTGGTTTCAGGATTCAGGATGACGATTTCATGCCGGTTTCCCCGATTTTGAGCGTGAGTCCTGAACTTATATCTATGGTTTTGCCAGATTGATTAAATTTAAATAATTGTAAAATAGATAGTATAAAATTATGTATTCTGGAATAATTTTAATGAATTACGCTATTTTCTACCAAAACCCAGATTTCACGCCGATTACCAGAGATCCTGAAACGAGTTGAGGAGTGATGGTTAATAATCCCTGCATTACAATCGTAATATTCACTTTTTCCACACTTTGAATATTATGAGAACTACCACCGTGGCGATTATGAAGTGGGGAATTAATGCCCATATACGAAATTTCATCTCGATGAGGATGGCGAAGAACATGAACAGAACCACGCCATAAATCAGATACAGGGCGGTACTTACCAGGGAGGGATGTTGACCCGGAAGAGAAGAGTTGTTTGGGTTAGTGTTGGAACTAGTCGATGGCAAAAGAGGGGAATTCCCGCCCCCCCCCGAACCTGAACCGGCGATGGAGGCAGAAGCCGGATTGTTGGCCGAACCCGACGGGTCAGGAGAACTATTCCTGATTTGAATTATTTTAGTTGGTTTTGATCGGGTTCCGGCGGAGGGGTTAATCGAGAGGATAGCCATTCTCATCTCCTCCACCGATGAAGGGCGCTGCTCCTGTTTGAGGGAGAGGGCTTTCATGATGAGATCCTCAAGGGCAGGGGGGAGAGAGGCACCCAATCGGGAAGGCCGTTCGAAGTTAAAGGGGTTACCCCTGGGATCGATGCCGGTGAGCATGTGATGAAGAACCGCTCCCAGGCTGTAAACGTCGGAACGGGTATCGGTCTGGGAGGTTCCGTACTGTTCCGGTGCGGCGAATCCGGGAGTGCCGATGATAATGGTATCCTTGTGCTTCCCTTTTTTATATAGTCTGGCTATGCCGAAATCGATGAGTTTGACCCTCTTGTCGGGCTTTACCATGATGTTGTCGGGCTTTAAATCTCTATAAATGATGCCCATACTGTGGATATAGGAAAGTACCTCGCAAACATCGAGAATAATGGGGAGAATATCGTCTTCTTTCAGTTCTTTTTTCTCAATCATCTCCAGCAGGGTTTTTCCCTCGACAAATTCCTCCACTATATAGTGATGATTCTGATGAGTGAAAAAATCCACCACTCTGGGTATTCCCGAATGAGACATCCGGGCGCACAGTTTTGCCTCGGAAATAAAATGTTCCGTCAGGGTTTTTCTTTCCTTTTTGGTAAGAGAAGGGGGAAAAGAAAATTCCTTCAATACCCACACATTTTCCAGACGTTCATCTTCCACCAGATACACGGTGCTCATTCCTCCCCTGGCAAGGGTAGAGAGAACCGTATATCGGTTTTCCAGTTGCTCACCTTTTTTCAGCATGTTTTAATCCTTATGTTGTGCTTTAAAAGTCGTTTTAAATCCCATCCTTTGCGGTTTGGTTTCAGCCCCCCACACAACAGGCAGTGAATTTCATTGACTTGAAAACAGACTGTAGTTATGGTAGCGGTTGCAACGATGGTTGTAGCGAAGGACTTTAGTCCTTCAGGTTTTTTCTTATTTGCTTGTTTATTATCCTCCCTACCTTCCCTTTATTGTTTTTTTTTCGTTTATCCACTACTCTTTTTGGTGAAGTAATACTCCGGGGGGATTGACATTTTTTTGAGGTTCTGTTATTATCAGATTCGCCCGGAATGTTGAGTCATGAGACTTTCTTTCCGTGTTTTAAGAAGAAGCACCGCTTCTCACCTTATTGGCGACTCTTTCCCGAAGGGAATATATGACAGGGAATATCCCCTGATTTGAGGAATCGATAAAGTTCCTCCCGTCTGCTGAAAGGTTAATGTTAAACCCGGTCCTGTGAGGATGTTCCTTCCGGGACTTGGAGGCAAGTCTGTCTTTGGGTTTGAGAAGCGGTAGGAAGACCGCTTTTTTTAGTTCGGTTTCGATTTAAAATAAGATAATGTTACCAAAATATCAAGGGTGGTGAATCATATAACAGTCAAGAAATTAAGAGTAAACAAGGCCATCAAAGCCCGGGAAGTGCGCCTTATCGATGCTCAGGGAAATCAGGTAGGAGTAATTCCCTTCAAGGAAGCCCTGGATAAAGCAGTCCTGGGAGGTCTGGATCTGGTGGAGGTCAACCCCAATTCGGAACCCCCCGTGTGCAAACTCCTGGACTACGGCAAATACCGTTACGAACAGAGTAAGAAAGAACGGGAATCGAAAATTAACAGAAAAACCATGGAGTTGAGGGAAGTCAAGTTTCGACCCAAGATCGATACCCACGATTACGATGTGAAGAAGAAAATGGTAGTCCGATTACTTTCCGAAGGGGACAAGGTGAAAGTTACCCTGATGTTCCGTGGAAGAGAAATAGTCTATAAGAAACAGGGACTGGATCTTCTTAAACAACTGGCGGAGGAAACCCAGGAGCTGTGCATAGTGGAAAGACCCCCCAAGGCGGAGGGCAAAAATATCATTATGATCCTGGCTCCCAAACCGCAGCAGTAAAATAAGAACTGATATAGAATCAATTCCCCTTGACATGCCTTTTGTTTGGTTGTGGGTAAAAAAAAGAGGGGGAAACAACAGGAATATTCCAGGTAGAGCTTTTTGACGAAAGGAGTAAATTTAGAATGCCCAAGATTAAAACCCGCAAATCGGTGGCAAAAAGAGTTAAACTCACCGCTACCGGCAAAATAAAGAGAATGAGAACCTTTAGTGGTTGTAAACATATCCGACAAAACAAAAGCCCCAGACAGGTACGAAGATACCGCACACCGGTGGTGGCTTCCGGATCCGACGAAAAACGTCTTAAAAAACTTATACCCTATATGTAAAAGCAGGAGGTTATTGTCATGCCCAGAGTTAAACGAGGAGTCATCCACCGCAAGAAAGCCAATAAAATATTCAAACAGGTAAAAGGTTATCGGGGAGCCAATCAGCGACGGCTGAAACAGGCCAAGGAATCCATCCTTCACGCCCTGACCTACGCCTACCGAGACCGGAGAAACAAAAAACGGAATATCCGCAGCCTCTGGATTACCCGAATAAACGCCGCCGTGAGAGAATACGGACTCTCCTATTCCCGCTTTATGGATAAGCTCAAAAAAGCCGGCGTCGAAATCAACCGCAAAATTCTTGCCAACCTGGCTATCTCCGAACCCAAGATCTTCGCCAAGCTGGTGGAAACCGCCAAGGCTTAGTAAAAGGATTCAAACAGATTTTATTTATAAATAATCGAAAGAGCGGATAAACCGCTTTTTTGATTATAAGGGCAGGAGTTACGCCTTTTATTGCCAAAACATAGATTTTATGCCGATTCCCAAAGATCCTGAAACAAAGCCTGTCCTGAACTGGTTTCAGGATTCAGGAGTCTGCTATGATGTAGTTGTGAGGGGAATTTTTTTCACAACTTTCATCCCTTAAATTTGAGCGTAACTCCTGATTATTTCACTCGCAATCCCTCACGGGAAGTAAATTGAGGATAGTTTTTACCCGCTTTTTTTCTGTGATTCCAACCGCTGCAGAAGAAGGTATAGGCTTGTCCTCTATCAGGGGGATTTGAATATGTATAGGAGGATGAATAAGTATCTCTCTCAACCGCCGGACAGGTGGGGATATATTTGATTTTCATATATTTACCCGGCAGTTCGAACAGAGAGGGAGGATAATCTCCGTTATTATCGCAGGCATACATAGCAAGAGCTTCGCTTATAACCTTGCAGTTATACTGGCATGTTCTCAGTTTTGCTGTATCCCTGAAAATAAATTCGGATATGGCGGAACGGGTATCAATGTTAATAAAAAGAACCGCCACGGCAAAAACCGAAACGGCGATAAGGGTTGAAAATAAAATAAGATTATATCTGGAATTGTAGTTCTTGATTATCACATATAAAATACAGAAGAAAACCAATACCGAGAATGCCACTCCGCCTTTTCCCAGCCATTGCAGAAAATTATACACAAAAATTCCCCTCTATCGGATATTATCGGTTTACCGGTCCGTCGATCCAGACGCTGTAAGGGCCCGTATTGGCATCGGTGGTTATTTTCACTATCCATCTCCGCCGGGAGGGGAGGTTGACGTTGCCCTGATTTCTCACCGCGCTTTCCGTGCCGGCAATGGCTCCTACCCTGCCTATGGGGGAACCGGATTCATCCAGAATATCCACAGAGACACCAGTGGAAAAGACTCTCGCCTTTGCCTGAACGTGTATGGTGATAGTGCCGGGACCGGCTTCAATCGAATAATAGTATGTGGTTGCCGTCCCCGTCCCGTTCATGTTATAACCCAGGGATTCCCAGGGAGTGGGGTTGTTGATGTCCGTTGACTGGGCGGGTACCGGAATGGAGGATATGCACATAAGAATCAGGAGTACGGAGGAAATGGTCAAAAGAGGGTATCCTTTTTGCCCTGAAAAAGAGTTCAAGGGAAAAACCTCCTTACAGATTGAATCGGGACTCCGGCGGGAAGGGTTTTAAGCGCCGGGGTTAAATTATAGATTCGCAACATATAAAATAATACCTGCCGGAGCGGATGATGGACAGTTTTGACAGCAAAAATAAGGATGACATAACCCCAGGGGAAGGCGAATTCCGGAAAGAGCCCGTTGAAAGCGGAAAAAAAAATCGGGATGAATCGGCAAAAAACGGAGGCGAACCTCAAAAGGAATCCGTCGGTGAAATCGACGAGGAACGCCGCAGGGAACTGGAACAGGAATTTCTTGTTCAGATGTTCCGTTCCAGTCCTCCCGCCCAGGAGAAAAAGCCGGGTTGTTTCAACTGTGCTTTTGTGTTTTGTCTGGTGGTGCTTATTCTGGCGGTTTTTTTGCTGTTCGCGGGGTTAAATTTTATAAAAAACGATCTGCTCTCGGCGGAACCTCTAAAACCCACATCCACCACTCTTTCTGCCGGGGAGGAGGCGGATCTGGACCGGCAGAGGGAAGAGTATCAAAAAGCCCTGGTTCTCTGTGGTGAAGAGCAGGAGGAGAGGGATTTTGAATTTCGTCTCACCAGAGGACAGATTACCGCCTTATTGTCTGAGGCGGGAAGATTGAGGGAGGACGTATTTATTCCCCTGATCGAATTTTATCCCATAAAAGAGGGAAAAGCCCAGATATTTTTCTCCTTTTCCTACAGTAATACTCGATATCTGAACGTGGTGCTGGAGGGAACTCCTTCTATCAGCGACTACCGGTTCGCTATGGAGGTGGACTCCATTCAGGTGGGCAGATTGAGCAAGTCTTCGGTGATGCAGGATAAAATTTATGAAAGAATTAATCGCGGTATCAGGGAAATTCCCAAAAAACTGGATCTCCCTTTCAAAATAAAATCTCTCCGGGTGGAAGGTTCCCAGGCTGTGGTGGGAATTACCCTGGATCCGAAGCGGATAAAGGGCGAAACTGTTCCTCCCCCTCCGGATGAAAAAGAAATGAATAAATGAAATCGGGAGCAGAAGTTCTCTCCCGGGGAATAGCTACAGGAGTTCGAGATGGAAGAAAAAGAATTTTATAATGTGTTGGTTTTTACACCCCGATATAAGAAGACCCTGATCACCGTAAGTATTTTCGTGCTGGTGGTATGGATTGGTCTTTTGGTTTTTTCCCGGATAACCCTCAACAATAACAAAGCCGGTATGCCTACGGAAAAGTTTGCTCTTCTGGAGCGGAATATCAATTCCCAGGTAGTGATTCAACTGGGGGTGTCGGTGGTGACGATTATATTTATGCATCTTATCGCCCATGCCCGCCGGCAGGAGCGGATTATTCTCACTGGCGAGGGAATCCGGTATAAGACTTTCATGAAAACCATTTATATAGTTTTTAAGGATGTAAAAGATATAAAGATTCGCTATACCGGGACATCATGGGAAAAAGCCGATATAAAGGCAGGAGAGAAGACCATCCCCTTTGACGCCTATATGGTGGAAACCGGCGTGGAATATAAATTTACCGATGAGGGGGTTTTCGATCCCCACGACAACAAGATCACCCACAGCATAAAAAAAAGCAAACTTTATAAGGAACTGACCCGCCGTATCAAAGTGGCATAAAAGAGAACCGGGACAACAGAAGCAGTATTTTATGTATGGGGGGGGCATAATATTTTTATTTATTTTCCTGATGAAGAGGATTTATGGGGGGAAATATAAAAACATACGAACGGAATATTTTTTTGCTTTTCGGGAAAAATTTTAAATCGGGTTATTTTCAAAAAGGATTCCGACGGCAAAAACAGGTCTTATACCGGTGATGAGCCTGTATTTTGCCGGGTTGGACTTTATTGAAGCAAATACCGGTGTTAAACGGGGAAAAACCTATCAAGGAATAACAGGAGGCGTTGACATGGCGACGGAGGAAAAAACCAGAAAAACCAAGATAGAAGTCAAGAAAAGCAGCTTTACTATTTTTTACACCGCCGGGGAGGATCCCGAACTGGTTCCCTGGGTAAGCGGAGAAAAGGGGAACCATACTTTCCTGAAACTCACCTGGGAGGAAACCAGCGAAGAAGGAGAAGAAGAAAAAACCACGGCATTTTTGTACATGGGTAACACTCCCGCCAGGGATGCGGAACTCCAGAAGACCATCATGAAACTGGTCAACGAGGGCTGGAAGGTGGAAGGGGAGGCAAATATCTATTTCGACAGCCAACCGGAACAGGTGAAGGAAGAACTCTTCGATGCAGACCTGATCCGCATAGAACTGGGCCTGAGCCTGCTGCCTCTGGTGGATCCCTCCCAGGGCTCACCCCTGACTGAAACCGTGGGAGAACTGCGTAAGGAAATCGCCAAAGAAACCGGCTTTGTAACCCCCGGAATCCGCATCTGCGATAACCTCAAGATTCAATCCAACGACTACGCTATTTATATCAAGGATACCCCCATTGCTTTCGGAGAACTTTTTCTGGATCGTTTTCTTGCCATGGGATCCATGGAACAACTGAGCAACCTCAAGGGATGGATGACCCATGATCCGGTCTATGCCAGTCCCGCCAAATGGATCGAAAAGGATGAACGGGAAAAGGCGGAGAATGACGGCTGTCTCCTCATGGGGCCCGTTAACGTTCTGATCACTCACATAAAAGAGGTTCTGATTTCCAATCTGAGAGAGCTGCTGGGACTTCAGGAAACCAAGTATCTGCTGGATCGACTCCAGGAAACTCACCCCATTGTGGTGGAGGATTTCATCAACCGGAAAAAATCCATAAGAAAAATCCGCAAGATTTTACAAAACCTCCTCAGTGAGCGGGTCAGCATCCGGGATCTGGTAACTATCGTGGAAACCATCGGCGATTACGAGACCGAACTGGACAAGGGGGATATGGTAACGGAAATGGTGCGGCAGAATCTGGCACGGCAGATCTGCTGGTCCTATATGGATGTGGAAGGCAAGATATCGGCTCTGAGTTTATCCCGGAAGTTCGAGGGTCATCTCAAGATGCTTATGAAAAGGCAGGACGGTCTTCCCAACGCCGCCACCGACGAGGGCAACGGTCTGATCAGCCATATCCGGCGGGTGCTGGAAGATTACAAGAACCCCAGGGTTATTTTCTGTGAACCCGGTACTCGCAGTTTCTTCCGCTGTTTCACCGAAAACCATTTCCCTCATCTGGGAATTTTGTCCACTGCAGAAGTCGTCCGGGGGATCAAGATCGAGATCTTGGGCGAATTGGGTCTCCCCGAGGAAGATCTGCCGGTGAAGATCGCCAAGGTGGAAAAAGCGGCGATTCCTGTGGCAGCGGCTCCGCCCCAGTTCACTCCTTTCATCCCCTCGGTGTCAGTCCAGGAAGAACCCGCCGTGTCTCCCAAACCCCCGGAACCGGCCAAGGACGTTCCTACTCCCGTTTTGTCCCATGAGGGCCCAACTCCTACGGAAGAACCCACCGAGGAAGCCCCTCCCTCCAAAGATGAAAAACATCATAAGGAGCAAAAAGGAGGGTTCCTGGGATTTTTTAAGAAATAGAATCAAGGCAAGTCCGTCCGGATATGGGCGGACTTTTTCCACCATGGCTTTTCCGGGGTTTCCGGATCTTTCTCCCTTCAGCGGGAACCCCGGCTTTGCTTTGGTTTTGCAGTAAGGAAGTGTTAGTATGACAAGAACTGACGGCAGGGGGAAATATGACCTGCGACCGGTTAAAATTACCCGCAACTACCTGAAACATCCCGAAGGTTCGGCCCTGATCGAGATAGGGGATACCAGGGTTATCTGTACCGCCTCGGTGGAAGATCGGAGCCCTTCCTGGATGAAGGAACAAAACAGGAATAAAGTTCAACAAGACGGTTGGATTACCGCCGAATACGGGCTTCTCCCCCGTTCCACGGGAACCCGTACTTCCAGAGAAGCCACCAGGGGCAAACTGTCGGGCAGGACATCGGAGATCATGCGGCTTATCGGCAGAAGCCTCCGCTCGGTGGTGGATCTTACCGCTATACCCGACAAAACCATCACCATCGACTGCGACGTCATTCAGGCTGACGGAGGAACCCGCACCGCCTCCATCACCGGAGCCTTCGTGGCCATGGTGGATGCTCTTAACTACCTCAAGGAGCAGAATGTCATAAAAACTCGACCGGTCAAGAGTTATATGGCGGCGGTCTCGGCGGGTATGGTCAACGGCGAGGATCTGCTGGATCTTACCTATGAAGAAGACTCCCAGGCTCAGATGGACATGAACGTGGTTATGACCTCCTCCGGAGATATTATCGAGATCCAGGGAACTGCCGAAAAAAATCCCGTCACCAAAAAGGAATTTTACCGTCTGGTGGATGTGGCTCATAAGGGGGTAAAGGAACTCATCGTCGCCCAAAAAGAAGCCCTCAAGGGAGTCATGGGCATCGTCTGGCCCGATAAAGTCTGATTCCCTATATGCAGGTTTGAAGGGATAAAAAATAGAATCCTTCTTATTGTTTTTATTTTGATTGAATCTGGTGATTTTTTATGGATAACGGAAGAGAACTCTCGGCGGAGATCAGGAAGGCTCTGGAACAGATTACCAGAGAAAAAGGCTACATGCTGGGAAGTGAAGAGAAGGGACAGAAGGATCTTCACGACAGCCTCGATGAGGATGAACTTTTCTCCGATATAATGGGCGAAGATGATGATTCGGCGGATTATATGACGGAAAACGGCGTTGATTCTCCCGATGAAGTACTGGATGAGGAAGAAAAACTTCTTTATTATGACATCACAGATCGGGAAGAGCCACATAAATCTCCTCATGACAGGGATATTTTTGGTCCCCCGAAACGGGATGAGCATCTGTCCTACCGGATTATAAAGGAGTTTCTGAACCTCCAGAAGGACGAGATCGGCATGAGTAAGAACCTCCTGTCCTCGGTGATGATGATGGGGAATCATCTCATCAACGACGGGCTGATTCAGATTTTCCGGGAAATAGGAGGCGATCCCCGGCAAAAGATGGTGTTGAGGCTCTATCTTAACATGCAGATGTCCAGCAATTTTCTTGACGGTTTTCTGTTAGGGGTGGCTTTTCTGAGAATCCTGGAAAAAAAGGATGTCCTGACCATGAAAGACGTGGATATGCTGGAGGCTTTCAAACGAATATTCATGATCCGTACCGGTGAAAAAGAAGAAATGATAATAAAACTTCTTGATAAGGAAACTTTTATTATATCTCATTTCGAGAGGGCATACCGGGAACTTTTCACCTCCAACTCGGTCATATTGAAGGATCTTACCGGCGACCGTCTGCAGGATGTGGTTAAAACCCTGATTATCGCTTTCTTTGACGGAATCCTCACCGCCAGGGTCATTGCCGAACAAAGAGGAGGGAAATAAAATGCTGAAGGAAATCGAAGCCGGATGGGATGATTTCTGGGCTTATCACTGGAGAGTGGAACACCTCCATTCGGTACCGGGCATCTTTGAATGGAATGAAAAACTGGTGGATTTTATCCTGCATGTGTTGGAATTGAAGGAAAAAAGCCGGATTCTGGACATCGGCTGCGGCGGAGGAGATCATGCCCTGATTCTGGCAAAAAGGGGATTCTCGCTGGCAGGAATTGACATCGCCTCCTCTCTTATCGATTTTGCCCGATCCCAATTCGAAAAGGAAGGGATGTCCGGGGATTTTTATGCGGGGGATATGAGGAAACTGGATTTTCGTGAGGAGTTTGACGCTTGTCTCATCCTGAGCAGTTCCTTTGGCTTCTTCACCGACGAGGAGAACAGGAATGTCCTGGAGGGGATGTATAAGACTCTCAAACCGGGGGGCAAAGCCTTTGTAATGTACAAATCCGCCCATTATCCCGAAAAGCACGAACGCCGGTGGTCCCCCATAAAAGACGGATGGCAGCTGTCCGAATCCTGGTTCGATGCGGAGGATTCCAGTTATAAGAGTACCTGCTTTGTGATAAAAAAAGACGGTACTCTCATCAAACCCAGGGTCGAAGAGGGATACCATGCCCACGAGAGGATCCGGTGCTACACCCTGCCGGAGATCCGCTCTCTCTTATCCTCGGTGGGACTGGAATATCTGAACTCCTACTCTGAAAAGGATCTTTCCATTCCCGTAAAACCCCTGCCCCTGCACACTCCCCGCAATATCTTCATCGCCGTAAAACCCCGGTAAAGGTATGTCCGGATTTTATTATATCGACGCTTGCATAAACCCCGGAACCGGCGATATACATGGCAGGCAAAGGGTTCTTTTTACCAATCATGGCAAGAGTGAAATCCGGGAATTGTATATTTTCTTTGGCAGGAGGAAATCCGGGGATAGTAGATCTGAAGTCCGACGGACACAGGGGGAACCCGGAGAAAAAGACCGCAGATCCGATATGGAAGTTTTTATCGATAATAATCCTCTTCCTCTGATCTGGTCAAAGGATCCCCTGACGGGAAAAGATTGCCGTATTATTCGGCTTCCATCGGCTATTCTGCCAGAGACTTCTATAGAAATAGATATTTGCTTTAATACTTATTTTCTTTCTTCCTCTTGCTCTCTCATTATTTCCCTCAGTCGCTGGTATCCCCGCATAACTGCTATGGAGGAGGGGTTTTCCATGACGGGGGATTTTCTGGTGTCGATCTCCTGTCCCCCGGAATTCCATATATTCACATCGACTCTCCCGGTGGGTGAGGAGGAGATGAAAAGGATTCACGAACAAAAATTCCCTCCCGAATCGGGTGTTGACCATATAAAGCCGATTCGGGACGGGATTGACGATGATCTTTTCAAAAAGAGTTTCTTTTATTCTCCCTCTGTTTCTTCATGTGGTATTGTCCTGACCGCAGAAGCCCTTTGGGTGGAAGGGGAGGCGGAAATCGATTCCACAGGAGAAGGTGAACACCCAAAATCCATGAAAACCTGCGAAAGGGGAGGGGAGGGGAGGAGTCATGGCAAGAGGGTGGGGGTGAAAGTGTTTTATCATGACGGCAAGAGGGAATTCGCTGAGTTTATCCTCTCTACGGCAGTGGATGTGATCCGGTTTTATGGGGATTTCCTGGGATTTTATCCTTATCCCCGATTGATAATCATACCCGGCGCCGACGAACCCACAGGAGGTTGTCCTATAGCGACGGGAGTGGTGGCGATTCACGGTTTCAAAAAATCTGATGAGGAAAGTAATGCCCACTGGATCTGGATCACCGCCCATGAGATCGCCCATCAGTATTTCGGCGAACTGGTGCAGGAAAAGGATTCTCCCGGCTGGTTGTGGCTGGCTCTGGGACTTTATCTGGATAGAAAATATATTTTATATAAAGGAATTGCGGATGAGATCCACAAAAAACTCATGGGATACTATCTCTACTCTTTTAATCAGGGCGAAAACACCCGACTGTTTGGAGGTCGGAGTAGGAGAGCGAATGAAAGAGAGAGGATGGCAGAGGTTGGAGAGGGAAAAGCGGATGAACAAGAGAAGGTGAAAGGGAGTAGTGGAAGAACTAGTGAAAAGGAGGGGATGAAAGAGAGTAGGGGAGCAGATGAACGGGGAGGGATGAAGGAGATGAACAGAGTGCCTTTGTCCTTGTCCATGCCTTTGTCCTCGTCCATGCCTTTGTCCTTGCCTTTGTCCTTGCTCTCGTCCTTGCCTTTTCCTTTGTCCTTGCTCTCGTCCTTGCCTTTTCCTTTGTCCTTGCTCTCGTCCTTGCCTTTGCCTTTGTCCTTGCTCTCGTCCTTGCCTTTGCCGGTGGAACCGCCCATGGGGTTTCATTATAATACCTGTGTTCTGCACGGAAAGGGTTTTTATATAATATATTTATTATCTTTTTTATTGGGGGATGATAAGTTCAGGGGGATTTTAGTCCGCTGTTTGAGTCAGTTCCGGCATAAAAGGATGGGGTTTGAGGATTTCAGGAGAGTATGCGGTGAAGAATCCGGACAAAAGGCGGAGGAGTTCCTGGATATATGGGATTGAAACCCGATGAACACAAAATAATAAGTGTCAATTTAATTCGATCCGGTATAACATGAGGCAGGAGGTAAACAGCCCCTTATCAAACATAACCGGGGAACCAATACCGGGTTGAGTTCCGAATAACATCGGTGGAAGCCGATTAGAATGCAGTCTGGTATAAATAGATTCAGGAGTTACGCTCAAATTCGAGGAAACCGGCATGAACCCGTCATCCTGAACTTGTTTCAGGATCTTTGGGAATCGGCATAAAATCTGGATTTTGGCAATAAAAGGCGT
>Ga0067045_1030913_pt1 | contig 13746 bp, 9 predicted proteins | sample TerdegcTABiofilm_FD_59184 | JGI IMG/M metagenome (GOLD analysis project Ga0067045, IMG submission 59184) | Combined Assembly of (Gp0054472, Gp0054536) Wastewater bioreactor microbial communities from Singapore -Terephthalate degrading...
CGGCGTCGCTTTGACGACGTTCGTGGGCGGGGCGCGCCAGCCGGAGCTGGCCCGCCTCGACGATGGCGAGTTGATCCGCCTGGTGCGCCAGGAGCTGCGCGCGCTGCTCGGCATCGAGGCTGTGCCCGACCAAGTGGTCGTGGGGCGCTGGGACCGAGCCATCCCCCAGTACCAACCCGGGCACCGCCGCCTGATCGAACGCATCGAACGGTGCGAGGTCGCGCACCCCGGCCTGCTCATCGGGGGCAATTTCCGCGGCGGCATCTCGGTGGCCGACTGCATCGTCAGCGCGGCCGCGCACGCCGAGCGCCTCGCCGGGGCGCTGTCCGGTGTCACCAGCGCCGCGCCGGGCGGATCACCGACTTGACGCGGGAGGCGGCGATGGGCCATGCCGGCCGGATCTTGGCATTCGGGCTCAACCACCGCACCGCGCCGGTGGAGGTGCGCGAGCGCGCCGCCTTTCCCGCCGAGGTCCAGCCAACCGCACTGGCCAGTCTGGTGCGCGAGTACGGAGCCGGCGAGGCGGTCGTGTTGTCCACCTGCAACCGGGCCGAGCTCTACTTGGTCGGCAGCGGCGACGGCCTGACGACGGCCCGCCGGTTTCTCACCGGCGCGCGGGGCCTCGATCCCACCACGCTCGATGCCCATTGCTACGCCCTGCAGGACAGCGAGGCAGCCGCGCATCTGTTTCGCGTCGCCTGCGGCATCGACTCGCTGGTCATCGGCGAATCCCAAGTCCTGCAACAGGTGCGCACGGCGCTGCAGCAGGCCCAGCGCGCCGGCGCCGCCGGAGCCGTGCTGAACGAGCTCTTCCAGCGCGCGCTGCACGTGGGCAAGCGCGCCCGCGCGGAGACCGACATCGGCCGCGGCCGCCTGTCCGTGGCTACCGCAGCGGTGGAACTGGCAGGGCAGATCTTCTCGGATCTGAGCGCCTGCACCGCTCTGCTGCTGGGCACCGGCGAGATGGGCACGCTCATCGCGCAGTACCTGCGGGAGGCCCAGCTCCAGCGCCTGTGGGTGGCCAGCCGCACGCACAGCCATGCCCAGGAGCTGGCCGCGCGCGTGCAGGGGGAGGCCTGCGCGCCGGCGGCCGTGGGGCAGCGGCTCGCCGAGGTGGACATCGCCATCTGTGCCACGGCGGCGCCGGGATTCGTCCTGGAGCTGGCCGCGCTCGAGCAGGCCATGCGGGTCCGCCGCGGGCGGCCGCTCTTCCTCATCGACATCGGGGTGCCGCGCAACGTGGATCCGGCCGCCCGCACCCTGGACAATGTCTTCCTGTTCGACATCGACGCGCTGGCGCAGGTCGTCGCCACCCACCGGGCCGAGCGTGACCGCGCCATCCAGCACGTGGAGCAGCTCATCGACGCCGAGCTGGAGGAGTTCATGCACTGGCTCAACGCGCTGCAGACCGGACCGCTGCTCCGCGCCCTGCAGAGCCGCGCCGAGCAGTTGCGCCAGATCGAGCTGGAGCGCTGGCGCGGCAAGCTGGAGCAGCTCACTCCCGACCAGCGGCAACTGGTGGCCAGCATCCTGCGCAGCTACGCCAACAAGCTGCTGCACGCCCCGCTGGTGCAGATCCGCGAGCTGGCCAACGCGCCGGACGGGCAGGCGCGACTGGCGACGGTCCGGCGCCTGTTCGACCTGAGCGACGACGATCGCGGCTCGCAGGAGAGCTGCACGTGACGCCCGCCTGCCTGAGCACCCTCGGCCTGTCCCTGGGCCTGTACCTGGCGGCCGTGGGGTCCAGCTACGGCCGGCTGCTGCGGCTGGGCTGGGGCACCGAGCGATGGGGCCGCCGGCTGCTGTTGGCAGCTTGGACGATGCACGGGGCGGGCATGGCTTTGCACTACGCGTTCTCGCGCCACTGGCCGCCGGCGACCATGCTGGAGCTGGTGTCGTTGTTGGTGCTGGCGCTGCTCGGGGCGGCCCTGGCGGCCGAACGCTTGCTGGGCGCCCGCCACCTCCCCGAGGCTGTGGCGCCTCTGGCTTTGCTGGCCCTGCTGTACGCCCTGCTCCTGCCGGTCCGCTGCGACCAGGCGAAGCATCTGCTGGTGCGCTTTCCTTGGCTCGGGGTGCACGTGGGGCTGTCCCTGCTCGGGCTGCTCGGGTTCGCGCTGGCCTGCTGCTGCGCCGCGGCGTACCTGGCCCAGAATCGAGCGCTCAAGCATGGCCGCCTCGACTGGTATCTGCCCACGCTGGATACCGCCGCCCGCCTGGCCTATCGCTTCGCCGCCGCGGGCTTCTGCTCATTCACGCTCGGTCTGGCCATGGGCGTGATCTGGTTCTTCGGGGCACCGGGCGCATATCTGCAGCCGCGCGACGCCAAGATCTGGATGGCCCTGCCGACCTGGGCGGTGTTCGCCGTGTACGTGTACCAGCGCGGGATCCGCGGCAAACAGGAGAGCAGGTGGCAGTGGCTGGTCGTGCTCGGCACGGTGCTGGCGCTGCTCAATCTGCTGTCCGTGCGCCATCACTTCATGCCGACCCCGCTGGACGTGCCTCGGCCACCGCCGGTAGTGCGCCTCCACTGACAGCCAGCTCGCCACTGGGCGCCGCGCCAACCGCGGCCGGCGCCTGGCGGCCCCCGGCCCCGGCCACCTGGTGCCGCCTCGGGTGCTGGCCCCTTGAGCAGGCGCACCGGGCGCCTATCTTTGGCGCACCATCGTCTGTCCGGTCAACGGCCGTCGGATCCCCGGCACGATCCCGTGGGGCCATGGTCCGGCGGCGCGTTGGCCGTCGCCCAGAGTCGTTCGATGCCTGTCGCCGACGGTCCCTTGCTCTCCCCTGAAGAGGCTCAGGAGTTGATCTTGAGCCACGTGCGCGTGCTCGGTTCGGAGCGCGTCGGCCTCGATGCCTGTGCGGGCCGCGTGCTGGCACGTGCGGTCGTCGCCACCGCCGACATCCCGCCCAGCGACAACTCGGCCATGGATGGGTACGCCGTGCGCGGCGCGGATGTCGCCGGCGCCACGGCTGCCCAGCCAGTCGCGCTGGAGATGATCGACGACATCCCCGCGGGCGCTGTCGGCCAGCGGCCCGTCGGGCCAGGCCAGGCCAGTCGCATCATGACTGGCGCACCAGTGCCGGCCGGCGCCGATACGGTGATCCGCGTCGAGTACACGCGTGCCGAGTGCCCGGCAATCGGCGCCCGCATCCAGGTGCTGCAGCCGGAGAGGCTGGGCGCCAACATCCGCCGCCGCGGCGAGGACATGGCCGCCGGCCAGCCAGTGCTGCCGGCCGGCACCTGGTGCGGGCCGGCGCAGATCGGCACGCTGGCGGCGCTCCGCCGCAGCATCGTCAGCGTGTACCGCCGCCCGCGCGTGGCCATCCTCGCCACCGGCGACGAGCTCACCGAGGTCGAGGACCAGCCTGCCGCCGGCAAGATCGTCAACGCGAACTCGCACGCCCTGGCAGCGCTGGCCGAGCAGACGGGCGCCCAGCCCAGCATCCTGCCGCTGGCGCGCGACCGCGAGGCCGAGATCCGCGCCGCCGTCGAAAATGCCCTGGACGCCGATTTCATCGTGTCGTCCGGCGGCGTCTCGGTGGGCGAGTACGATCTGGTCAAGAAGGTGCTGGCCGACATGGGCGCCGCGCCCGTGCTGTGGCAGGTGGCGATGACTCCGGGCAAGCCGCTCTTCTTCTGCCTGCTGCGCGGCACTCCCTACTTCGGCCTGCCAGGCAATCCCGTGTCCAGCATGGTCTCGTTCCTGCAGTTCGTGCGTCCCGCTGTCCGCAAGGCCAGTGGGCTGCCCGAGTCCGCGTGGCGGCTGCCGGAGGCCGGCGCCGTGCTCGATGCAGCCGCGCACAACCGGGGCGAGCGGCGCCAGTACCTGCGTGCCTGCCTCCGCTTCGAGCAGGAACGACTCCACGCAAAGCTGTCCCGCGGACAAGGCTCCCATATGCTGACCTCGATGCTCGGGGCCAATGGGTTCGTCCTGCTCGCGCCCCGACAGCAGGCAGCCGCCGGCGAGGTCGTGCGGGTGCAGATCTTCGGTCCGGTGGGCTAGCTGGCCCGACGTGCCCAGCCGGGCCGGTGCCCCGCTGGCGGCTGGTAGGCGCCGCCAGCCGGTGCTCGCCGAGCCCCTCACCGCACCAGCCATATGCCTAGACAACCGCACATCCTCGGCATCATCACCGATCACACGAACGCCGCCGCGGCAGCCAGCCTGCACGACGATCTGGCCGGCCGACCGGAGATCGTGCGGCGGCTGCAGGCCGTGTGGCGCCCGCTGAGCGACGACCAATGGCGCCGGGTCATCGCCAGCTACTGGGCGGTGATCCGCTTCCTGGACCACGAGGTGGGCCGCTTGCTCGCGGCACTGGCAGAGGCCGGCCTGGACCGCGACACGCTTGTGTTCTTCACCGCCGACCATGGCGACATGATGGGGGCCCACGGCCTGCTGACCAAGGGCATCGGCACGCCGTACGAACCCGTGGACAACGTGCCGCTGGTCGTCCGCCTGCCGGATCGGCCCGGTGGCGGCCCGGACGCCGGTCACGTGCTCAGCATGGTGGATCTGACACCAACTCTGCTGGAACTGGGTGCCGCCGAACCGCTGCCGACGTGCCATGGCCGAAGCTGCCGCGAGGTCTTCGCGGGCACGGCCGCACCGGACGCCTGGCAGGAGGCGTACGCCGAGTTCTTCGGCCAGCGCTTCCTGTACACGCAGCGCATCGTCTGGCACGAGCGGTGGAAGTACGTGTTCAGCCACGGCGGCCTGGACGAGCTGTACGACCTGCAGGCCGACCCGGGCGAGTGCCGCAATTTGGCCGCCGCCGCCGAGTACCGTTTGGTCCTGCTCGACATGACCCGGCGCATGTGGCAGCGCCGGCGGGCCATCGGCGACCGCTCCCTGCTCGACAGTCACTACGGCACGCTGCGCCTGGCGCCCGTCGGGCCGCTGGAGGAATCGACGGGATGACCGTCCCAGCCGAGCCGGCCAGCGGCGGCGCTGGCACGCGCGGCCGCCTCCGCCGCACGGCCCGCAGCGGCGCAAGGTGCCCACCGAGGCGCCCACCGAGGCGCAGGCACGACGCCGCTGGTCGAGCCCTGCCGTCTCCCGCAGGCCTCGCCCGACCACAGGTCATCGGCATGGGCATGTGCACCGTGGACATGCTCTTCGTGGTGCCCCAGATCCCCGCGTTCGGCCAGGCCCTGCTGGCCTCGGCGTACCTGCGCCAGGGCGGCGGCCCGGCAGCCACGGCGCTGGTGGCCTTGGCCCGCCTGGGCGTGGCCACGGCGCTGATCGGCAGCGTTGGCGATGACGACGACGGCGCCTTCATCGTCAGCGAACTGGAGCGCGAAGGAGTGAACGTGGACCGGCTGCGGCGGGTGCCGGGCGCGCGCTCGCGCGTGGCGCTGGTGCTCGTGCACCAGCAGACCGGCGAGCGCGGATTCGCCGGCCGCCCGGAGACCTGTCCCGAACTGGGCCCAGCCGATCTGCGCCCCGACGAGCTGGAAGGCGCGCGGGTGCTGCACCTGGACGATGCCACGCCGGGCTCGGTGCAGGCAGCGCGCTGGGCGCGCGCCCAGGGCGCCGAGGTGGTATTCGACGGCACATGGACCAGCGATTGGCTGGGCGAGCTGCTGCCGCTGGTCGACGTGGCGGTGGTCTCCGAACCCTTCGCCCAGGCCTGGGCGCCGGGGTGTCCGCCGGAGACGGTGGTCGTCCGCCTGCGGGAGTACGGCCCCCGGCTCGCGGTGCTCACCCAGGGAAGCCGCGGCTGCGTGGTGGCCGACGCCACCGGCCTGTTCGCCTTCCCCGCCTACCCGGTGACAGCGGTCGACACGACCGGAGCTGGCGATGCCTTCCACGGCGGCGTCATCTACGGCCTGCTGCAGGGATGGGACACCACCCGCATAGTGGGCTTCGCCACCGCGGTGGCCGCGCTCAACTGCCGGCAGCTCGGCGGCCGTACGGGCTTGCCGCGGCTAGCCGAAGTGACCGACTTCATAGCCGGCCACCCGCCCCTGCGGCCGGTGCGCCTCGGCTAGCACCGCCCAGCCCCGCGGCTGTCGTCCCCGCCGATGCCGTCGTCGCGTCCATTCGCCGTGCGGGCACAGGCTCGCACTGCTCCGCAGGCGCGCACGGGACGCCGCCTCCTAAGGTTCCTCGCCGGGATCGACGCGCCGCTGGCCGCTGGGCTTGGCGGGCACGGTCTGGATGGTCGCCCCCGCCTCGCCGCGCTCCGCCATCCGTCGCAAGAGCCGCTCCCGCATCCGGTCGGCGACCTGCCGGTGCGACTCCAGCTCGATCAGGTTGCGCAGTTCGTACGGATCGGACGCCAGATCGTACAGATACTCTTCGACGTACTGCTCGGCGCGCGGTCCGTCCACGCCCGAGCGATCCGGAGCGCGCACGCTGTACTTCCACCGCCGGGTGCGCAGGCAGCGGCCGATCTGCGACTCGCTGATCTCGACGTAGACATCGTCGCGCCAGCCGGCGTTGTCCCCTCGGTTGAGCCGCAGGAACGACTGGCCCTGCATCGTCGGCGGTACAGGCAATCCGGCAGCCTCCAGCAGCGTCGGCGCCACGTCCACCAAGCTGATGAGCTCTTGGCGCCGGCCCCCGCCAGCGAAACCAGGACCGCCCAGGGCCATGGGGACGCGGATCGACGCTTCGTGGCAGGAGCGCTTGTACTCGCTGTTCCGGGTCTTGAAGTGGCAGCCATGGTCGGCGGTGAACAGCACGACGGTGCGCTCCAATTGGCCCAGGCTCTGCAGTGCATCGAGGATGCGTCCCAAGGCTTCATCGAGGCGCTTCACCATGCCCCAGTATCCGCCTAGATGCTGGGCTGCGGAGCCACCCAGCGCCTGCAAGTCGGGCGGGGTCCAGCGGCCGGTGTACCGTTCGCGGTACCCGTCCGGCGGCGGATAGTCGTCCTGGTGATTCTGGAAGTGCGGTTCGAGGTAGGAAACGAACAAGAAGAAGGGTGCCTTCTGGTGAGCGTCGATGTACCGGATGGCGGCATCCGTCAGCGCATCGACCCGGTACCCAGGCAGGCGCACCTCTTGGCCGGCCTTGTCGTACAGGACCGTGCGGTACGGACGCGAGCAGAACTCCAGCAGGTTGGCCCCCAGCCAGTACTCGTAGCCGCCCTGCTCTGGCTCCGGCACCGGCTCGCTGCTGGCCAGGTGCCACTTGCCGATGTAGCCGGTCCGGTACCCCGCCTCGCCGAACCAGTGAGCCAGCGTGCGCGTGCCCGGCGGCAGCGCCAGCCCGTTCCGCCAGACCCCAGTGGCGGTGGCGAACTGGCCGGTCTGGAGCACGGCGCGTGCCGGGGCGCAGACCGGCTGGCAGGTGCACGCGTTGGCGCAGTGCGTGCCGGCCATGGCCAGGCGATCGAAGTTCGGCATCAGCTCGAGCGGATTGCCGTGCAGCCCGGAGCAGTCCCAGCGTTGCTGATCGGTCAGGATCACCACCACGTTCGGCCGCGACCCACTACCATCCGCCATTCCGTCGGCTCCTGTCTGCGGTTGTCACACCGCGGTCGTCGAGGGCAGAGCAGGCTCGATCGCCGAACGCCTGCGCCACCAACGCAGCATCCGCGCCCGAGCGTCGCTGGCCACACCGCGGTGCTCGGCCAGGCGCGGCCAGCGTGGCGCTGCCACTTCTCCTGCACTGCTGGTGCGGCCAAGTGCATGCGCACAGACTGGGCAGCCCCAGCGCGCCGCCACGCTCCCAGCACAGGACCGCCGCAAGGGTACCTCGCAGTCGCGAAACATGTCGAGAAAGGCTGCGAAGCGGGCCCGGTGCTGGGTTCCGCAGGTCGCGGAGGCGCAAGGCTCCCAGGCCCGCTGCGGACCCCGCTTGCCCGCGCCGGCGAGACACTCGGCGCACAGTCCTGCGCCTACGCCAGCAGCAGCCGCAGGTACGTCAGCGGCGAGCGCAGCGCGGCCTTGGACACCCGGCCGCACAGCATCAGCCCGAGCCAGTCGGCCACGTGCGGCCGGCGCGCTGCGCGGCCGAGCACCAAATCGAGCAGGAAGCGCCGCCGGCCCAGAAACTGGAGCTGGTGCGCCAGGCGCAACTCGGGGCCCAGATCGCGCCAGAGCTGCACGGCGTACGGCTGCAGCGCACCCGCGCGCACATCGCCGGTCGCGCCCGCCACGGCCGCCACCTGCGCGGCCAGACGGCCGGACCACATGGCATTGCCGATGCCTTCGCCAGAAAAGGGGTTGACCAGTCCGGCCGCATCGCCGGCCAACAGGAAGCCGTGCCCGTGCACTTGGCGCCGCCGGCTGCCCAGCGGCAGCGGCCAGCCGAGCAGCGGCCCCTCCTGCTGCGCGGCCGCGAAACGCGCCGCGAATGGGCCCTGGCGGAGCACTCCGGCGAAGGCCTCGCGGAGCCGGTACCCTTGGCGCCGGAGTTCGTGCTGGCGCATGCCCAGCCCGACGTTGGTCAACCCATTCCCGACCGGGAAGAGCCACAGGTACCCAGGACAGATCGACCGCAGGAAGTGGACCTCGGCGGTGGCGGGGTCGATGTCCACCCCGCGATAGTAGGCGCGTACTGCCAAGGCCCAGTGGCGCGGCTCTACCCGGTACAGTCCCAACTGGCGCCGCAGGATCGAACGATGCCCGTCCGCCCCCACGACCAGACGGCCGGTCAGGCACTCCTCGGCGCCACCGGGACCGTGGCCGCTGACGCCGACCACCGTGTCGCCGCGGCAGACGACCCGCGTCACCTCGAAATCCTCGCGCACGTCGACCGACGCCCTGGCGGCTGCCACCAGCATCGCGTCCAGATCCCAGCGCCGGCAGACGTACGCCACGTAGCCGGGCGGCGGCGCCTGCTTCGGACAGAACGGCAGGGTGGCGACGGCCCCGTTGGGCGCTCCCAGACGGAGGTGCGACAGCAACGCATGCGGCAGCTCGCGCAGGCGCTCCAGCAAGCCGAGCTCCTCCAGGCAGACCTGGGCGCGCCGCGGCACGAAATCCCCGCAGACCTTGTCGCGCGGAAAACGCGCCCGGTCCAGCAGCAGGACCCGCAGGCCAGCCCGCGCTGCGTACAGGGCGCAGCTTGCGCCCGCCGGACCCGCACCCACCACGATCAGATCGCCCTGCTCGGACATGGCGCACTCTCGCAGAACCCAGCCACTACCACGTGGCGCTCCCGACAGCCGGCAGGAGCCGGGTGCGGCACGCCGGATGCGCCGGCCCACCCCCGGCGGCGATGGACGCCGCCCCGTCGCTGCCCAGCCGGCGGCTGGTGTCCGGCCCACCCGAACCTGCGGACGGTCACCGCAGCCGCTACATTATGCCCACCAACGATGCGACAGGCAGCGGGTCGCGGCAACGAGGCGGACTGCGGGCGCGCGTGTTGGGCGTTCCGAGACGACCGGTGGCGCTCGATCGACACGGAGGACAGACCGATGCACAAGGAGTTGGCACGAATCCGGCTGAACGACGGCGAGACGCTGCGCGTGCTGGTGGTGGAAGCACCGGACGAGGAGCACGCCGGCACGGTACTCACCCTGCTCAAGCACAAGGGCGAGCTGCGCCAGTGGCAGTTCCAGGAGGACTTCGCCGGCCACGCGGTCGGGGTGCGCAGCCGCTACTACTTGGGATTCCTGGCGGGCAGCGCGGTGGCCAACATCTCCGTGTGGGAGACCGGTCCGGTGGGCAACCTCGGGCACGTGTACACCGCGGAGCCCTACCGGCAGCGAGGCATCTGCCGCGCGCTCATGGGGGTCCAGATGGAGGATTTCCGCCAGCGCGGCGGCCAGCTATTGGTGCTGGGCACGGGGTACGGCCGCCATCCCTACTACATCTACCAGAGCTTCGGGTTCGAAAGCATGACGCCGGGTTCCGGGTACATGCGCTACCAGCGAGATGCCGAGGTCTTCGCCCGCCTGTTCGCCGCGGCCCCGGTCAGCGTCGGCTCGCAGGCCTGGCGTGATCTGGGCCATGCCTGCGCCCTGATGGCCTGCCCTGAGGGGAACTGGCTGCGCAGCATGCGCATGCACTGCTTCGGCCCGGTCTGCTACGAGGGGGCCTTCTTGGAGGACGTGCGCGCCGCGCAGGCCGGTCAGCGGCAGGTGCAGGTCGCGCGCACCCCAAGCGGCAGCGTGGTCGCGTACGCCGCGCTCGGCACGCACCCGGTGTGGGGGCCCCACTGCTGGATGCTCGACGTGTTCGCCCATCCTGCGTTCTTGGCCAGCGTGCCGGAGACCCTCGCGGGATTGCAGTGGCCCGAGGCACCCGTGCACTGCTACGTGGACGCGGACAGCGAGTTGGCCGGGATCCTGCTCGCCTGCGACTTCCGCGCCGAGGCGCGGCTCGGCCAGCGGCTGCGGGGCCTTGGCCAACCGCTGGATGTCTGGGTGCTCGTGCGCGGCTGAGAGCAGAGACGCGGCGCACGCCGGCGGGTCGGCCGGACCGCGCCCGGCAGCAGTCCTCAGCCTTCCGCGGGCCGGTACCGATAGGCCGGCGGCACGTCCAGACGGAGCCAGTCGGCGGTGAGTCGCGCCAGCGCCACGGGCAGTTCCTGGTCGGCCGGCAGGCCCTGGACCACGCCCTGCCAGGTGCCGCCGGCGCCACGCCACAGCGCCAGATCCACCGGCTCCGGCAGCTCGATGCAGACGTCGCGCGTCCGCACGCGCCGCAGCCCGCCGGCGGCCAGCGCGGCCAGCGTGCCATCCGCTTCCAGGCGCGCCGCGAACAGGCCCTCGGCCACCACCGCGAACGGCACGCCGTCGATGCTCAGCGTCTCGTCGAGCGGGTCGCCCCCGTCCGAGACGGCGGTGGCCGCGATGCGGATCACGGTGCCGTCCAGCAGCCGGCACGTGCCCGCGGGCGCCGGCATGCCGAGCTGCGTGTTGCCGAACAGCAGGTACGGCTCCACCAGCGGCGGCTGGCGGCAGGCGCCCCGGCGTTCCAGTTCGGCCAGCAGCAGAGGCAGCGCCGCGTCGGGCCCCGACAGACGCTGCCACGAGGTCGGCAACGCCGCCAGCCCGTCGTACGGCTGGCCGCGGTCGTCGCGGCTCCACGGACCGATCACCACCGCGGCCGTGCGCGTCAGCGCGTTTCTCGCGAAGAACTCGCCCACCGCCGCCGGGCACAGCTCCGGCCCGTACAGCACGAGCAGCTCGTACCGCTGCCTCCCCACGCTCAGCCAGCCATCCGCATCGACCGTCAACGTCCCGGCGACGATCTCGCTCGACGGGTACAGATCCACCGCGTAGCCGTGCCGCCACAGCTCCAGGGAGAGCTCTTCCCCGTAGTCCAAGAAACCCGCCGCGGCCCAGTTCATCACCCGTTCGTGCCCGAACACGAACGCGACCGCGCTGGCCAAAGGCGCGCGCGTGATGAAGCCGAGCAGCCGGACCCGGCACTCGGCGCGGATCAGCTCGGGCGTGAGCAGCAGGCTGTGGGTCGGATGCTGGGGGTCATCCGGGTCGGGCCGCTGTCCTCGAATGGTGGGATACAGCGGATGGAAGACCATGCGGCCGCCGGCCAGCGCGTACCGCCAGATGTTGCGGCGGTACCACTCCGGCCGCTCCGCGTACCCTTCGTTCAGCCAGATCGCCGAGCCGAATTTCTTCGCCATGCCCAGCGCGGCGCTGAGCGGGGTGATCTCGTCCGTCTGGGCGATGTCGCGTTTGGCGGCCCACCACGACAGGCCATTCTTGTGGATCTCCATGCCGTTGATGCGCGGGTACCAGGTCGCGTGCTTGGTCACCAGCGCCTCCGCCCCGTACACCGCCTTCACGCCCTTGTAGTACTCGGTCTCGATCTCGGCTTGGCGCCGCAAGTTCAGCATCATGTACGCGTCGATCGCTGCCAGGCGCTCTGTCTGCTGGCCGGCCGCCGGGACTGCCAACAAGGGCAGATCGTCCAGCAAGTCGCGGCCCCCGGTCGCCCGCGCGTACGCCGCCGCGTACCCCGAGGAGTACCAGAATGAGCGGTGCTCGAGCATGGACTGGACCGTGGGCGGGAATCCCCATTCGTCCTTGATTACCCCGGCCAGCGGCAGATCGGCGTACAGCTCGAGCAGCTCCTGCTGATACGGGATCAGGTGAGGCGAGAACACGTCAGGCGTGAACAGGGTGAACTCCGCCAGCACCACGACTTCGTCCGCACCGGTGACTCCCGTCACCTGCCCTGCCACGCCGGCGCATCCCTCCTCGTCCAGAGCGACCTGAGCACTGAGGTCGCGCTGCGAACCTGGCACGACCAGCCCCTCGGTGCTCACCCGCCAGGCCAGCACGCGGCGGCATCGGCCGGCTTCCACGCGATAGGGGGTCCCGCCGCCGGTCATGTGGTCGTGCCAGGCCTCCGGCTGCACGCGGAAGCGCGCCCGCCGATCCTTTACGGGGCAGCGGTGCACGTACACGATCCGCTGCAGCTCGTCGGGGTACCGGCGCTGGAATTCGGCCCGCGCCAGCCGCGGATCCAGATCGAGCACCACGGCCAGGCCTCGCTGCCGCGCGTAGGCCACCAGGCGCGCGAACAGCGCGTGGGTCTCCGGGGCCGTGAGCGGGTGCCCCTGGCAGCGCATCGTCACCGTCAGGGTGTTGTACGGACCGTGGCGGGCCAGCAGATCGATCAGGCTCGACCAGCGCGCGTCCGCAGCGAAGTCCTGGTTCCGGATGGCGATGAACGCGATCTCTGGCTGCACAGCGATGGGAATCCGGTGGCTCACGACGCACCGCCTGGTTGCACTAGCTCCGAAGGAAAGAGACCTGCCCATCCCGCGCGGGACGCTGGGCACCCGGCTCAGGCATCCGCGAACACGACCAACCCATACCCGTCCACCCGCGGCACCACCACCCGGATGTACCCGTCCGCGCACGTGAACGGCAGATCCGCACCGCCGGGCGCCAGGTACACCCGTCGCGGCGGGCGGCCGTCTGCGCGCAACTGCAGCTCTAGATCCGCCACCGTGAGCGGCTCTTCGATCATGTCCGCGCTGGCGCCGCGGCGCTCGGGCAGGTACGCCAACACGTGGACCATGCGGCGTCCGGGCTGCGCGGTCACGGTCAGGCGCACGAACGAGGCCGCCCCGGGAGCGCGCAGCAGAGGCTGCGGCAGCAGCCGGCCGATCAGGTAGCCGACCAGATCGCGCAGTGGCACCGGCGCGCATTTCCAGTAGGTGGTGAAAATCGGATGGCTGACATGCGCCACGCGCTGGTGCAGCGTGACCGCTGGTCGACCGGTGTCTTTGTCGGGCGGCAGGTACACGAACCCGTGCTCGCCGTCCCAGTGCCGGTTGTAGTAAGGCGCCACGACGGTGGCCAGGACCTCGGCATCCGCGCCGGCCGCCATGGCGAGGCCGCGATCGTACAGGGCCAGCGGCATCTGCGGCAAGGCGGCAGCTAGCGGGGCACCCGGCGCCAGATACGCCGGATCGCATGGATCCTCGCCGGTGTACTGCACTCCCCACTCCGGCAGCAGGAACCGCCCGCCGTCTGGCGCCAGACCGGACCAGCCGGTGGACAGCACCGCGCCGCCGCGCCCCAGATGGGCCCGCAAGCGCGCGGCCGTCTCGGCGTCGAGGCGCACGAAGTCCGGCAGCACCAGCAGCGCGTACCGATCCCACGGCACCGCGTGCGAGACCACGTCGAACTGCACCTTGAGCTCGCACAGCATGCGGGTGGCTGCCTTGACCGCGTCGAACTCGCGCTGGTACTGCGCCGCCCGCGCTGGAGCACGGTGCTCGTACCCAGGATAGGGCTTGAGCATGACCACCGCCGCGTCCACCTGCGGGCGCGCCTCTGCCAGCCACGGCTCCAGCGGCCGCAGCC
>Ga0067045_1030914_pt1 | contig 13746 bp, 13 predicted proteins | sample TerdegcTABiofilm_FD_59184 | JGI IMG/M metagenome (GOLD analysis project Ga0067045, IMG submission 59184) | Combined Assembly of (Gp0054472, Gp0054536) Wastewater bioreactor microbial communities from Singapore -Terephthalate degrading...
ATTGTCACCGCTTAGAGAAGACAACAATCTGTCCATCACATCCTCAACTCATAATAATAATATTTAGCTATTATCATAATAATAAATAAAATTAAATTAATAAATTTATCACACGAGAAGGAACAAGAATGACAAAGAGAGAAAAGGAATGACGGAAAAAAGTGTGTAAGAATGATAAAGAGAATGTAAAAAATTTCGCTTGAACTTTTCTTGTTAGAAAGTTATTATCCTTAACAAGATGTTAGATTGGTATAACTTTTATCTATTTTATAAGGAAGCATAAAGTGGTTATTTGTGTTAATGCGGCTATGACAGCAAGTCTTGAAGATTATATGGAGGCACTCTACATTTTTCACATAAATAATGAGCGCATTCGTATAACAGAAATAGGCAAATACCTCAAAGTAAAAAAACCAAGCGTAGTTCATGCACTAAAGCATCTTGAGGAGCTAAAGCTTATTAAAAAGAAAAAATATGGAGAGATAATATTGACTAAAAAGGGCTTAATACAAGGAAAAGAAATATTTACAAGACACACGATATTAAAAGAGTTTTTAACTGAAATATTAGGGGTAGATGAGAAAAATGCAAATTTGGATGCCTGTAAGCTTGAGCATATATTAAGCACTGCTTCATTTAACAGAATTAAAGAAATGATTTCTACAAGAAATGAGGAACAGTTATGAGTTTATCAGATTTAAATGAAAAAGAGAAGGCAAGAATTCTTAAAATTCAAGGTGGAGTTGGTCTTATCCAACGGTTGATGGATCTTGGATTAACTTATGGAGCAATTGTCCAAGTTGTAAGGAATTTTGGGAGAGGACCAGTAATAGTTTCAGTAAGAAATACGGAAATTGCTCTTGGTAGAGGAATTGCGAGAAAGATATGGGTAGAGAAGATTTAGTAATAGCATTATGTGGAAATGCAAATGTTGGTAAAAGTGCTTTATTTAACCAACTAACAGGGTTAAGACAAACAACTGGAAACTGGCCTGGTAAGACTGTTGAAATAAAAGAAGGAATTCTTTACTACAGGGGAAAATACATAAAGGTTGTTGATTTGCCTGGAATTTATTCTCTCTCTACATATTCTCCAGAGGAGGAAGTTGCGGAGGAGTATATACTTAAAAATAAACCAGATGTTGTTATAAATGTTATTGATGCAGCACATTTAGAGAGAAATTTATTCTTCACAATCCAACTTTTAGAACTGGGTGTACCTTTAGTTGTTGCGTTAAATCAAGTTGACTTTGCTGAAAGTGAAGGTGTTTTTGTTGATGTTTTAAAGCTTCAAAGACTACTAAGCATTCCAGTAGTACCTACTGTTGCTATAAAAGGAAAAGGTCTTAAGACTCTTATTGATGAGGCTATAAAGCAGTCAGAGAAGAAAAGAATTACAACTATTGAATTTGGAAAAGAGGTTGAAAGTCGAATAAATGAGCTTGTAGGGTATCTTCCAGAAAATATTTATCCATCAAAAAGATTTATCGCAATAAAGCTTCTCGAAGGGAAAGAATTAGAAAATGTAGCGGACGAAGCTAAAGAAAAAGCCAAGGATCTTGCTCTTTCTTTAGAAAAAATTCATGGAGAGCCAATCTCCTTTATATTTACATCGGAGCGTTACAGTAAGGCTGAATTTATTGCAAGAGAAACTACTGAACTTAAGAGGCCAGAAAAGAAAATAAGAGAATTTTTAGATTCGATTTTTGTTTCTCCTATTAGTGGGTATATAGCCCTTTTAATCATCTTTTTGCTTATTTTTGGAACTGTCTATCAATTTGGAAGCTTCATAGGAGGAATATTAGAAAACTTTTTCACAAGCTTAAGAGAGCCTTTCCTTGCTCTTAACCTGCCTTATAAAGAGTTTTTATGGAATGGCATAATTGAGGGGTTCTTGGGTAGTATTTATGTTGTTATTCCTTATATCCTGCCATTTTATTTTATCTTAGGGGTTTTGGAAGATTCTGGTTATCTTGCAAGAATGGCTTTTCTAACTGATTCAGCTATGCATTTAATTGGACTACATGGTAAGGCATCTCTTCCACTATTTTTGGGTTTTGGCTGTAATGTACCAGCCGTTCTTGGATCAAGAATAATCGAGAGTAAAAGAGAAAGAGAATTAACCTGCTTCCTGTCAACCCTCGTTCCCTGTTCAGCAAGGACAATTATTATAATGGGGCTTGTTGGAGCATTTATTGGTTTTAAATGGGCTCTTATACTGTATTTTATTAGTCTCTTTATTATATTTGCTATTGGTAAAATTGCACAACTCGTGTATAAGAGTGATTCCCCAGGCCTTATAATGGAGATTCCTTCTATAAGGGCTCCATCACTAAAGATGGTTATTAAGAGTGCTTACTTTAAGTTAAAGGATTTTGTAGTCTATGCTATTCCATTAATTGTGGCTGGTAATGCTCTTTTAGAAATACTTAATGAGGCAAATTGGCTTACCCCGGTTGAGAATTTCTTTGCACCTCTATTTAATGATTTTTTAGGGCTTCCTTCTTTTTCTGTCATACCTTTAATTTTTGGAATACTAAGAAAGGAGCTCGGTCTTATAATGCTTGCCGCCTTTAGTGGAACAGCCAATTTTTCATCTGTTTTATTACCTCGCCAGATGATTGTCTATTCCATAATTATTCTTTTTTACTTCCCTTGCGTAGCAACTATTGCTGCTCTTTTTAAAGAGTTAGGTCTTAGGAAGATGGTTTTCATAGTTTTATTTGAAATTATATTTGCCATTTCAATAGGTGCTCTTGCAAATGTAATTCTTAAGATATTTATGCTATAATCATTGTAAGAATAGCAATTTTGAGGTGATAAGCTCCTGTGTTTAAGAGTAGAGAAGTTGTTCTTATCGGAAATGATAGCAAAGTCTATGATATTAGTAGCAAGCTTCTGTCAATAAATAATAAATTAAATTTAACAATAATTGTCGATGGTGAAACTATTTATAACCTACATAAAGAGGGCAAGCCCTTAAATATTCCAAAGATTTATTGCAAAGTTAAAAGAGTAGACCCCTTTAAGAAAGAAGTAATACTTTCTAATGGTGGTGTGGTTAACTATGATTTTCTAATCATAATTCCTGAAGTTTCATTGCCTTTTGATATTAATGAAAATATTTCAGGGGTTTATCCTCTGTACGATGAAAAGTTTTTTGAGAGTATTAAGAATATGAAAGAATCATCATTTTATTTATTGGTAGTTGGTTCTATTAGTAAAGAATTAAAGGAAACCCTTGAAAAACTCTCAAAGAATCTATACATAAAAGATAGCACAGATATTAAAGAGGTTAAAAGCTTTGATGGGAGAGTCACTTCCGTTCTTCTTAAAGATGGAACTCTTCTCTTTACTGATTTAATACTTGTAACCTCTTACTTGAGGGTTAAACCATCCTTTTTAAGGTATTTAGGTATTTCACGAGAAAAGCTCGAGTTGCTCAACGTATATTATATTGATTCAGAAACGACCAATGAATTATCTTCTGCATTATCAAGTTTGGAGTCTAAACTAAGACCCGAAGAGACATATATGTGCCCATTTGAATTAAAGGTTATATCTGAGTGTGAATACTTAGAAGACGGTTATGGCTCATGCGAATTTTATAACACTGCAGTTTGCAGAATTCAAAATAGTGTAGGGCTTAAAGGAAGCACGATTATTTCAAGATTTATTGAAGGTAATATTACTTCTGGTTTAAATGAAAATTTCTGCGATTTGTGCGAATTTGGTAGCTGTAAAAACAATTTTAAGTTATGCGGAGAAGACGATAATATACTGTATTTAAGAGACTTTATTAGAAATTCTCTTAAGACCTTAATATTTAGAAGGAATCTCCTCTCCGAAAATCTTAAACTTCCTTATTCGGTTTATGAGATAACAAATGCCTTTAAGCACTTTAATGCTAAGGAGCTCAAAAACCTCGTAAAGTTGATCATAGAGGAGAATGGAAGAATCCTTAAAAAGCTCTCTCTGAAGGAGAGTTCGTTTCCCACGAAAGCAGGAATCCAAGAAGTTGACTTTAACTTTGGAACATTTCTCAAAGACAAAATTAACATTCTCTACATAAGTAACAAAAATTCGCTGAATGACAGCTTTTTTAGATACTTAAGAGAAAATGCTAATTATAATCTAATCTGTATGGGGTGTGGTGGGATAGATATATCTTTAAATTATGGCTTTCCCTATTTAGGCAGTTCTTTAGATGAAGAGTTTTCAGTTTTAACTGGTTTATTAGATGGAGTAATAATTGATGAAGGCTGTGTTTTAAGTAGTTTTGTAAAGAAAGTTTATGATTCAAATATTCCTATACTTCTACATTGTCGAAATACAAAAGAAGCTCTCTCTTTCTTAAGCACTCTCAAAGCAAGGGAGAGAGGCTCTCTGAATTTAAATCTTTCTAAGAATAAAACCTTTATAGGTTTGTCATATAAACATTTAGATGACTTAGATGTTAAGGGCTTTGTCTTATTTCCTGGGTGTAGTGGTTCCCTTTTAGGAGGAAATTTTATAAAAAGTACTAAGGATTTTCTTTCTCAGGGATATGCTCTTTTTGCATCCGGATGCAGTTTAGCAAATTTGGCTAATCTTGACTATTTAGGAATATCACCAAATTTCTCTTCTCATGCAAAAATATTCGGCACTGGAGGATTTAGCAGAATCTATGAGATAGCCTGTCATTTAAAGAATAAGAATCTTCAAACTTATACCGCTTTAGAGGGTATAATAAAGCATGACGCAATTTTAGATTCGTTCACTCTTAAAGAGCTTTTTGGCTTTGAAATAATAAGCAGCGATAAGAGAGTGAATAGTTATGCAAATGCTTTTAAGTGAACCATAAAGAGTTTTATGGATAAGAGATTACCTTGTGAGATTATTGTAATTGGAAATGAGATTTTAAGTGGCTTCGTCAAAGATACAAACTCTCACTGGTTAATTGACCGTTTAACAGAAATTGGTGGTAAGATTGAAAGAGTTAGATGCATTAGTGATGATATCTCAGTTATCTCTAAAGAAATCAAAAGCGTTTTTGAAAGAGACTCTAAATTTGTAGTCTGCTCTGGAGGACTTGGACCAACTGATGATGATATAACTTTAGAGGGTATCGCAAGAGGTCTTAATTTACCTCTTGTGCAGGACCAAAAAGCCTTAGCTATGATTAAGGAGAGGTATGAGGCACTTTTACTCGAGGGTAAAACAGATAAAGAAGAGCTAACTACCGAGAGAATAAAAATGAGCTATCTGCCACTTGGCAGTATTCCTCTATTCAACGCCATTGGCACAGCTCCAGCTATTCTTTTAAAATATGCAGATAAATATATTGTCTCTCTCCCGGGAGTACCTGATGAACTTAAATACATATTTGAGAACTCCCTCAAACCCTATATTGATGAAATTTTTCCTGAAAACATTGGAAGATTTGAAGAAAGTATATTTCTTAATGTTACTGACGAATCACTGATTGCTGAAAAGCTTAAAGAAATTCGCAACATTTTTAAAGACTTATACATAAAATCTAAACCAGGGAAAAAAGAAAACTTATTTAAAGTAGAGATTGTTTTTTATGGTATTGGAGAAAAAGAAGAAGTTAAAAGAAGAATAAAAGATGCTATTGAGCTTTTTAAAACCAAGAATTCAGGAGGAATTTAATTATGATGATAAAAAGAATTACGAACTTTCTATTATCTGGTCTGCTAATTATTTTTATAACACTCTCTTTCACTAATATCTCAGGCTTTCAAACTATTGTATGGCAGAAAGCCTCAAATGGGCTTTTTGGTGGCGTTGTGACAAGTATTTGCGGTGATCCAGTTTATAAAAATATTATCTATGCAGGCACTGTAAGAGGTGGAGTCTATGTGTCAAATGATTCAGGCTTAAACTGGGTTTCAAAAAATAATGGACTTAAGAATCTTTATGTTTACTCACTTTTAGCTACAGGCAAAAGAGTCCTTGCCGGCACTGAAGATTTTATATTTATTTCAGATGATCACGGCGAGAATTGGAGAAAGGTTTCAGAGGAATTAATAGAGACTAAAGTAAATGTATTAAAAATCCTAAACAATACCGAGAAAATATTAGCAGGCACGAACAAAGGATTATTCATATCAAATGATGGCGGATTGAATTGGGAGAAGGCCTATTTAGTCATCCCAATAGATGTAATTGCTATTGCTGTTGACCAGGATAATACCGTTTATATATCTGGTAGAGGCAAACTTCTTTTTAAGTCTGCTGATGGTGGGAAGAGTTGGATAGACTTGAAAGGTGGTGAGAATTTATTTGAATTTCAATCACTACTTATTGACTCAAGAAATTCACAGATCATTTATGGCGGAACTTCCGAGAAAGGAGTTTGGAGATCCAGCAATGGTGGAAGGAGCTGGGTTTCTCTAAGTGAAGGATTAGAAAACTTGTATATTAGCTCTTTATTCCAGTGGGAAGAGAGTAAAGAGATATTTGCTTCCACATATGGCGGCTTATTTATTCTTTCTGAAGATAATAATCTCTGGAAAAGAGTTGGTTCTACCTTATTTAACAAGAATATTATCTGTTTCACTCATATTAGTAACTTAGGATTTATTTGTGGGACAAATGGTGGAGGCATTTTTTTGCTTAGAGATATAGATAGTAATGGAATATGGAGAGCAATAAATTCTGGATTAGACAATGTCCACATTAGGTCAATTAAATGTTTTGGTTCTGGTGAGAGACTTCTTGCTGCCACTTGGGGTGCTGGAATATTTAAGTCCATTGACTTTGGGAATAGTTGGACTCCTCAAAATGAGGGACTCACAAATCCTTTGGTACTTTGTATAGCAGGTGATGGTAAAAATGTTATTCTTGCTGGCACTTTTAATGATGGAATCTTTAAGTCAAATAATTATGGCGATAGTTGGGAGAAACTCTATTCTCCAACTCTATTCAGTAGATATGTCTATTCAATTGCGGTTGATTATAATAATCCCAAGAACATCTTTGCTGGAACGAATGAGGGAATATATAGAAGTGTAGATGAAGGAGGCTCCTGGGCAAAAGTATTTCCTCTTGATACCGACACAAAAATCGGAGAAATTGTAGATATTAAAATTAATATTAAGAATTCTAAAATTATATTTGCCTCCTCAAATGGTTCCGGAATATTTGTCTCAAAAGATGGAGGAGATAGTTGGCTACCTACTAATAGTGGTCTTACAAACCTTAATGTCTTATCAATAGCTTTCGACCCTTTCTCTGATAATACAATTTATGTATCTACTTTTGGTAGTGGAGTATATAAATCAATTGATGGTGGAGCATCATGGAATTCAGTTAATGAAGGTTTAACAAATAGTTTTGTATATGATATATTCATAGAGGCATCTAAAGGTTATATAATTGCTTCAACTGAAGCAGGTATTTTTATAAGTTTTGATAAGGCAAAAAGCTGGACATATTTTGGTGAAGGACTTGAAAATATAAGTGTAAGAGAGGTTTGTTTTAATCCCCAGGATTTAAAATTTTATGCTGGCACATATGGAAATGGTGTATTTAAGAGTATTAGAATCCCGGATACCCCAGTTCCTATGAGCCCACAAGATGGAAGTAAAATTACTACTTTGCGTCCTACACTTATATGGTCTGAAATTGGAGGAAGCGATATTCCATTTACATACTCTATTCAGGTTAGCAAAGACTCCTCTTTTGGCGAAATTTTATTTGAGAAATCCGATATTACAGGAAACCAATTTATTTTACCAGAGGGGATAATTCAAAAAGGAGGTAGGTATTTCTGGAGAGTTAAAGTCTCTACTCAGGTTAAGGATTCAACATGGTCAAAAGCTTATTCTTTCTATACTATAACAAGAATTATTTTAAGAATTAATGATCCACTTATGCAAGTTGACTCAGAAAACCGAGAAATAGACCCAGGAAGGGGAACTACTCCCGTTATAAGGGAAGGGAGAACTTTTCTTCCAATAAGAAGCATAATTGAAGCCCTTTCTGGAAGTATTTCCTGGGATGAACTAAATAAAAAGGTGACAATTGAACTTGGCAATGTTAAGATAGAGCTCGTGATTGGTAGCAATTTTGGAATAGTGAATGGAAAGGAAGTTCAGATTGATCCGAATAATCCTAAAGTAGTTCCCTTTATTCTAAATGGTCGCACTATGCTGCCACTAAGGTTTATCGCTGAAAACATAGGAGCTAACGTAGATTGGGAGACTCAAACACAAACAGTTACTATAATTTATCCTGCAATACCCTGATCTTTATGTTTCTCTAATATGGTGTCTGCTAAGCTATCAAGAGCTTTGAAGTCCTCTTCTTTAGGATAACCTCTTGCAATAACTGGCTCTAATAGTTCCCCCCTAAATGCTGGGAGCATTCCCTTTATCTGCTCTACCATTCTGCCACCCCAGCTGTATGAGCCTATAATCGAAGCATATTTTAACTTTGGCCTCAGTGCATTTACAAGATGTGCCGCAAAAATCGTGTAAGGGTGTGCACCACCAAGTAAAGTAGGCGAGCCAATTATTATGGTTACTGCATCAACAAGCTCTATAGCTATTTTCCCAATGTCAGATTGAATCAGATCAAACTGCTTTACAGTAATACCTCTCTCAATTAATGCGCCAGTCATATACTCGACCATTTTTCTTGTGCTTCCATGCATAGATACATAAGCAATAATTACCTTATTTGAAACTTTTTCTGATATCCATTCTTTATAAGCTTTAATTATGAAATTTGGCTCTTTATAAATAGGACCATGGCTTGGAGCAATCATATTTATGTCTAATGCTTCAATTCTTTCAAACTTATTGCTTATTAGATTTCTAAATGGCATCATAATCTCGGCAAAATATCTCTTTGCTGCCTCGTATACACTAGCTTTATCTATTACAAATAAATCACTTCCTGCAATATGTGAACCAAATAGGTCGCAAGGAAATAAGATTTTATCTTCCCGCAAATACGTAAGAATTGTCTCTGGCCAGTGCACCCAGGGGAAACTAATAAATTCAAGGGTTCTATACCCAAGAGATAATGTTTCGCCATCGGAAACCGTTATGAAACTATTTTCAGGAATGAGTAGTAAATCAACTAACATCTCTTTACATTTCTCTGAGCAAATTACTTTTGCATCTGGAAAAACTTCCAATACCCAAGGTATTGAACCAGAATGGTCCTGCTCTGCATGATTGGCTATTATGTAATCAACCTTTTCAACATTCAGGGATTTAAGATTGTTTAATAAAACATCCTTCTTCGTTGGATCAACAGTATCAATTAAAGCAACTTTTTCGCTTCCCCTTATAAGGTAGGCATTATAGCTTGTCCCATCTGGTAAAGGGATTAATTCATCAAATAATCTCCGATCCCAGTCAATTGCTCCAATTGAGAATATATTATTTGTAATTTCTCTCTGAAAGTTCATATCTTCCTCCTTAAATTGGTTCAAACTGGTCTTTACTTGCGCCACAGATTGGACAGGTCCAGTTATTTGGTAGTTCAGAAAAAGGTGTTCCTGCCTTTACTCCTGCCTCTGGATCACCCTTATCAGGATCGTAAATATATCCACAAACCTTACATCTATATCTTTGAACCTTCTTTTCCTGAGCAGGTTCTTCTTTTATGTAAGTTGGAGCAGTTTTTGGAGTTGTGCCTCTCTTTATTTCATGATAGTATGCATATGTCATAGGCTCCTGACTATTTAATATTTCTGCCTCAATCACTTTGCCCAGGAAAATTGTGTGAGTTCCAGCATCCATTTTGTTTATTACTTCTGTTTCTAAATAAGCTACTGTATTTTCTAAGACAACTGGAGCGCCAACTTTACCTATTTTAAAATTTATTCCCTCGAACTTGTTTATTTCTCTACCTGACTTAAAACCAAATCTTCCAATAAAATCTAAAGGTGTTTCTCTGCTAAGAATTGACGCAGAAAAAATCCCGCTACTTTCAATAAATTCATAAGTTAAATTCTGTTTATTTATACTTATGGCAACTGTTTGTGGTTCAGAGGTTATCTGAAAAAGAGTATTTGCAATTTGTCCATTAATTCTGTCATCTTTCTTGGAAGTTATGGCATAAACCCCGTAACTAATCTTAAATAGAGCTTTTGTGTCCACTTTTGCCTCCTTGAGACTAAAATTTTTCTTATGTTATTCTAATTATAATTAAAAAGAAAATGTTCAAAAACTTTTAAATAGGAGAGGCAATTTTTATGAAAGATATAATTTACCACCCAATAGGAATAATTCATACCCCTTTTAAAGAGCCCTTTTCCGCGCCAATGCAACTAAGCAAGGCAAAAGATGTGGAGGGTAGAATTGAGATATTCAAAGAATTCTTAGATGGGCTAAAAGATTTAGAAGGTTTTTCTCACATAATAATTCTTTTTCATATGCACAAAATCAAAGATTTCTCCCTTCTTGTAAAACCTGAACTCGACAATGAAATAAGAGGAGTTTTTTCTACAAGGTCTCCAAGAAGACCAAATCCAATAGGATTTTCAATAGCAAGCTTAGTTGGAATAAAAGGCTCAACAATCCACATTAAAGGAGTTGATATGATAGATGGTACACCACTTATTGATATTAAACCATATATTCCCGAGTCAGATAGTCTTTCGAATACAGAGATTGGGTGGCTTAAAAGAAAATAATGTGAGTTATTTTTCTGTTCATTAAGACATTACCCCAAGGGTTAGAAAAGAAGTATTTTCATTTGTTTTAACTTTAAAATCACATTAACTTCTTCAAGAAAAATCTGAGAAGAATTATTCAAGTTTCCCTATATCAAAAGCAATGAAGACATCGAAGGTTTCATTAGCGGAATCATCAACTCCAGGATAGAATACTCTCTCTGGAAACATATTATATTTCTTCAACCTTACCTAAATCGAAGAGAAGAAAGACATTGCTTTCATCTATATAAGTAATAGTCTACGCTAATTGGATAAAATACTAAAATCAATTTTTTGTTCTTAAGAAAATCTTCATATGGATATCATAAAAACCAGTAAAGATACCTTTTGTAAAATATAATGAGCTTAGATACTTTTGCCTTAGAATTGCTATTTATTGCTATTTTCATCCCATAAGGTAAAAGGTTGTGTACCCTACAAGTTCTTTTTACTTAAAGTAAAACTTCGAGTATAACATCGATAGATAAAATATCTTTGAACCTAAGATCATCTCTTTCTTTTGTACTATGATAAACCTTTTCAATCGTAATTGCATAGGGATAAGCTACTACTCTCTCTCCTATTTTATGTAGAGGAAAGCTAAGAAATTTTTGTGGTTCTTCGAGTGGTTTATCTGTGATTAATACCTGATTCTTAGCATTGTTCCACTCCACATCTTTATTCATAGCTTCTCCAATGGTTCTTATCGGTGCAAATACTCTACCTTCATAGATGAATGGTTCTTTCTCTGATTGTATTTGTTTACCATTTGCGATAATGGAAATATTCCTATAACTATAAGTTACTTCTATGGTTAGTGCGTTTGTAGCATCATTAGAATTAATATTTCCAGAAATTCCAATAGAAGTAAATACTACTGTAAAATTTTTTTGAACTCTTGATGACCCAATTGAAGAAAACCAATACCGATAATTTTCTATTAATTTGCTTTCCTTCCTATTTGGAATTATATTGAACACTTTAAGTATAGCTGGAAGTTCAATGTTGGGCAAAGCTGTGATGATTCCAATATCAGCTTTTTTTCCTTCTCTTTTCTACCATTTTATTTCACTCCATTTTACCGCATATTATTAGCTGTATTAAGAACTTGCCGTTTTTCCTTTTGCTCACGCTGGCATCTAACATCTCGCGAGTACCCGAAGTTGGCGACCACCGGGAGCCAATTTGGGCGAAGCAAAGCGGAGCCGAGTACTCGCTGTTAGGCACAGGCGAATCTTTTTTCTAACCGCAACAACAACCATCTGAATTAGTGCTCTTTTTATCCAGGCTTGTTTTGTCTGGTTTTTTATCCTCCTTATCAGTATTCTCATTCTTATCATTATCATCAGAAACTTCTTCAAACTGGACGTTGCAACAACCTCCTTGTTTTAGTTTTCCAGAAAACAATTTGCTGAAAAATCCCTTTTTATTCTGCTCTGTCATAACTTCCTCCTTTAGTGTCACAAAATAATATTAAAAACAAAACCGCTTATAACTGCTGTCAAGAAAATAACAGAAACTATTGCAGCTACAAGTTTTGTTTTAAAGATACCTGCCAGCAAACTCATTTCGGGTATTGCCATTCCTGCTCCGCCAATTATTAAAGCGATCGCTGTGCCAATACCCATTCCTTTTCCCACAAGGGAAACCGCTATTGGAATTGCTGTTTCTGCTCTGATGTAGAGGGGAATGCCAATGATTGCTGCAATGGGTACGGCAAAAATGTTATCCGACCCGGCAATTCTCAATACAAAATCATCTGGCACATAGCCATAAATACTCGCACCTATGGCAACTCCTATTAATAAATAAAGCAATACCGACTTTAGTGTTAACCAGCTTGTCAATAATGATATTTTTACTTTTGCCGGAAATGTTAATTGCTGTGCTAATTGTTCATTCTTTTTTATATCTCCCTTAACTCGAACATTCTTTGTATATTTCCCAAATCCTGTTTTCTCAAGAATAAAGCCGAACAATACCGACAAAATAAAGGCTAGCACAAAATAGAGCGTTGCCGCTTTTATTCCCACAAGTACTGTCAGCATCCCAACAATAATTGGGTTCAACAATGGCGAAGAGATTAAGAAAGACATTGTAGCTCCAAACGGTACTTTTGCATTAAGGAATCCGACCGTCACGGGTATAGTTGAACAAGCACAAAACGGCGTCACGGCTCCGAGTAAAGATCCAATTATATTTCCTAATAAACCTTTTCCGGAAAGAAGTTTTTTCATCTTTTCTTCTGATATGTGCGTCAGAATAAATTCGATAATTGCGGTTATTCCAATAAATAAGACTACTAGCTCAATAGTTATAATAACAAAATACTTTAGCGTATCAATCAATGTGTTCATGTGTAACCTTCCTTTAAAATAATCATGTTTCATAAGGAAGACGATATGAAGCATAAAAAAAGACACATTTTATCAAAACTTATTCCAAATTTCTTAAGGGAATACAGGTTTCTTTTACTGAGCAATGTAAAAAAGAGCCGTTTTTGCCATATTGGATATCACAGCATTCAACAAATAAATCATAAAGCATTTTTCTGGCTCTTTGTATTCGCATTTTAGTCGCAGAAAGTGAAATACCAATATGTTTGGCTATTTCATCCTGTTTTTTATTATCAATATCACTAAGCAATAATGGAATGCGATATTTTTCTGGAAGCAATTGTATCATCGAAATTAAATATTCTTTAGGACTAAAAGTATCGGTTTCTTTCGGAAGAATTACTTTATCTATGTACTCTTCATAGTTTTCAAATGTATTCTTTTTTTTCCTGTAATAATCTATCAAGGTATTTCGTGTTAATTGGTACAACCAGGCTCTTAAGTTTTTTACAGGTATACTTTTTTGATGGGCGTAAACCACTTTCAGCATAACCTCCTGAACTATATCTTCGGCCAAATAAATATCTCCAGTTTTCCTGTTCAAATAATTTTTTAACCCTAACTCATCAATTCTTTAGGGAATAAGTTTAACTCAAGTAACTTATCTAATCTCTCTGCCTTTTTAGTAATCTCGCTTAATCTCTTTTTACCATCATTATAGTAAATAATGTAAACT
>Ga0067045_1003983_pt1 | contig 13745 bp, 13 predicted proteins | sample TerdegcTABiofilm_FD_59184 | JGI IMG/M metagenome (GOLD analysis project Ga0067045, IMG submission 59184) | Combined Assembly of (Gp0054472, Gp0054536) Wastewater bioreactor microbial communities from Singapore -Terephthalate degrading...
TGCCTTACTATCAAAAGATTCCCGCCTGTCCACGAACCTTTTTAAAGCTCCGTAAAAACCGGCAAGATCTATGCTTCCAATTTCCAGCAAACCATCCTCAATGTAATTTTCGATTGTCATAATACCCTTACTTCTGCCACGGACAATTTCGCTCATCTTGACGCCTCCCGTTTAGATGTTTAACCCAGTATTCAGCCGGCTTCGGCTTTGAGAAATAAAACCCTTGCATGAGCTCAATACCGATTTTTTCTGTTAAAGAAACCTGTTCAGAAGTCTCAACGCCTTCCGTAATAACCCTGGCGCCTGATTTCTCACCAAACTCAGCGAGAAAAGTCAGTAAAAATTTATATTTATTAGCATTGCCGTTACCGGACGAGATTCCCCGCACTACTCCCTTATCAACCTTCAGGTAATCCACTTCCACATCGCAGATACTTGAGAAACTCCTGTCACCAACACCAACGTCGTCAAGCGCGATCCTCACTCCTTTCTCCTTTAGCTTGTCATAAACACACCGCCTGAGCTTCAGCCTGGAAGACTCCGTAACCTCAATGACAGTTTTCTCCCTGAACCCGTCCAGCTCAGACATTATCTCATTAAGACAGCCCGACAGAATAACCGGGTGAAAATTCACAAACAGAAGCGCCCCATAATCAAAAAGCTTGGTCCGGTATTCGGAAAGAGCCGTTCTAAAACAAGCCATCTCCAATTCCTGCCTTCCCCCAGCCCGCCGCGCCGCCTTGAAAAGCTTCTTCGGAAGCTCAAGCGAACTGCCTTCGGGCCCCCTGGCAAGAGCCTCATAGCCGATTACCGCGCCACTCTTAATGTTGTGAATAGGTTGAAAAAGGACCCTTAACCTCCCGGAATCAATCAAGTTCATAACATCCAAAAACTATCGCCTCCCGTATTTTCCTCATAAAAAAACCGGCCTCAAGAAAAAAGCCGGTTTAGGATTAAAAATATTCCACGTGGAATAAATCAAAGACCGAAGAAAGAAAGCGGGTTGACAGGAGTACCGTTAACGTTTACCTGAAAGTGCAGGTGCGGTCCGGTGGACCGCCCGGTGCTGCCCATCTTCCCTACTTCGCAACCCTTTTCAACCACCTGTCCCACACTCACGCTGCAAGTGGACAAGTGAGCGTAATAAGTCTCAATACCGTCCCCGTGGTCCAGGATAACCAGGTTACCGTACCCACCGGACCAGCCAGAATTTATTACTACCCCCTTTCGCGCCGCAACAACCTGCATACCGGTGTCACCGGCAATATCAACCCCATCATGAGACCTGGAGGCGCCAGTGATAGGATCAACTCTTGTCCCAAAACCCGAAGTTATTGTATAATCTCCCGGCACAGGCCAATCCAAAGGTCCGGCTTGCGGCACCCAATCGGCGGGGACATCAATACCCACGTTAAGCAAAAATGTAAGATCAACAGTTAAATATTTTCTTGCTCGATCCATCTGCTCATCACTAAAACCTAATTCTTCCATTACAGCAGTCATGGTTTTCAATCTATAAATCGTATAAGTGTGTTCATCACCATTAGCATCTGTAATTGTTTTTGTACCATCTTCATATATAAACTTTTTAGCTAAATTTCTTGCTCTGGATATCGTTACACCATTGAAATTCTGTTTAAGCCTAACCGCGTCTATTGCTAAAACCTTCTGCCAGTCAACAGTGACCCCATCTTCGTCCGCGGGAGATTTAGTGCTTTCACTAACGTCTTTCGCAGCGTCATAATACAGCCAGGCCTGTTCCGTCGTAACCATCGGCACACGCTCATGTATTACAACGGGAGCCGAAAAAAACAAGCACAAAAGAAAGACCGGAGCCAGAAGACAGGCAAGGAAGATAAATAAAGCTTTATCCCCCGGCAGCAAAGCAAGAATAGCTCTCAGAGCGAAAGCCATCAAGCACCACCAGCGCTGCCAAACAGGGCGATCTCGTGCGCCGATGCCTCAACGTTCATACGGATCCGTTGGTTGCCCGCGACCAGTAGCCCCTCGCCGCGTTCCGCCGTTGCCAGCAGGTCACTTTCAGCCTCGCTCAGCTTCATCAACCCGGCCAGAGCCTCCAGGTCTTTTTCCCCCTGGCCCAATAGCAGCTTGTAGGTCGGGTTGTTCAAAAGCGCCTGGCCGTATCTTTCAATCTCCGGCGATAAAAAGTCAACCACGTTTTGAGTAATTACGCCCAGCCCGCCCATGTATTTTCTGATCCGTTTATTGGCGTTTCTTAAAAATTCCAGCGTTTGTGGATTTTGAGGGTCGGCCAAAATATAAGCCTCGTCAACGCCTAAAAAAATCTTCTCCAGGCGGTCAGTTTCAATAATGTGCCAGGCGTAGCTCAAAACATTAAAATATTGCGCTCTTTTGACCGAATTGTCGGCATTCATGAGGTTGAAGATATCAAGGTCAATCACGTCCGAGTTCGCGTGAACAGTCGTCGGACCGGCCCAGAGGGCGGCGTCCGAACCCACGCCAGACCTCTTTAACAGTATTGCGAGTCTTCTCCAAAGATCCGGATCTTTTTCCGCTTTCTTTGAGACCAACTCGTAAAGGTTTCTCATATTCGGCCANTTTTCCGCCGGAACGTGNTTAATAGCTTTGAAAATCCGTTTCCCACGTTACCCCGATACTGTCNGAGTATAATTCAACCAGGGCGTCCTCCAGAATAGCCTTTTCGATATCGCTCAAGTCGCGCAGGTAAAGGTTGAAAAATGTCCTCAAAAACTGTACGTGAAGGAAAAGAGGGCCTAAAGACCTCCTGTCCCCGCTCTTGCCGGCGTCATCCTCGTCGACAGGATAGAGTCTCACCTGCAATGGGTTAATCATGCCCTTGCCGCCGGCGCAGTCTACCCAGGAACCGCCGAGTCCCCGGCATAAGTCCATGTACTCCCTTTCCGGATCGATCATAATAATTTTCGAACCCAGGATCCATTCCAGGTAAAGAAACAACTTCACCGTGAAAGATTTCCCGACCCCGGGCTTTCCCAGCACCAACAGGTTGGAATTCGGCCTGTCGCCCCCGCGTTTCCAAACGTCCAACTGTACTATACCGCCGGAATCATCTCTTCCCAGGACGACCCCCGAGCCGTCTTTGATCCCGCCGGAGGCAAAAGGAAAAGCCGCCGCAACCGTTTCAGATGGCATATTACGTCTGCCAGCCTTACTGACTTTTTCAGGCAGAACCGACCAGGGACCAGCGGCCAAAAGCCCATCCTCCTGCCTGAAAATCAAGGCCCTCCCCCTCATTCCGGAAGCCGCCAGGGCGCTCTCAAGCCTGCGGGAACGCCTGTTCAAAGTATCTTCGTCGTGAGCCATTACAAGGATTACCACCGTTACATAGAAAACATTCTGCTGTTCCTGGTCTATTTTTTTAAGTAGCGTTTCCGCGTCCTCAAGCGCTTTTTCCGCGCGCATCCTGTAAAGAGCTTTGCCGGTATCCATCCTGCCGGCAAACTCACCGATGGAAACGTTGATCTTGTTAATCAGGTTCAAGGGATCGGTGGGCGTTACATGGATGCTGGCAAACACTCCCGGCAGTTTCACTATGCGGGATAGCCAGGCAGGCTCCACGCGAGACGGGTAGCCCGTAATTACCATCACCCGGCAGAACATGTCCCCCATGGTGAATTGCCGCTGTCTAAAGTCAAACGCCATGGGCGTCAGGACGTTCAAGAGACCGGAGCCGGAGCATGGCCCCGGCAACGGTCTCTTTTTTACTGAATCGTCTCTCTTTTTTTTCAAAAACGGGATAATCAAAAATTAAGACCCCCTTTGGTTTAGTATTTCGATAAAATTATGTCAGCCCCCAGTCAACCAGCGGCGGCACCTCTGGTCCGGAAAAAGAAGGCGCGTGCTCGTAAGCGGCCTGGGCCGGGTGGGTGAATGTAAACAACAAGTCGATGATCTCGACATCAGTGCATAAAGATACCTTGAGTCCCGACTTTTTTAAATCCCCGGCCATTTCATAGCTCCTCTTGAGCAGTTCTTCTCGGGCCTGCGTATCAGGCTCCTGTGACAGAAGGATGTAGTACCTGTGCTCCAGCGCCTCACCGCTCGTAACGATCCCGGCCACATGCCGGATATATTCCCTCAAATGCTTCTTTCTCCTGGAGTCTGCCTTTTCAACCTTATCCTCCAGATCCTGCAGGTACGCGTCGAGATCAACAGGGCGGCCGACACAAATGATTTGGAAAGCCTCCCACAACCCGTTAAATGCCTCATGCACGGTCCTGATTATCCTTTTCTTTTCGGAAGCGCTCTTTAAGTCGATATTCAGGGGCTCCACCTTCAGAGCGGAAACAAGCCATCCGTCGCGCCTTTTGAGCACGCCGTCGCTAACGTCATAAAAAGGCAGCCAGTCTTGCGCTGCAAGCTCGCTGGAAGACATCTCCCCCCGCGCCGGCAAAGCGCCCTTGTTTTTATCAGCGAATCTCATCTTCAATCCTCCCTATACTCGAATAAATATCTCTTCTTAGACTTGACCCAACTTCTTAAATCAGTCAGCACCCGGTACAAACTGCTCCCGTCCGGCGTGGGCTTATGCAGGAAAAAAGCAGCGGCGGGAAGCAGTAAAAGGAAAATATACTTTGCCGGCCTGGCGGTGAAAAACCCCAGGATGTAGACCAGAAGCAAACCCAGTAGAAAAGCCGCCGCCACCGTCCCGACCTCAAGCCAACCGAAACCAGGAAAGAATTGAAATTTCGTTTCAACGTTTTGCGGCACCAGGTAAGGCTTCTCCTCGCTGTCCCTAATAGAATCGCTCAATTTCAAACCCCCCTCGCTAACATCCTGCGCATCAACAGGAGATAGCCCCCCTGCTGTGCGCCTCCGGCAACTGCGCCGCCCACACCAGTGGAGTAGGCAAACTGGCGCAACACGGCCGGCGTTTTGTAGGCAACCCACAACCACCCGAGAAAAAACAGCATTTGCATCAACGAACCCACCGAAACGAGCGACAAAGACATGAGAGCTCCCTTGACTAGGAAAATCTGAATCACCTGGCTCATGCTTAAAACAACCAGTTCCTTCCACCATACGGAAAACAGTCCCTGGTCGGCGTTGGTCAGTCCCACAGCCATAACCGGCCCGGCAACCGAAAGAACAGCCAGTTCAATCGCCCGCACGGCAGTCTGCACCAGGATCAACAGCCAGACAAGAAGCCCAACGATGGCCACTATGGTTAGAATTATCGTCGGATTAGTTAGTGCGACAAAAGGAGTAAACTGGCTGGAATCAATAGCCTGGTTGCCGGCAACCTGGGACGCGAGGTCGGTGCAGGCGGAATACACCTGTCTGGCTAACCAGGGCACGGCAGTAATGCCGGCGGCCGCCGTGGCCACCCTGATCATGATGCCGCCGGCATCCGTTGATTCGCCGTTAGCGTGCAGGATATAGGTATACAGCGCGTCGTAGGCAATCTTTAACGTCAGAAGAGAGCCGGCAATAATCTGCGCGTCAGCGATAACGTTGGAAACATAAGTTGAGTCAAGTATCTGCAAGGCTGCCGACATGGTGCTGATCATCCCGCCGGAAAGCGAGTTTAAAATGCTGTTGTAGAGATTCGTAAGCGCATTAGTTATGCCGTCCCAGATCAGCTTCGAAAGCACATCCAAGAGGAACACTCCTTTCACCAAGCACACGCCCGCTCTGCCGGGCGCGATATAGAAAATTATCCATTTAACTAAAATAAGAAAGTATGGCTTTCGTGAGACCAACCGCTCCCGTACCGACAGCGCCGGCCTTAAGGATATTGATCATGGCCCTGTTGTGATGAGATACTTCCATTTGATCGCCTTCCACAGTCGCTTTAATCAGCGCGTGGTAGCCTATCATCACCGAGGCGGTTCCCGGCACCAATCCCAGCAGCCAGCTAGTGGCGTCATTTAGCAGGGCGAGAAATCCTGTGACAATATTGGGAGTCTCAGCGTAAGCGGCAGAAGCGTAAGATAAAATCAACAGGGTGAACGACAAACTCGAAAAGCTCTTTCCCACAAGATTAAAAATCTTTTTCTTCAATGTTATTGCCTCCTTTTTTACTCTTAATTAACGCTATCAATAGCGTCTCTGGCCGGCTGTTTTACTCTGTGTTTTTCCTCAACCCCAGACTTCCTGGAAACCTTCTTTTTAGCCGGCGTTAAAATATCAGGCACCCAGAACTCCGGTTTATCCAACTTCACCTCCTTTTCATAATTAACGGCTTCTTTAACCAGGTCGGCAGCCGCAGGCCATTCAGACAAGTCCGGCAATGGCAGTTGAGCCGGATACTGGCCGGTTTTAAATAACAGTGAACGGCCTTTAGGCCACCTTCCAACTTCGTCGGGCGTCAGCAGCGCGCGGCCGGTCAGGGAGTCCGACATGCCGTGGGAATAATCATTGGACCTTGAATGAGTCGAATAACTATCAGTCCGGACGGTATACTGACCAGTCTTAAAACTTAATAACCTTTGCGTGTCGGCGTCTGCAGTGGATAAATAAATCCATGTGGCGCAGTTTCCAGATATAGTGTTTACCTGGGAACCATAATGTTTCTTAAGCTGGTCCAGGCCCTGGACTGCCAGCAGGAACTTCATGTTGCGGCCGCCGGCGGTAGTGATCTTTGTGTCGAAGTCGGGGATCTGCGGCAGGTTGCCGCACTCGTCCAGGAGGAAGTTAACCCTCAAGGGCAGAACCCCGCCATGCAGGTTGCTAAATTTGACAATCTCCTGGTATGCTTGCGTGACATAAACCGTGGCAAGAGTATGAAAAGAACTGTCCTCGTCCGGAATCACCAGAAAAACGGCGGTCTTTTCTTTTCCCGGCCCCGCCAGGTCGTGATCCTGGTGAGAAGTAATCCAGCAGACCCCGGGATCCGACCAGAGGGCCATCTGTGCGGCCGTCCCGGTAAAAATATTGCTTTTTAGCCGGTCCTCCGCCATAGCCGCCACACCGTAGTCAACCCGCGCCTGGTGGTCCAACGGCAAATTGTCAAAATACGCGTCCAACAATTCTCCGCCACCTTTGCCCAATGTAATAAGCGTCCGGTGAGCACTCCCCATGTGACGCGCTTTTTCAGGCGCTTCCATGGCAGTCGCCATGATCAGGGCGGTGGTGAGGCTTTTCTGCGAGTTTGGCCAGATCGGATCACCCTTGAATTGTCCGGGCGGCAATTCCTTGCAGGTCATGATATGGGCGATTGTTTGCGCCGCCCTGGAAGCCTTCGAGTAATCGCCCTTCTTTAATGCGTCCAAAACCGGGGCAAGCAGGTTACACCTGTTTCCCCTGCCCGGGTCCCGGAAGTCCAAAATTACCACCTTGTAACCCATCCGTCTCAAGAAAGCCGCACAGTGCGCGTTCAACTCACCTTTTACGTCCGTCACGATCATGCTCTCCCCGGCGTGAGCCAGCACCCAGATAGAGGGCATAATAACCCTGCGGGATTTCCCTGATCTGGTGCCGCCAATTAAAAGAACGTGGGGGTCTCCCACGTCCAACCAAGTATCGAAACGGTTACCTCGTCGCTGCGCGCCAACGACGATCCCGCCGGGAACTTTTATCATCACTTTTCCCTCCTCGCCTTCGCCATTTTTAACGGTAGGCAAACCATTTTAAAATTTGATTTTATTTCTTCATCGGTCTGCCATCGCGAAGTACCAAACTGCCCTTCCCCTGCAGCCGGCGGTCCGCCTGGACCATCACTTCTTTTCCCTCGCCTTCGCCCCTGACGCGTAAAAACGCTGAGAACCGCCACGCCCAGCATTGGTTGCGCCCAGTACCAGGCAGTTCTCACCTTGGTGCTATCAAGAAGAATTGCAGGCCCGGTCCAAGGTTTCAGCAGTTCCTCCTGTTTCCAGCATGAAAAGCCGGGCTTTATTCCGTTTGTCTTCAGGTAATAAGGCAGGTTCAGCACCTGCGGAATCAAGAACAGGTCTACCAGCAAAAGGAATAGAATAAAATACGACCGGAATTTCATTGATTGCAACCCCCCAGAAAATATAAAGGAGGGCCATTGGCGCTCTCCTTGTTACTAACACTTTTATCGTAAACCAGACCTTTTTTCTTCCCGCTCTCTGGCTTTTTTAAACCGCATTTCTTCCATGCGCTTAAAGATCAGCCTCTTTGCCTCCAATTTCGTGCGTTCCCTTTCCATGGCTTTCCAGACTGCTTTCCAAACCTGCCCTGCCACATTACCGGAACGGTCTACAATAGCCCGCCATGGAGATGCGGGCGGCTTTTGGATACCAAGGTTTTCCGTAAGTCTTGTCCAAGATGAACGGCCTAACCAAAAATCTTCACGCGGTAAAACCGTAACCCGGTCAACTATGTCCCTCAATCTCGCTTCTGAGATTTCCACGCCGGCGCGATTAATCCAACCCCGGATTATGTTTACCCTTGCTTCTTCGTCAACTCCAAGGGCATGGAGTGTTTGTGCAAATGTCCTCACAGTCCAGTTAACTTCCGAATAAATCTCTGGCCTCCCGGAGGCTGTCTCAAGAGCGCGCACAGCAGGAGAAATACGCTTTTCCACAAGCTCGTGCGGGATATCTTCCGGTTGCCCTTTCTGCCCGCCTTCTCCAATTTCCGGCTCCTGAGATTGCTCTTGTTCTGGTTTTTGCTGTACGCCAAACCAGGGATACAAGCAATCTTCCTCTTCCATGCCCAGGTTCTCCCGCAACCTGGTCCAGTCCTTTCGGCTGACGTGGACCTGTTCCGGCCTGCCTTCTTCCCGGCAGTCTTCAGCCATGGACTCCATTTTTATTGTTTCTTTTATTACAATCCTGGCTATTTCTTTAAGGCCCGCACTCTCAGCCCACCTTTCAGTAACCTCCCTTGCCTCCTGATTGTCCACACCCAGGCAAATCATGCCTCGGTACAAGGCACCGGCAGTCCACTCCGCCTCTTCAGCATCACCGCAAATATACTCGGCAGAGGCGCTTTTAAAACGTTCAACCGCATCCTCAATCCGCCCCTTGTGGGGAAACATCTCAACCCGGGGAATTTCCCTCGGGAGAAGTTCGGCCGCCCGGTTTACAGCCTGCTCTGCAACACGTTCTTTAAGCTCATCGAAAGAACAGGTTACAGCATCTTCATCCTGGCTTGCTCTTATTAATTCAGCATATTTATCTGCGCGCGAAGCCATTTCCCCGGAATACAAAAGAACACTCGCCAGGTTTCTTGCCTCGTCTTTGATTTCTTGCGGCAGATACGCCAGCGCCAGACGCCCCTTTAATGCTTCTTCCGGAATAAGCTTAGATATGGTTTCCAGTTTATCTGAAACCGTTGTCCTAAAGTCGCCCTCAACCGCCGGCACCTTCTCCCTTTCGCCCAGCGACAACCGGTAGATAGCTCTTTCAACCGACCGCCAGGCATCCTTACAGAGTTCTTCCGCAATCTCGTCTTTATTGGCACCAGTAAAAATGCGCCCAGGAACAACTCTCCAAGGAACAGCCGCCGGAGTAGTAATACCTAAATTTGCATTAAGGCGTACCCACCCTGACAGTCCCAGCCAAAAGCCCTCCTTAGGCATAACCGTAGCCCTATCCAGTACGTCTCGCAACCTGGCCTCAGAGATCTCTAATCCGGATTTTTTGACCCACCCCCTGACTATCCGTTCCCGGTCTTCCTCACCTACCCCCAACGTCTGTAAAGTGTTAGTAAATGTCCTCAAGGTCCAATTAACTTCAGCATAACTATCAGGCCTTCTGGAGGCAGTCTCAAGAGCACTGACAGCAGGTACCACTCGCCTTTCCACTAGCTCGTGAGGAATGGCTTTCTTATGTTCTTCACTAAAATGATCCGATCCCTGAATTTGCCCTCCTTGTGGATTCCGCTGTACGCCAAACCAAGGATACAAGCAATCCTCTTCCTCAAACCCCAGGTTCTCACACAACCTGAGCCAATTCTTACGGCTGATATGTTGCTTCTCCTGGCTTTCAACACCATCAACAGAAAAATTGACCTTAACAGAATCAGTGAGGCCAGCATCATTAAGCCACCCCTTTAACGTTTCGCGCGCGTCAGAAGGCTCAACGCCAAGATTAACTAGTGAGCGATACATGGTTTCGGCAGTCCATTTTGCCTCTTTAACATTGCCACGAATATAATCCGCAGAGGATTTATTTAAACGATCTACAGCAGCCGCAACACGCCCTTTGTGAGCAAGCATCTTTACTTTAGGAATATCTCTCGGTAGCAGCTCCGCTGCCTTACTTACAATTTGCTCCGCAACACGTTCCCTTAGTCCGTTGAAGGCGTTACCAACTGCATCTTCCCCCTGGCCGGCCCTTACCAAATTGATGTACTTATCTTTAAGCGAAGCTATTTTCCTCGAACGTAAGAGACGGTCCGCCAAATTCCTCGACTCTTCTTTAACTTCCTGCGGTAGGTATGCAAGGGCAATACGGCCCTTTAACACTTCTTCTGGAATATGCCCTGAAATTGTCTCCAACCCTTCACTAACCTGATTCTTTAAGTCAATATCTATAACCGGCAGTTCTTCCCGAGAGGCATGGGGAGCAAGGCGATAAACCGCCCTGTCCACCGTTTGCCAGGCGCCTTTTATGAGAGCTTCGGAAAGTTTATTTACATCACCGTCTTTTATTCTTGTGGCAGAGGTAATCGCGCTGCTTAATTCAGGCCTTTCATTATCAAAAGAATCAATATCAAACTGATCCGCCGGCTCATCATTAACATCAACAGGCACCCTATCGAAGGGAGAGGCTCCCTCTCTCTCAACCTTTCCAATCTCGACAGCACCCTTTAATATCTCCTGGCTAACCCGGTCCCGTAAATCTTCATAGGCCTTCCTGCCTGAATCCTCCAGCACAGCATTATCTGAAGTGTAATGGCCAGCCAACTCACTGGATATCTCAACGTAACGTTTTACCGAATCAGAAAATCCTGGCTGTTTCATCATCCAGTCTGCTGCTTCACGGACCTTTTCTTTAACTTCTGGTGGCATATATTTGAGAGCAATCCGTCCTTTACCAGGTAAAATTTCCACGATCTGCTCAAGCCTTTCACCCAGAACAGCCCTGACATTATCGTGCAGCCTGGGCGGTACGCCGGCAGCTGCACCGTCAAGAGAGCGAACTGCCTCTCCTTCCGACCCAACCTCGCTAAGTAGTTCTCTGACGTCACTTTTACCGAAATCCCTGATTAAATCCCGTAACGCCGTCTTTTCCGCTCCAAGCCTGACCCTTTCCGCCGCATATATTTGACGGACAAAAGCTTTTCTCACGTCTTTCCTCTCACCCATACTCAATACGCCGCGCGTCCGTTTTGGCTCTGCTTCCCAAAACATAAGGTGGGAGTGTGGATGACCCGCTTCCGCATGAAAAGCGGCAACCCAGCGCAAATTTGATTCCGAAATACCCATCTTCCCCGCGGCTTCAGGAACAGAAGCCCGCAGGGCATCCTCCCACGCTTTCCTTTCGACATATCCCATGCGAACTGCGTCGTCCTCTCGGAGAGAAAGCACAGCCCGCCAGACAATACCTTTATGGTGCCTAAGTTCATTCTGAACCGCTTCAAGATCCGGAGTCTTATCCTCATCCGAACCAAATAAACCATGACTTCTAGGACGTGTGGCAGCGTATTTGACATGACCTGCCGCCGTATCCTTTTCAAGATCAGGGTCGCTGTCACCTATTTCAACTTCGCCACGGTCAGCACCGGGCCTCGTACCTATATAAAGGGCATGGGCTGAATTTTTTGCCCCCTCGCCTTGGCTGTAAAATTTTATCTTAAATATAAAAGGCGCACCCATATAGATTTAAACCTCCTGATCGTTACGCTCCTTTAGATAAGCGTAAGCTTTTTTACGAGCTTTTTCATATATATTAACACAGTCATGTTTCCCCAGATCGTCAAGAGTCTGAATAAGCATAAACATTGCAGTGGCGCTTGACATGCCGGTTTTAGCATTTAACTTGGCAAGGCGATTCTCTAATGGTTTTATCTCGCTTCTGATAACTTCCCTTGTGGCGCTTCTGATTATGTCTAAATAAGATACTGCAGCTTCACCGGCCAGAGCTTCACGAATATATCTCCTGACAATTACTGCGACAGGTTCACCCCTTTCTTTTGATAATGATTTTAATTTTCTATCTAATTCATCATCAATCCATATTCGGATGTTTTTACTGTACTTTCTTTGGATCATCAAAAACGACACCTCTTATCCCCGAAAAATATAAATGCCCCTAAATGGAGGCATAAAAATTAAAAATGATTTCTATTAAGAGAAACAATAAATGGAGGCATAAAATAGGGCATGTGCTGCGAAGCGGAGGCATTGGAAAAACTTATAAAAATCTTTTACCACGCGGCTTTGCCGCGTGTGTGTATCATTTGGGAGGCATCCCCTTATCCTGCCTTCAAAAATTACGCGACAGATCTGCCCGAAATAAGGCTGAAGCTGCCCCCTGTATAACTTCCGGATCGAGCACGCGGGACCGGAAAAAAAACTTTGTGTTGCATATCATCACCCTTCTCATTTTTCAAGTTTTACCTGAGCCTCATGTCAATCTTGCGGCTGAGCTTGGCCATTTCTTCCTTGATCGTATCTCTGTCCTTAAGACTTTCTGTTCCCTGAAAGCCAAGTTCTTTTAAAATTGAAACCTCCATTAGCTCAAGTCTCTTTAAAATTGCATTTTCAACCTTTCTTAGCATTTCTTCGTGGTTTGCCAGCGTCTTGGAGGTATATTCTAAAGCATAATCATCTGGATTCCTGTTGTTATCCGTGATTTTCTCTAAAACTGATTCGATATCTTTAATTTTTTTAACGAAATCAATCCCAAAGTTTATATACCATTCCAATGCCAATGAGACATATTCAGACTTATTCTTTACCTTGTTGAACTTTTCAGCGTCATCAGTTGAAAGGGAAAATAAAACTCTAAATTTTTTCATAGTGTGCCACGCCTCCTTTAAAGGCCGCTCTAAGCTTCACGGGCTGATTGTTTAAAATCCGTGCCACAATAACGTGCCACAGTGCAAAGCCATGCGAATACAGGCCTGGGAGCAGTTTCAAATAAAAATCGTGCCACACCAATTAAGAACGTGGCACAAAAATAAAAAAAATGGACATAACACATAGAGAGGCAAGGCTAAGGATGTGCCACACCTAGACAACCATAGCCGGCGCATTACGGCGCTATTACCGCCATAATGATGGCTCACATTTCATAAAGTCGTTGACCAGCTTGTCTAACTCCTGACTGACTTTTAGACGTCGGCTCTCGTCCTTTGACTTGTAAAGCCGCCGGCGCAAACGTTCTATCCGAAGACGAAGCTTTGCCCTATCCATCAAGCCACCCCGCTTTCACCAATCGGTTCAACAAGTTTAAATCCTTTCTTCTCAGCCCAAACGTCCAAGTTTTTCTGTGCCTCCTCCTCACTGGCCACCATCGGCATGGCCGGCGATTTCACCCGGTGCAGGCCTCCGGTATGGTTACGCCAGAAGGTGCCGTACTGTACCTGGCTGTTATCCCCAAACCATAGGCCGCGTGACACGAAGAGTTCCCGGCCTTGGTCATCAAGGTAGCATTTTGCCCGGGCCACATCAAACTCTTCCGGAAGTTTGGCCTCAAAGTGTTCCATCTTCGATTCATCCTCGCCCTCGGCTGCCGGCATCTGAATTCCCCGTCTCCGGGCTTCCGCCATGAGCTTCGTAAGCCCGCTCTTTCTCTCCTCGTGCCGCAGGCAGTGAATCAACTCGTCATCAGTGAGCCTGGGAATGTTAGTGTCGTAGTTTATGT
>Ga0067045_1003984_pt1 | contig 13740 bp, 10 predicted proteins | sample TerdegcTABiofilm_FD_59184 | JGI IMG/M metagenome (GOLD analysis project Ga0067045, IMG submission 59184) | Combined Assembly of (Gp0054472, Gp0054536) Wastewater bioreactor microbial communities from Singapore -Terephthalate degrading...
ACGGTTTCAGCCGGCTTCTCCGGAGAGAACTTCAGCGGGCCATATCCTAAGAGTGCTTTCAGTCAACGACACTCTTTCCCTGAAGGACTGTAACCAGCTTACTTTTCTCCTTCATTGACTTTATCAATACATACTTAATCAAAGTATAACATCTAATATCATGAAATGCAAGAATTTATTTATTATGTAATTAATTTTCGAAAAATACGTTGACAAAAAAAAGAAACCATGCAATAATTCCATATTTAAGAGGTTATTCTGAAACAATATTATAACATGGAACAAAATACATGATCCCCTTACTAAGTAGCCGGAGGGATATCCTCCCAGGGCAAGGAGGTTTGGATCTGTGGCACAAAAAAGGACAAGAAGAAAACTAAATCGACGCCGCCTTTTTTTCCTAATTTTTTGTCTTGCCGCGTTGTGTATGGGCAGCGTTGGGTGCGGTCTGGTATATTCCAGCATCAGGGACGTGCCAAAATTAAGTCCGGCCACTCTGGAATCAGCGGCATCAACCATGGTATACGATAAAGATGGAAAACTTGTTACACAGATAGGGATAAAAAACAGTGTTCCCGTGGAGTTAAAGAACGTCCCGGAAAACGTGATAAATGCTTTTTTGGCCATTGAAGACCCACGGTTTTACCAGCACCACGGTATCAGCTTGCGCGGAATTGCGCGAGCGGCCTGGAATGACCTGAGTTCTGGCTCAATTCGGGAAGGCGGCAGCACAATCACACAACAATTGGTAAAAGTATCATTTCTAAGCCCGGAAAGGACTGTAAAAAGAAAAATCCAGGAAATCATTCTGGCTTTCCAGGTTGAAAGGCAGTATACAAAAGACGAAATATTGGAAATGTATCTAAATAATATTTACCTGGGTGAGGGCGCATATGGAATTCAGGCGGCGGCTCAGACTTACTTTGGTAAAGATATCAAGAAAGGCTTAAGTCTGGAGGAGGCAGCCTTGCTTGGCGGCCTGCCCCAGGCCCCCAGCGCCTACTCGCCATACCTGGATCCGCAGGCTGCGTTGTCCCGGCGAAACACTGTGCTGGACAGCATGGCCAAGTATAACTTCATTACTGAAAGCGAAGCGGAAAAAGCTAAAGCAACAGAGTTGAAGATTGAAACCAAGGAACCGGCCGAAAGGCAATATCCGTATCCTTATTTCCTCGATTATATAACGGACAGGCTGATTGAAAAATACGGTGAAGCCGAAGTATTCAAGGGGGGACTCAAGGTTTACACTTCCCTTGATCAAAATATTCAGCAAATCGCCGAAGCGGCAATGGCTAGAAACAGCAATTTTCCGTCCTCCAAGACTGACTCAAATAATATACTGCAACCCCAGGGCGCCGTGGTACTGCTGGACCCACATACCGGCCAGATAAAAGCGCTGGTAGGCGGGCGTGAGCACACTCAAAAGAGGCAGTGGAACAGAGTCAGCCAAACCGCACGACAACCAGGTTCTGCTTTTAAACCTGTTGCCGCTTACGGGCCGGCAATAGAATACAAAGGAATGGGACCGGCATCGGTGATTGACGATATTCCTGTCAAGTACGGGTCTTATGAGCCGCGGAATTTTGACGGCAGATACCGGGGTCTGATTACTTTGCGTACTGCACTGACACACTCGGTTAATGTCGCTGCAGTAAAACTACTAATGGATGATGTTGGGATTAACGATGCCATCAAATTCGCTTCAGGGCTGGGAATTCAACTGGATCCTCAATCCCACGGCGCCAGCATGGCACTTGGGGGTTTGCATAACGGAGTGACCCCTCTTCAAATGGCAAGCGCATACGGCGCATTTGCAAATCAGGGAATATACATCGAGCCGACTGCCATTATCAGGGTTGAAAAAGCAGACGGAGTCATCCTGGAACAGACCGTTCCAAAACAGCGCCAGGCTATGAAAGCCACCACGGCATTCCTTATTACCGATATGCTTAAATCCGTGGTGCAAAACGGAACCGGAACCGGTGCTCAAATAGGGCGGCCGGCAGCGGGAAAAACCGGAACTACCGACGATGGTAAAGATATCTGGTTTGTCGGTTACACCCCGGAGCTTGTTGCGGCTGTGTGGATTGGTTACGATAAACCGACTGAAATGCTGCAGGCTTTTGGCGGCACCTACCCGGCAGGGATCTGGCGGGAAATTATGAGTAAAGCTTTAAGCAACGTCCCCGTTAAAGAATTCCCCCGCCCTGCCGGACTGGTTACGGCTACGGTGGACGGTAAATCCGGGCTTCTGCCTGGACCGAATACCCCAAGTGACAGCCTTGTTACAGATCTTTTTACAGAAGGAACGCTCCCGGCTGAAAGCGATAATATCCATGTATTTGTTGAAGTATGTGCAGCCAGCGGGCAACTCCCTACTGAACGCTGTCCAGACCGGGTTATTAAGCCTTTAATTAAGCTCCCATATTCCGTTCCCTCTTTTGTGGAAGACTATAACATGCGCGTTCCTACTCAGACCTGCACCGTACATGAACCGGGAGCGTCTACTAGCACAAGTGGTAACAATAAACCATTAAACCCGGCAATACCCGGTGTGAAACAAAACAACCAGACTATCCGTCCCGACCGGGGTTACAATAGAAGAACGGTGGATGAAGATAGAAAGTACCCGTAGGCCTAACGGTCAGGGTACTTTTTTTATGACAATTTTAGGCACTCATAGTAATATAAATTTTGCTAAAAATAATTATTGAACGTATATACTAATTAAAGGAGGTGTGGACATTGCATTATCACGGCTGGTCAGACGTTCCACGCGGTGTTCATGTTAAATCGCTTACACCGGACGGTAGTGACGTTACAATTATTTATAACGGGCTTCTGGATAAAAGTGGTGCTAACGAAGTATATCTACACGCGGGTTTTGGCGACCCGATGCATTGGAGAATCGTTGATGATTACCGGATGCAGCGCATAGCGGAAGGCTGGAAAAAAACGCTTAATATGGAGGACAAGCAGCTTACTTTCTGCTTCCATGATAGCGCAAACAACTGGGACAACAATAATGGCTATAACTGGTCCTATATTATCGGTTAGTCAGGAAGCCGGGTTTAACCCGGTTTCCTTAATTATGCCATATCTACCACAGTTACGCCAAACCCTCCCTCGCCCTGTTCGCCCAGACGGAATGATTTCACCCGGCGATGCTTGCTGAGATGCTTGTGGATAGCTATCCGCAACGCGCCCGTGCCTTTACCATGAATCAGGCGGACTTTGGGAAGTCCGGCTAAAAACGCGTCGTCCAGGTACTTTTCCAACTCAAGCAAGGCGTCATCAGCATAAAGCCCTCGTAGATCCAATTCAAATGAAATATTCTGCGCTTTGTTCAACGAAACCCTGGCTGTTTCACTTTGCCCTCCGGTAGACTTGTTTTTTTCCACACGGCGCAGTTCTTTTAGCGGAACATTTATTTTAATAATACCGACTTGTACCAGAACTTCACCTCCAGGACCGGGAGGCGCCAAGACAATACCGTGCTGGTTGAACTTGGGCAAATAAACCTCTTCACCGCTATGCAAAATAACAGGAACCCTGCCGGCGACAACTTTTTCCGGAACAGCTTTATTTACTTTTTTTTGCAGTTTAGCAAACTTTTCTCTCGCTTCTTGAATAGCGTTCTCTCTAGCTTGAGCCGCTTCGCGGGCTAATTGTGCTCTTAGTTCCTTTACTGTTGTCTCGGCTTCCAACCTGGCTGTCTTAATCAGAACTCTGGCCTCCTCCCCTGCTTTTGCCAGGATTGACTCCCTTTTCTGTGCCAGGTCAAATTCCATTCTCTCATACTTCTCTTTTAACTGCCTGGCTTTTTCCGCCAGTTCAACCGCTTCTTTACGATTGGCCTCTGCTTCCTGTTGTGCCCTCTCTAAATTTTGCATCAATTCGTCAACCTGTATTTGTTCAACAGTCAAAAACTCTCTCGCCCGCTCCACCAGTTCCTCCGGCAATCCTAACTTCAAAGCGATTTCAAAAGCGTTACTGCGGCCAGGCCGCCCGATTAAAAGGCGGTAAGTGGGCCTTAAAGTGACTTCGTCAAACTCCACGCTGGCATTTTCCACCCGCTCCCGTGTATAGGCATAATTTTTTAACTCGCTGTAGTGGGTGGTTGCAATGGTTTTAGCGCCCGCGGAGTGTAATTTTTCTAAAATAGACTGGGCCAGAGCCGCCCCTTCCGTTGGATCCGTTCCGGCCCCTAATTCATCAAGAAGGACCAAACTGTCACGTCCGGCTTTACCGATAATTTCAACAATATTAACCATGTGCGAGGAGAATGTGCTCAGAGACTGCTCAATACTTTGCTCGTCGCCGATATCTGTGAAAACCTGTTTGAATATCCCTATTTTTGAACCGTCCTCAGCGGGCAGGTGCAATCCGGATTGAGCCATTAATACCATTATCCCGGCGGTTTTTAAAGCAACAGTCTTGCCGCCTGTGTTGGGACCGGTTATTACCAGCGTGTCAAAATCTTCACCCAGCCGCAGGTTTACCGGCACTGCCACTCCCTGCAGCAACGGATGCCTGCCCTGCCGGATATTCATGCATGCCTCGCCTTCAAATGCCGGGGCCCAGGCATTCAACTTGTGACTGTACCTGGCCTTGGCCATGATGAAATCAAGCTCTCCCAAGGCATTCAGGGAAATCATCAGGGAATTGGCATTTCTGGCCACTTCCGCTGATAGCTCAGTAAGGATTTTTAATACTTCCCGCTTCTCCAATACCGTCAAACGCCTTATCTCGTTATTCTTATCGACAACCGCCATCGGCTCAATAAATAAAGTGGCGCCGCTGGCAGACTGAGCGTGCACGATCCCAGGCACCTGGCCGCGGTATTCGATTTTAACGGGCACAACATAACGGCCTTCCCTAGCTGTGACAATCGGATCCTGTAAGTATTTCTGGTATTCCGGAGAGCGGATCGCATGCTCCAGATGCTCTTTAATCTGGACCTGGGCATTTAGTAGCTTGCGGCGTACTTGCGCCAATGCAGAGGACGCTCCGTCTGCAACCTCACCGCCAGGTAGGATGGCCTGCTTGATCTTTTTTTCAAGATCCGGTAAAGATACCAACGCAAATCCCAGTTCGCTGAGAATTGGGTAACGTTCCCGCTTTTCCTCAAGAAATCTTTTAACAATCCGGCTTGCTGTGAGGGTGTCAGCAATAGCTGTAAGTTCCTCTGGCTCAAGTAAAGCCCCGCGGCCGGCTCTTTGAAGTTGTGGCCGTATATCACGCCAACCGTTAATCTCAGCGGTTGGGTCCAGCCTGAGTAGCTCGCGTCCCTCGCTGGTTTCGGCTTGCCACCTTAGAATAGTGTTTAAGTCGGCTACAGGCTCCAGTTCCATCACCCGCTCTTTACCAAGCGGCGATCCAGCGTAAGCAGCCAACTGTTCTTTGACCTTGTTATATTCAAGTCTTAACAGTGTTTTACTATCCATAAGCCGGCCTTCCTGCTATTTAATGTGTTCTCAACTTTTTTCCACTAACTGTTTTCCGTCACCAAAATTATAACATACAAAGTTTTTATGTTCTAGGCAGCTTATCTTTTTGCTGTAAAGACAAGTTGGAAAATAATTACTTACTTTTATAAGCATCGCTACTTTTTTATTCTATCAATTTGCTATAATTGAAAATATTGTTAGTTAATCTTTAGCAATAGTTATATATTTCCTATATTTCCAATATGATTATCATATTATTGTTCATTTTTGATAGCTGTCTTTAAATATCTTATATTGTTTTAAAATAAGTACCATATACTTATAAGTACCATATACTTATAAGTACCATATACTTATGTTATTTAAATTTCATTTAAATTGTTATTAATTAGTAATGTTGCCAATACATACAAAGATTTTATACTCTAGGCAACTTTTTTTACTATTTGAAGACAGATGAGAAAATAATTATGCACATTTATAATTTTTACTACTTGTTATTCTATTAATCTGCTATAATTGAACATAATTGTTAATTGATCTTAAACTATAGCTATATTTTTCCTGTATTTCCATATTGCATACTTGGTAAATTTTCTATTAAAAAGCTAATGAATTGATTATCGTGGGTGACTGTAAATTATGAGAAAGTTTTATTTTAGCTCGATGACAAGATTAACTATAATATTAGGATTATTAATAATAACAGCTCTTTTTTTGAGGGCTATGCAATTAACCTATCAAAAGGAAAATCTGGCCGAGACTTTAAAAAAAGCGGCACCTCAGGGCACCAAAGAAGCCGAATTGCTGCAAACATTGGCTAACCGGTTTGTCAACAGATATAACCTGCTGGGAGATATGATTGAGGGAAACCAATTTCCACAAAATGTTTTGCTGGAGTCAATGGAACAACTTATGGAATACGCTGTTATGGTCAAAAATGAGGAGCTTTTTAGAGTTTCCTGGGATGCTACAAGAAAATACATGCGTTCATATAATGGGTATTTTTATTGGAGGTTGGGTTTTAAGGATTTAAAGGCCGATGACGCTACCGCCCTAATTGACGATTTGCGCGTTATGAGGTCATTGGCCAGGGCGGCCGAGGAATTTGGGGTTCCCGAGTTTGAAAACGAGGCGAAAAAACTAGCCGGGGAAATTTATAAATACAACCTGGAAGGTTGTCTTTTTTGCGACAGCTACGATGGACGTATCGGGGTAAGGGAAAACAAAATATCACTTTTCTATATTGACCCACAGGCACTAGCTATAATGGCCAGTTTGGACACCATATACAGGGAACCGGTGGAAAGGGTCATTAGGGTGTTGATGGAGGCACCCTTGGATCATCACGGTTTCTTTCCACGTTATTTTGATTATAGGATAAACCAATATAGTCTGTCCCCTGAGGTGAACATGGTGGAGACCCTTTACACTGCCCGAATGGCCAGAGATGCCGGGAGAAATATAATTCCCACCCTTTCATTCATAGCTTCAGAAATTTCGACTAGAGGCCGCATTAATAATATCTATACACAGGAAGGTAAGCCTATGGGAGATGCAGAGTCAACGGCTGTGTACGCACTGGCCTTTAGACTATTACTTGAAGCGAAAGACATAAAAAATGCGGAAATGTGTTTCAAGAGAATGATTGATTTTCAAATACCCAAAGGGCACCCCTTACAGGGTTGTTTTGGGGATGTAAACAGTTCTACAGCTTTTATATTCGACCAACTTGAAGCCTTATTTGCACTACATGCGGGAGGAGAGTCGTTTATTGAAAGGGGTTACTAAAGAAAAAATCAGATCTGACTTGATAATTTTTAACCTATTATTAATTGTTTGGCTTTCCTTGCAAGCGGTGGTGCTTTCTAGCGCCTCTAATATCAATTTAATCCAGTTTATCATGTCGGCGTGCTTTATTTTTTCCGCGGTGGCCGGTTATAATCTTGGGCTTATCCCCGGTCTCATGACTTCCCTGATTTTTGCTTTTGCTTATGGCACCTACCTGCTTTACGGAATAATGGTAAGCGGGACAATCAGGGAACTTAGGCTTGATCTTGTAATTTGGCTATTCGTTGTTCCATTGGTTTCTTATCTTACCGGACTGTTGAACTCAAAGATTACAAGCTTAATCTGGCAGGTTGAAAAGTACTCTCTCAGCAGCGACTTAATTACCATTGATGAACTCACAGGTTTTTTAAATCAGCAAGCCTTTTTACAAAAAATTAGAGGAAGAGATGGCCAGAGCCAGGCGATTTAAAACTGAACTTTCCCTGATTGTGGTTGTAATTGCCAATAATTCAGAAATGCGAGCTATCTATGGAAAAAAAGGTTTTGAAGACATACTAAAAAGCTTATCTTCGACCATAGACAGTACCATCCGCAACATTGACAGCAAGGGTTTGATCGATATAGAAACCTTTGCCATGATCCTGCCGGGCACTCCCTTGGAAGGAGCCGGCGTTGTCCAGGACAAGCTAAACCGCTCCCTGGAGAGGCTAACTGTTGACTTTGACGGAAAGAAGAAGGTCATTAAGCTTAGGGTAAGGATAGGTAAGGCCAACTTTAATGACGATACTGAGGATTCCCTGGTATTTTATGATCGGGCAATGGAGAATTCAAAGTATGATATGGGGTAAAGTTCTTTTAACCGCTGCTTGTCTGTTTTTGTATCTATTTTGGCCAGGAAATGCGGCAGCCACCTCCCCTAGACCGGATTCCATATTGATACTATATGAAGGGGAAACTAGATTTGGGGACCGTTTTCCAATAGTTGACGCTTTGGCTGAGTACATCGGCCATTTTGACATGCGGGTTGAAAAGCTTCCACGCTCGCTCTGAAAACCGGGAGAAATATCCGGATACAAGACAGTTTTTTACCTGGGAACCGAAAAAGCTGTTCTCCCCCAGGAACTACTGGTTGAATTGGGAAAGGTCCCCTGCCTTGTCTGGATAGAACAGAACATCGATCAGTTCGCTAAGCTACAAAAGTGGTCCGGTTTTAAAGACGAGGGGAATAGATACCAGTTTGAGTACATGGTATACAGGAATAGACGACTGCCGTATTACAGAAGCATTCCATTATACTGCGCCTGTCCTCCCGCAGGGGCCAGTATCCTTGCTCTTGCCGATGACCTGCAACAGGAGATCCCGTACATATGGCGCATGGATAACCTTTGGTACATGGGTAGAATTGATTTCAATCCTCCTATAAACCTGATTTTTGGCGACCTGCTTCATGACATCTTTAATGTGGACCACCAGCACAGTCAACAAGCGTTGTTGCGGATAGAAGATGTCAACCCGCTTACTCCTCCGGGCAAATTATCTGCCATTATTGATGTTGTTTCTGAACAGCGGGTACCCTATGCGGTGGGTGTCATCCCGGCAATAATGGTAAAGGGTAAATTGATCACCTTGGAAGACACCCCAGATCTTGTCGGAGTATTGTCCCAGGTTGAAATCACCGGGGGGAGCATCATACAACATGGATACATTCATGAAAATGAATATTCCCCCAAAAATGACGAGGGTTTTGAGTTCTGGAACGCCAGGGACGACTCGCCGATGCCGGGCGACGAGGCTCTTTTCACCAGGTTGAGGATCGAAAACGGGCTAAAGATTTTCGCCAACACAGGCATTTACCCGGTGGCCTTCGAACTCCCGCACTATGCTACGTCATCAAAGGGTTATCAGGAGTTGTCTAGACACTTCACCATACTGTCCGGGCAGGTGCAAATGTCCGACGAAAGCCACACCATTTCACTGGATATTCCTTATTCACACAATTCCGCCAGAGCGGGCATGTTTGTCTACCCGGAAAACCTGGGTTATTTCGACCCCAATCAAGTAGACACAGTGGGTAGAATTCTGGATAAAGCCGAGCAACTCACGGTGGTGCGGGATTGTATAGCTGGGGTGTTTTTTCATAGTTACCTATCTCCCGAAGGACTTGAAAGTATAATAACCGGGCTAAAGAAGCTGGGGTACGATTTTGTCGACCTTCGCTATACTTCTTACCATGTGGAAGGTGAAAGCATGAAAAATCACATCTAATAACGGGCAAAGAAGTATTTGGGCCGATGTGCAAGTGATACCGGATAAAAACCAACTGACTGGAATAAGACTTATCTTTAAAAACTGGCTGGCTACCCTCGCAATTGCATTATTAATAATAGTGGTCTCTTTATTTTTTATGATATGGACTTTACAAAAAAACAAAAAGAATCTTTATGAGGTGGAGCAAAAATGGCTGAAGGGCTAAGTTTGGTTGATTGGTTGTTTATTTTCTCAATAGTATCCATATGGATACTCTTACTCTTTCATGTCGTCCTGACATACGCGGGATATAGGCGCTTCAATGTCACATTCGCCGATACAGAAATCGATTGGAAGCCGGTTGATGAATATCCTATCGTTTCAGTATTGATACCCGCCCATAATGAGGAAATGGTTATCGGGCGCACAGTTGATTCTATGGCTAAGTTGGACTATCCAAAGGACCGGCTGGAAATAATCGTGATAAATGACAGTTCCACTGATAAAACAGGGAAGATACTGGCCGAAAAACAAGAGAAGTATTCAAATTTGACAGTAGTAACGATAACCCCCCCACTGGGTGCAAAAGGCAAGTCCAACGCTTTAAATCAGGGACTGAAGGCATCTAGAGGTAAGTATATTGTTGTTTATGACGCTGATAACACTCCGGAAAGAGCGGCAGTGCGAAGGCTTACAGAGGCTATTATGCGTGATCCCGACCTGGGAGCGGTGGTCGGCAAGTTTCGCACCCGCAACCGTGATACTAATCTGCTGACCCGGTTTATAAATATAGAAACACTTAACTTCCAGTGGATTGTTCAAGCAGGTCGCGGCAGTCTTTTTGGGTTAACCACCATAACAGGGACTAACTTCATTGTCCGGCGTGATCTATTGGAAAAGCTGGGTGGCTGGAATCTAAAGGCACTTACCGAGGACACCGAACTAACAGTTCGAATATATGAACAAGGTTATCGTATTGCCTGGCTGCCGGAGGCCGTGACATGGGAACAAGAGCCAGAAAAAATCGGTGTGTGGGTGCGCCAAAGAACCCGCTGGGCCAGGGGAAACATGTGGATTATTTACTATTATATGAGAAACATATTGTCTATTAAAAATAAACGCATTGGCGGCGATATTGTTTATTTTTTCTTTACTTACGCAATATTCTTCTTTTCAGTAGTAATTTCCGATGTTATTTTCATTCTCGGCTCGGCGGGAGTGGTTAAAGTTACGTTAATGGGACCATTTCAAATGATCTGGGTACTGGCTTATGCCCTGTTTATTTTTGAAACATTTATATCAGTCAGTTTTGAGCGTGGAGAAGGCACACTTTCCAATCTACTGATTATCAGCTTAATGTATTTTACGTACTGTCAGTTGTGGCTATTTGTTGTTTTGCGTTCGACATGGGTGTCGCTAAAAGATAAACTAACAGGCAAGAATTTTTACTGGTATAAAACGGAGAGGTCAGCGCGATGAGATTGAAAATATTTTATTTAAGATTGATTTGCATAGCCGTTTCTCTTTTTCTGGCAGCGTTGGTTTGGCAGCAAGCAGCAGGAGGTCAGGAGTTTAAGGCGTACAACTTGTCACTATTTGATAAGGATAAATTACTCAAAAGTCCCATGAACCAGGAATCGTTCTGGTTTGAAATCAAGCCCGGCGTAAAACTTGGAAATAACTGTTTCATTAATATTAACTATGCGCATTCCGGCACTCTAATAAACGAACAGTCTTTAATTACCGTAATGTTAAACAACATTCCGCTTGCCAGTAGGCGCTTGTCCCAGGTTGACGTGAATCAAACTGATTGGAAAATTCCCCTGCCAGTTGAAAAAACAATACAAGGTTTTAATGAAATACGCATTATAACCAGCCAACGTACAATTGAAGGTCTCTGCAGGGATGTTGATAACGACGCCAACTGGCTAATCCTTTACAATAAATCATTTTTACATTTAGAAGCAACGGACGTGGAACTAAATTTAAAAAATTTTCCTTACCCTTTTTTGAATTATTTGTCTAATCAACCAATTAACTGTACATGGTATTTGCCCAAAAATCCGGGAAATGAAGAAATAAAAACAATGCTGCAATTAGCCAGTGACTGGGGCAAGCTGGAGAGATCCTATAACCTGCCTATAAAAGTAAAATTAGGAGAACCTAATAAAAGTGCTGAAAACCAGTTATTAATAGGTATTCTCAGCCACTGGCCCGGTTTATTGAACAAGCAACTTACCAAGGGCATCGGGGTGTTGTCAATCGACCGGAGCCCGAATACAAAAGGTGGTAAGAGATTTTTGATTTCGGGTACCGACGAGGAGGGTCTATATAAAGCCCAGGCTGCTTTAAACAGCCCCGAATTGCTTTCCCAAATGGAAGGAGATACCTTTTTAGTCAAGGATATGCCTTTTTTGCAGAGTAACAAAAAAACATTGGGGAAACCCGGTTCATACACCCTCTCCGAACTGGGTTACTCTGATATTGTAATGGGCGGTGCTTTTCACCAGCGCACCGGCTTGACATTGAAAAAACCTGTAGGATGGTATTTGGGAAGTGCAACACAGATTGAAGTACATTTTCGACATTCCACTTCCCTTGATCCGGCCAGATCAGCTCTTACCGTTTACATTAATGGTCATCCCCTGAGTAGCGTTGTGCTAAACGCTTCCAACGCGGAAAACGGTGTTCTGAAGGTTAAACTTCCGGTAGAAGAGCTGGAAAAATCTCAATGGTTGATAGAATTTGCTTTTTATCATGATATCGGTTCCGTGGATTGTTCGAAAAGTTATGATGAGGTAGCGTGGTCTGTTGTGGAAAGTAGTACTACTGTTTCTTTTACCCAGGGAAAAGGCGAAATTGGCCCTTCCCTGGTGAATTTTCCGGACTTAAGATTAGATACGAATAACGGGAACAAAGCAACGATGTGGTTATCATCTGAGCCCGACGATGAGGAGTTGACACTAGCGGCCATAATTGCGGCCAAAGCAGCGAAGAATAATGGCCAATCCATTGACTGGCGTGTAATCACTTCAGATTCACCGGATGAAAAGCTTTTACAGGGAGGCCCGGTTATTATGATCGGTTACCACCACGAGCAGGAAAGACTAGCAAAAATACGAGGTTACATTCCAGTATGGCCTGACGGACAGCACAATTATGAAATAGCCCAAAACATAAATTTAGTGCCAAGTGAAGAAGGTAATGCCCTAATTGAGGCAGCTTTATCACCTTGGGATAAAAATAATATTCTTTACACTGTGATTGGATTTGATAAGTCTTTTTTAGAGAAACTTAGCCTGGTTTTTGCCGAAATGAACACAGAGGGCCAACTAAACGGGCAGTTGTGCGAAATACTAAAGAATGGAAGGATAATATCTTTTACCACGGAAATTACTGAAAAGGAGAAAGCAAAGGGGTTAAGTTGGGGAATAATAAACATTTTCAAGAGTAGTACCGTGTTGATATACGGATCAATTCTTGGCGCGGTTGTCATCATAATGCTGGTTACTTTGCTTATTGCATATAGACGCTCCAGGTAAGGTGGTTTAGAGTGAGAATTACGAGAAAAAAGCGTAATATACAAAACATTAGAAAAATACGAAATATGCTTTTATTATCAGTCGGGCTGGTTATCTCTATTTTGGCGGGAGGTTTTTTTTACCACAAGTATGTAAAGACCGTCCAGAGATATAAAGAACCTTTCAATTATACTACCCAAATTCCGGAATATGACCGTAAAGTGATTATGGAAACGCTTAATTTATTTTGGAACAAAAATAACAATAAATAGAATTCAGCATTAGTTGACCCTAACCTGTGATAATATCAGGATTACTGTTCGAATTAGATTTAAAAATGGTAGCGTCTATTTTATATTTAATTTGTGTATCCCGGAAGGTAATAACAAAACAATCCTATTATCCGGGCCATCTATTTGGGTAATTTCCGGAAATATACCGTCAACCTCTACCGCTTGTGGCGAGAACGTAGAAAGTTTTGTGTAAATGGTTAAACTTACCATAAAAGGAGATGACCATTTATGCGAGACATGCAAGACAAAACGATTAGGGAACTAGCAAAAGATTGCCAAACAGTAGATGATGTCCATGAGATGCTCAAGAATCTGTTTAAGGACACCTTACAGGAAATACTTAAGGCTGAACTCGATAATCACCTTGGCTACAAGAAACACAGTTCGGAGGGTAATAATACCGGTAATAGCCGTAACGGCTATAGTAAAAAGACTTTA
>Ga0067045_1004108_pt1 | contig 13739 bp, 9 predicted proteins | sample TerdegcTABiofilm_FD_59184 | JGI IMG/M metagenome (GOLD analysis project Ga0067045, IMG submission 59184) | Combined Assembly of (Gp0054472, Gp0054536) Wastewater bioreactor microbial communities from Singapore -Terephthalate degrading...
CACCCGTTGCTCCGGTACCATCTTGCACACCTGATAGGTGCAGGTCCGTTGCTCCGGAACCCACTTCCGCACCTTGTAGGTGCAGGTCTTCACCCGCTGCTCCGGTACCATCTTGCAGACGGTGTACGTGCAGGTCTTCACCCGACGCTCCGGAACCATCTTGCACACGGTGTACGTGCGGGTTCGCTGCTCGGGCACCCACTTGCAGACCTTGTAGCTGACCGTCTTGACGCACTTCTCGGGAACCAGCTTGCAGACGGTATAGGGGACCTTCTTCACGCACGTCTCACGGACGTACTTAACGTAGGTCACCGGGCATTCCTTGACCTCGGGGACCCAAACGCGACGGCACACCTTGACCGGCGGGCACTGGACTCGGACCTGCTTCACTTGGCCCGGATCGTAGTACGCACGGCAGCTCGTGGCGTCCCATTTCCATTCGCCCGGCTCGCGGACGCACTTGGTGACCACGGGACCCGGCTTTTCCACAATCCGGGTTTCCCAGCGGCCGCCGCACACCTTGACCATTCGGGTCTCGTGCACCGGCTTGCAGACGGAGTAGGCGACCTCACGCTCGCGGGTCTCGTAGACTTTACGATACACCGTGTACGCCACCTGCTTCGTGCAGGTCTCCCAGACCGGCTTGCAAACGGTGTAAGTTCGCGTCCGCGTCTCGTACACCGGTTTCATCACCGTGTAGTGAACGTCGCGGGTGCGAGTCTCGTACACCGGCTTCATAACCGTGTACGGAATCTCCTTCACGCAGGTCTCCCACACCGGCTTGCACACCGTGTAGGTCTTGGTCCGCGTCTCCCACACCGGCTTCATCACCGTGTACGGGATCTCCTTCGTGTACGTCTCCCACACCGGCTTGCAAACCGTGTAAGTGCGCGTCCGCGTCTCGTACACCGGTTTCATCACCGTGTAGTGAACGTCGCGGGTGCGAGTCTCGTACACCGGCTTCATAACCGTGTACGGGATCTCCTTCACGCAGGTCTCCCACACCGGCTTGCACACCGTGTACGTCTTGGTCCGCGTCTCCCACACCGGCTTCATCACCGTGTACGGGATCTCCTTCGTGTACGTCTCCCACACCGGCTTGCAAACCGTGTAAGTGCGCGTCCGCGTCTCGTACACCGGCTTCATCACCGTGTACTGAATGTCGCGGGTGCGGGTCTCGTACACCGGCTTCATCACCGTGTATGGGATCTCCTTCACGCAGGTCTCCCACACCGGCTTCATCACCGTGTAGGTCTTGGTCCGCGTCTCCCATACCGGCTTCATCACCGTGTACGGGATCTCCTTCGTGCAAGTCTCCCACACCGGCTTGCACACCGTGTAGGTGCGCGTCCGCGTCTCGTACACCGGCTTCATCACCGTGTACTGAACGTCGCGGGTACGAGTCTCGTACACCGGCTTCATCACCGTGTACGGAATCTCCTTCACGCAGGTCTCCCACACCGGCTTGCACACCGTGTAGGTCTTGGTCCGCGTCTCCCAAACCGGCTTCATCACCGTGTACGGGATCTCCTTCACGCAAGTCTCCCACACCGGCTTGCAAACGGTGTAGGTGACCTGTCGAGTCCGGGTCTCATAGACCGGCTTCATTACCGTCTGCGCGACCTGACGGTATTGGGTTTCCGGAACGTATCGGGTGTAAGTAACTTGGCGGGGAGTGACCACGCGCTCGAAGCAGGTCTTGTAGCTCGTGACCTGCTGCCGTTCGAGGACGATCTTGCGGTGCGGTCGCATCACCGTATGGCATTCCTGGGTCACGCAGCCGGGATCGACCGCGCAAGCCGCAGGACGGTGACAGAGCCGAGCGGCGCCGCAATAGCCTGCGTCGGCCTTTCCCGCCGCGAAGGCAACCAGGAAGGTTGCGACTAGCGGCAGATTCCACAAGGTTCTCATTGCACGCCTCCTTCAGCGGATCGAAACTGGTAGGGCCTGGTCGAATGAGAGCGCGAAGTACCCCAACCGATACTTCGGTCGCCCTAATTCACGTGCGTTAAACGATGCGAACTTCCCGTAAAGACTTGCCTGAATTCCTGCTCTGCCCAATCCAGCTATTTCGCTGTGAAATGGCTGCATAGGGTTTCCGCGGACTTTGGGGGCTTCCTAGGTAAATATCGGAGCTTTGCGTCGAGATGTTAAGTTAATCAAAAGAAGTGGCGAGCGTTGGCTCCATAGATTGGGAGGCGTACGACAGTATTCACAGTCAAAACGCTGGAATGGATTCTTTGGAGGAGTTCGGCACGTGATGCGCTATCGAACACTACCGCCCGGCCGGGCATTGCGTGCCAAGGCCCGTGTAACTCCCCGGTTTAGGCATGAAAGGCTTTCAGCGGCTTTCGTCGATTGGAGGAGATGAAGCACGCAAAGATGATTGCCGGTTTGACGCAAGCAATCTTCAAGTGCCGAGGTCGCCTTTGGGAGCGTTCCCGCGGTCTTACGTGCCGGGTCGCATCCCACCGGCAACAGCCTGTGCAACGATCAACAATCCACGGCTTCGGACGCTCGCCGTCGTTTGCTTCACCCTTCCGCGCCCGCCCAGTCGTTTTCTTCAGAAGAACTGATTCGTCCGTCCGTCTCCCAAAGCGGAGGTAGGGATTTTGGATTTGCCAAGGGCTGATTTCGGTTCTACATCTTTTCTAAACGGGAGCACGAATGGCGAATCAACGCCGGCGAGGCAAGTCGAACCGGTTCCGAACCGCCGCGCCCGTTCGAGGGATCGCAGGGGCCGACTTACCGATGGTCGCGTAATCAAGATCGGTTTCAGGCGGGCAAGACAGATTCGAGGTTGGAAGAGGTCGAAGCATGTCAACAAAGCATCGTTCCGGTCCCCGAAAGGCATTCACGCTGATCGAGGTCTTGATTGTGGTCGTGATCATGGCCATCCTGGCGGCGGTCATCATCCCGCAATTCTCCAGCGCCACCAGCGACGCCAAACGAAGCACACTGGAGTTCAACACGCACACGCTCCGCTCGCAGATCGAGTTATACAGGGTCCATCACGGTTCCTATCCCACCATCTCCAACGGCGACCTGCCGCAATTGTGGCAGGCGACGAATGCGGCGGGCGACATCGGCACACCGGGGCCGAGCTATCCCTACGGGCCTTATTTGGCTACCGGTATCCCGGCGAATCCGTACAACAACAGCAACAGGGTGGTGGCCGTGGCAACACCGGGCCAAAGACCGACGGCCGTCGTGGCAGGCGGAGCCGGCTGGCAATACGATGAGACCACCGGCAACATCTATCCCAACAATCCCGAGTACTTTCAGTGATGGAAACGGGGAAGGGTCGCTCGGCTTGAGGGAGGCGGATGCGGGCATGCCCGCGGGAAAGACGCCCGCCCCTTGAGCTGTTGATTACCGGCGGAAATCATATCGGGGTCGGTCCCATGCAGGGATCGACCCCGAATTGTTTCCGGCTCCTCTCATGCGCTGCGGCCGTTCGACCTGTCGCAGTTCTCCGAGAAAAGCGTCATAATAGGCGTGCCCTACCATCTGTCGGGCGGGCGACGCCGCCGAATCGGCGGCCGACTCGGCGGCGTTTGAAAACCACACGGCGCGGAAAACCCTTCCATGACGTTGGATCGCGAAGAATACATCGAGCAGGCATACTTCTTTCGGACGCTCCGAGAACGACTCGATCAAGGGACCGCCACGCAAGACTTGCTGCGCACGATACGCCAAGAGATACTCTCCACGACCAAGCTGCCTCTGGCGATCGATTTCATGATCACCGAGCTACGGTTTACCGGCGGATTTGCGTCGGCGATGGCGAGGCTGAGCCACTACTTCACGCCGTTTCAGGCCTTCGTCGTCGGAGAGGCCGAGAGGGAGCAGGGCCGGTTCGATTTTCGTACTGCCCTGGAAATTCTGGAAAAGGAAGCCGACTATCGCGCCAAGCCGGGCACCGTTCAGGGCATTTTCCTGTATCAGTTCGAGACCTTGTGCCGGAACCGCTTGGGCTACGACAAGGGCTTGGAAGCGATGGCCCAGGACCCCATTTACGACGAGAACTGGCGGGAGTGGATCCTTTCGCTCCGCCGACAAATCGGGATCGTCGATCTCGCCGACATGATTTTCGTGCGGAGTGAGCATTACCGGCAAGTGACGGGCGAAGCGGAGAAATCGGTGCTGTTCGGGGAAAAGGAGGGCAAGATCGCCCTGGCCAATCGGCGGAAAGATCCCTTGTATCTTTTCGCGGCCCTGGCGCGTCACCTAGGATATCCCAGCGTGCCTCGCCCCAAGCGGGAAGAGAACCTCGTGCAAGACTTCTACACTTTGCAACGCAAGCTGGAACGGCTCGAATCGCGGATCAAGCTGCTAGAGGACGAACGCAAGGGCGGGATCGATCTCAGCCAGTTTTACGTTCGCCCCGACGAAAACAACACCAAGTAACTAATGTTTACATACACCGTCAATTTTGTCTGATATTTTCGCTTGCCTCCCATGGTGAATTCGCTAGACTGATGATAGCAATCATCGACCTTTAGGTAAAAGGTGTGCTTTCGTATCTCGAGTATAAGGCGGATCCGGGCGATTCGTGTTGTAGCCGATGCTTCAGGGAACCGTTTGGGGCGTCGCCCAATCCGACATTTCCGGTGATATATGAGCACCAGCGGAGTTTTGTTCGCGCAGGCATGACCGGGTCGAAAGAGGCCCCTCGAGTCGACCTAACCAAGGGCTTGGAATTGTAAAGCGATCACCGTTTTCCGAAAGCCGACGGACGATGAGCCTGTTGGAAAACTTGAGCGTCGAAACCGTGGCGAGGCTGGTGACGGCTCCGGCGGTTTCGGTGACGCCCGACATGGCGCTGACACGCGTGTTGGAGGTCATGCGCGACTACCGCGTCAACGCCGTCACGCTGGAGGAGTCGGGGCGGCTTGTCGGCATCTTCACGGAGCGTGATGCCCTGCGGGCCATGGCCGCCGGCGAAGACGGCGAGACACCGATCTGCCGTCTGGCTTCGCCTTGCCCCCTTGTGGTCTCGAAGCGGGAGCCGATCGCATACGCCATTTCCAAGATGTCGGCCAACGGCTACCGCCACCTGCCCTTGGCCGATGATGAGGGTCGCGTGATCGGCATGGTGGACGTCATGTCCATCATCGGCTGGCTGGTCGATCATTTTCCTCAAGCAGTCTACAATTTGCCCCCCACGTCGGAGACGCTGCGGGAACGCGAGGGGCCGTGAACGCGAGGCCGTGAATCCATGAACTCTTTCAGCCCGATCCGTGCGTCGTCGCAGGAAAACACCGTCCTGATGCGGGAAAGGGAAGAAGTCGTGCAACAGCAAACGGGCGTATCCTCATCCGTGAAGGCCGCCGTGGAATTGCGCGAGGCGACGGTGCGCTTCGCGGGGGATTCGGGCGACGGCATGCAATTGGCGGGGACGCAGTTCACCACGGCCTCCGCGGCGGCTGGAAACGACGTGGTCACGCTGCCCGATTTTCCCGCCGAAATTCGTGCCCCGCGCGGCACCAAGGCCGGCGTCAGCGGATTCCAGGTCCACTTTGCCGGGCGACGGATTTATACGCCGGGTGATAAGATCGACGCCTTGGTCGCCATGAATCCGGCCGCTTTGGCGACGAATTTGGGCGACTTGACCCGCGGCGGGCTGTTGATCGTGGATAGCAGCAGCTTCGTGAAACGCGAGTGGGAAAAGGCCGGCTATACCGCCAACCCGCTGGAAGACCCGGCCCTCTCCCAATATCGAGTCATCGCGGTGGATATTACCGAGCTGACGCGGGCGGCCGTGAAGGACTTGGGCCTGACCACCAAGGAGGCCGATCGCTGCCGCAACTTCTTCGCCATGGGGCTGGTTTACTGGATTTTCGATCGGCCCTTGGATCCCACCCTGCGTTTCATTGCGGCCAAGTTCGGCAAACGGCCGGCCGTGGCGGAGGCCAACCGCCGCGTGTTGATGGCCGGATATCACTACGGTGAGACCACGGAGGCCATCCATCAGCGATACGTGGTCCGACCGGCCAAGCTTCCGCCGGGGACGTATCGCAGCCTCAGCGGCAATCAAGCCTTGGCTTGGGGTTTGATGGCGGCTTCACGCCTCAGCAACTGCGAACTGGTTTACGCCGGTTACCCCATCACACCGGCCAGCGACATCTTGCACGAGTTGGCGATGCGATGGGAATTCGGCGTAAAGACCTTCCAGGCTGAGGACGAGATCTGCGCGATCGCCGCAGTCATCGGAGCCGCTTTCGGGGGAAAGATGGGCGTGACGGCGAGCAGCGGGCCGGGAATCTCGCTGAAGGCCGAAGGGCTGGGCTTGGCCGTCATGCTGGAATTGCCCCTCATTGTCGTCAACGTGCAGCGCGGCGGCCCGAGCACGGGCTTGCCGACGAAGACGGAGCAATCGGATCTGCTACAGGCGCTGTTCGGGCGGCACGGCGAGTGCCCCATTCCCGTCTTGGCCGCCCAAAGCCCCGCCGACAATTTCGAGATCGCCATCGAGGCCTGGCGGATCGCCGTCCGCTATATGACGCCCGTCATGATCCTCAGTGACGGGTACTTGGCGAACGGTGCGGAGCCGTGGCGGATTCGCGATCTCTCGGAGTATGAACCGATCCCGATCCGACACCCCGGTCCCGACACGCAGGGTTTCTTGCCCTACAGCCGCGACGAACGCTTGGCCCGGCCTTGGGCCGTCCCCGGCACCCCCAACCTCATGCACCGTATCGGCGGCCTGGAAAAGCAGGCCGATACCGGTGCCGTCAGTTACGATGGGGCCAATCACCAAAAGATGGTTCAACTGCGGGCCCAAAAGGTGGCGGGAATTTCCAAGGAATATCCGCCGCAGCCCGTCATCGGCCCGGAGCGCGGTAAGGTGCTGTTCGTCTCGTGGGGCGGCACCTTCGGCGCGGTGCGATCGGCGGTGCAGGAACTCCTAGAAACGGGCTACGAAGTCGCTCACACACACCTGCGCTACTTGAACCCGCTCCCCGACGATTTGGGAGACATCCTATCGCGGTACGAACGGATCCTGGTGCCGGAATTGAACCTGGGGCAATTGGCCATGCTGCTCCAGGCCAAGTATCTGCGGCCGGTTCGTTCCGTGAGCAAGGTAATGGGACGCCCCTTCAACGTCGAGGATTTGGTGGAGGCCGGTCGGCAGGCCGTCGAAGAGGAGTGAAACGCCGCGGGCAAGCGAAAGACACGATAAGCATCCCCAGTAGGATTCCAGGCCATGTCCATTGACGCACTACTTGAAACACCCCCGCTTGGACCGAACGATTACGCCAGCAACCAAGAGGTCCGTTGGTGCCCCGGTTGCGGCGACTATGCCATTTTGGCCCAGGTGAAAAAGACCCTGGCCAATTTGGGCTTGCCCCGCGAGAAGACGGTCTTCGTCTCCGGTATCGGTTGCTCCAGCCGCTTTCCGTACTATGTCAATACGTACGGGATGCACAGCATCCACGGGCGAGCGCCCGCGATTGCCACGGGGCTGAAGATCGCCCGGCCCGACCTCTCCGTCTGGGTCATCACCGGCGACGGCGACGGGCTGAGCATCGGCACGAACCACCTGATCCATGCAATCCGGCGGAACGTGGACATCAACATCATTCTTTTCAACAATCGCATCTACGGCCTGACGAAGGGTCAGTTTTCGCCCACCACGCCGCTGGGACATCCCACCAAAAGCAACCCGTACGGCTCGCTGGATAACCCCTTGCACGCGCTCTCCTTGGCCATCGGCTGCGAAGCCACATTCGTCGCCCGCAGCATCGACGTGCATCAAAAGCACCTCGGCATGGTCTTGGAACGAGCGGCCGCGCACAAAGGGGCCTCCTTCGTCGAGATCTACCAAAACTGCGTCGTCTTCTACGACGGCGCTTGGGACTATGCCACCGACCGCGACTCCAAGTTCGAGACGATTCTCGAGCTGGAGCACGGTAAGCCGCTCATTTTCGGCAAGAATCGCGATAAAGGCATCCGCTTCGTCGGCATCGAACCGCAGGTCGTCTCGCTGGGAAACGGCGTCTCGGAGAGCGATTTGATCATCCACAACGAGAAGGCCGAACAGCCCACGCTCGCGTACTTCCTCAGCCGCATGCATCATCCGGAGTTTCCGGAGCCGATCGGCGTCTTCCGCGATGTCGCACGGCCGACGATCGACGAACTGATGGACGCCCGACAGCGCGAACTGGTCGCAAAACGAGGCGGCCCGCGCGACTTGGATCAGCTCTTCCGCGAAGGCGAGACGTGGACGGTCAAGGATGACCAATCCGCTCAACCCGCGGCATGACGGGCGGCGGCACGCTTCCGCTTCAACCCCACGGTTCGGCACAGCGAGGAGCCTTTCCTGGGGCGGTTCGGCCTGGATGCCTCGAGCAGGGGGAATAGGACCGGGAAGATGGAACGGATTAGAAGGCTGCTCTGTACCGCTTGCGGTTTCGAAAACTTGGCCGGGGCCGAGATTTGTTTGCGTTGCGGTGTCCCTCTAGTACACGAGCAAAACTACTCCCCCCGCAGCGCCCTGGAACGCAGCGTACTCCACGATCGCATCGACCGCCTGTCCCTTCGCACTCCCGTGTGCGTGCTCCCCGAGACCTCCGTGCAGGAAGTCTTGAAGGCCATGGTGGCCGAGGGGACGGGCTGCGCCCTCGTCGTCGACCGAAACGAGGAACTGGTCGGCATCTTCACCGAGCGGGACGCCCTGATGAAAGTCAGCGAAGACCTGGCTTCGCGCGGAGCTCGTCCGGTCGCCGACTTCATGACGTCGCCCGTCCAGTGCCTCGACGTCGACGATTGCCTCGCCTTCGCCGTACATCGCATGGACGTGGGCGGCTATCGGCACATCCCCATCCGCGAAAACGGTCGGCTGGTGGGAGTCATTTCCTCACGCGAGCTGCTGCGTCACTTCACGGAAGTGTTGAAGGACGCCTAGCCCGACGGCGCGGGTCGCGGCCTTCCCCCGTCTTACCGCGAGGACGTCGCCGGTCCGGACGCCCTTGCCGTCTGGGGTCCGCTGCGCGGCGGCGACTGGGTCGTCCCCGCCAGATAATTGTCGATGGTAGCGCCCGCCCGCAACTTCTCGTAGTAATCCGCCATCGCCAGACGCAGCTTCTTCTCTTGCAAATCCGCGGTCAGCTCCGCGCGGACTTCTTCCAATGTGACGTCGACGGGCTTGGTCTGACCGAGGCAATAGAGAATGACGTACGCCTCCGGCCCCACCTGCACGATCCCCGAGATTTCGCCCGGTTTGAGGGAAAACGCCTCCTGCTCCAGCATGGGCTGGCCGCCGTGCTTTTGAATCGGCGCGATCTCGCCCCGCAAGGCCCGGGTGGTGGCGTCCATCGAGTATTGCTCGGCCAAGTCCCCGAAGTATTCCTCGCTAGGATTGGCCCGGAGCTTTTCCCAAACTTGTTGGGCGCGACGCAGGTTGTTCAAGAGGATGGCCCGGCAGCGAACCCGCGGACCGTAATTCGCCTCGAACGCCTTCTGCAAGTCCTCCTGGCTGACGGTAACGTTGACGCCCACCAACTTTTTCAGCGCCACCGTCGGCCAAACCGCATCCAAGCGATAGACTTCCTCCGTGATGCCCTGCTGCTGCGTGATGAGTTCGATCCACTTCTCCACGTTCGGCTTTCCGTCCGGCCGGAGAGGCAGGTTTTGCCGCGCCGCCCGCTCGATCTCCGCTTGCATGTCCTCCGCGGTGACCGTGATATTCCGTTGGCGGCACGCTTGCTCCAGCAGTTTCCGGCTGATGGTGCCCTCCAGCACCTCCTCGCCGTGACGATCGATGCACATCTCGGCCAAATCGCTCAAACGAATCGCCCGGCCGTTGATCAGGGCCGCCGTGTCCGGCATGCGGGCCCGCTTCTCCGGGTCGTTCCAAACATTCTCCACCCGGGCCTTTTGCTGCAATTCGCGAAAGACCTCCTGCGCCACGTCGCGGAGTCGGGCGTCCCGGGCCAATTCCTCCAGCTCGCCGCGAACGTCCTCGAACCGCACTTTCACCGCCGGAAGCCGTTCCTCGCACTTGAGAATCACGAATTGATTCCCGATCGGCAGCACGCTGGAAATCTCCCCCGGTTGAAGGCGGAAGGCCTCCGCCTCGATCTTCGGGTCGCCCACGTGCATCCGAATCGGCTGGATCAAACCCTTCAAGCCGGCGCTCGCCGTATCCTCCGAAAAGTCCTTCGCCAGTTCGCCGAACCGTTCGGGGTCTTGCACCGCTTGGCCGCGGATCTTCTCCGCCTTCTCCCGGTCGCCGACCACGATCAAGCGGGCCTTGACCGCCGGTCCGTAACGCGATTCGAACTCCTTGCGCAACTCCGCATCGGTCACGACCATCCGATCGCCCGCCAGTTTCCGCAGGGCCAACGTGGGCCAGATGATGTCTTTCTTGTATTGCTCCGGCTTGATGCCGCGCTCTTCCTTCAACAGTTTCAGCCACGTTGCGACGGGCATGCCGAACCGCGTCGCCATCCGCTCCACCTCCGCGTTCACCTCTTCTTCGGTGACCGTCAGCCCACGCAACTGGCACTCCTGCATGATGAGGTACTTGTTGACGACGCTCTCCAACACTTCGCTGCCGTAACGTTTCAGGCATTCCTTGCTCAACTCGTCGCGGGTGATCGGCTCGTTATTGACGACAGCCACGATTCGGTTCTGCGCGGCGGGCCCGACCGGTACGCCGGTTACGGCCTCCGGCTTTTGAACGGGAGCGGACGCCGGCGCCGAGCGGGGAGTTTGGACGGCCGCAGCAGTCGAGGCACCCGGTTCGGCTTCCGCCGTGCCCGTCCTCCACGCCATCCGAATCCCCACGGCAAGGGCAATCACGGCCAAGACGACCGACAGAGACTTCCAGCGGTAACCGACGACGATGAGACTTGGGCTATCGGAATCCTTTCCACTCATGACGGTTCCTCCTGTAACCGCGCGATCGGATCGTGACGCAAGCTCGCGTGCGGGAAGGCCCTCGAGGTCTGACGGGTCGAGAGCGTCGCGAGTCGGGCGGAGTATAGTCCCGTTTCCGCCGTGCCGTCAAGGCCGATTTTCGGGCGCCGCGGCGGGCCTTCCCCAGAGGATCGGCAAGACCGCTCGCCACCGCCTGTCCGCGCGTACCAATTGCACGGACTTGATGCCTTCCAATGCCGATCCCGCTGAAACCCGCGCCGCGGATTGCCGCTCTTTCCTCTCTGCCCCGGATTGCGATGGGGATGGTGCCCTGGAACCTGTGCCGCGCGGAAATCGTTCACCCATCCGGAGTAGGTTCCGCCGCTAGCAAGTCTTTCACCATCACCCGGTGACGGAGGCCGATTTCCTCGAACGGTTCGCCGAGGGCGTGGTACCCCAGACGTTCGTAGAAGGGCACGGCCGATTGGCGGGCATGGAGCACCATGCGGCGAAAACCTTCCTGCCGGGCCAGGGCTTCGGCGGCCGCCACCAAGGCCGTGCCGATTCCTCGCCTTTGGCATTCCGGCACGACCGCCACTTGCCGCATGCGGATTTCGCCGCCCTCGACCGGCGTCAGGACCAGGCAGCCCACCAGGCGGTCGTCCTGGAAACAGCCGAGGTGGATTGAGCGGACATCGCTCAGCAATTCTTCCCGCGTGAATTCCAACCCCAACGGATCACGGAGCACCGCCTTGCGCAGGGCCAGCTCAGCCGCGTATGCAACGGATCCGTAACGGATGACGCTTATGGCGTGGAGTTGCGACATGGCTTGATGAACGAACTCGGCGGCGGTGCGGACTCCGGTCGGCGGAGCGGTCCGGCCCCAACAGCAGTGCGAGCCGCGGCATCCCTCCGCCAAACGCCGGGCCGTCCGTGATCAGGACCGGCACGCACGGCGACATTCATAATTTGCTTACTGGAGCAGGAGAATTGCGGCCGGACCCATGATAGAATACTTCCGGTTTGCCGGACAGGTAATCGGGTCCCCATGCGTGGGAGGTCGCAACGATGAGGCACGGTATCGTTCGGGCAGTCGCTTGGTATTATGCGGTGGTCTGCGGCATGGCCGCCGCCGTGATCCATTCGGATTGGTGCCGGGCGGAGCAGGCCGCGGCGCCAAAGCCGCTGTTGGTAGGTTTCGCTGAGCGAGACATCACTCCGGACATTGGGATGGAGCAGCCCGGCGGTTACGGCAAGTCGTACCACCAAAGCTTGCACGACCCCTGCAAGGTGCGTGCGGCGGTGCTGGACGACGGCGAGCGGCAAGCCGCCTTGGTGAGCGTGGACGCCTTGATCTTGCGGGAGCCCACGATCGCGGCGGCACGCCGGGCGATCGAACAGGGTTGTGGACTGCCCGGCGAAAAAGTCTTGATTGCAGCCACACACTCGCACTCCTCCGGCCCGACCGGCATGGTGCTTCCCGGCGAGTTCGACGATGCCGACGAGTGGGTGCGGCACTTGGCGTATGAAGTGGCCTCTTCGGCGGACAAAGGCTACCTCGAAAAGGTAGAAACTCAAATCGCGGCGGCGGTCTGCGACGCCTTCGCCGCGCGAAAGCCGATGTCCTGCGGAGTGGGCAAAGGCGTGGTGGAGGGCGTGGCCTTCAACCGCCGCTTTCGGATGAAGAACGGCTTGACTTTCACGCATCCCGGCCAAATGAACCCGGATATCGTCGAGGTCGCCGGCCCGGTCGATCCGGAGGTCATCGTGTGGGGAGCCTTCAACGAGGCCGGGACCCTGCAAGGATGCGTGGTCAATTTCGCTTGCCACGCCACGACCAGCCCGGGAGGCATCTCGGCCAACTGGATCTATTACCTGGAGCAGGCGATCCGCGGATTCTTCGGGCCGGATGTGGTCGTGCTGTTCCTCCCCGGTTTCTGCGGCGACGTCACTCAGGTGGACAACCTGAGCCCGTATCCACGGCCGTCCGGTGAGGAATGGGCCAAGTTGGTGGGCGGCAGTGTGGGTGCGGAGAGCATCAAAGTCTTATTAAAGATGCATCGTGGGTCGACCGCACCTATTCAAACCGTCGTGAACCGGCTGACGATTCCGCGGCGCGCTCCCCATCCCGATCGAGTGCGACAGGCCGTCGAACTGACTAAGAAAGACCCGCAGGAGGTCGGCCATACCGACTGGATTTTCGCCGTGCAAACGGTTCTCCTGGACGCCATGATGAAGAAGTCGCCTCAAGCGGAAGTGGAATTGCAGGCCGTGCAAATCGGGCCGCTGGTCATTTTGGCCAACCCGGCCGAGTACTTCTGCCGCTACGGTTTGGAGTTGAAACAGGGTTCACCCTTCCCCTTCACCATGCCGGTGGAATTGGCGAACGGATGTGTGGGCTACGTGCCCACGTTGGACGCGTTTGCTCCGGACGGCGGGGGTTACGAGACGCGGCTGACGGCGTACAGCAACCTGGAGATTACGGCGGGAGACAAGATACGCGACGGGTTGCTGGATTTGAGCCGCAAGCTGACCCCCGGCCCGGTTCCCGAGCCGCCGCGCGTGAATCCCGTGACTTCGCCCTGGACGTACGGGAACCTGGGGCCGCAATTGGAGTGATGGGGCGTGCCCGGCGGCCGACGCCCTTTCAGCTTCTCTCCCGAAGTTCCGCCGCAAGGACCTCGGCGGCCGAAAAGCCGCTGCGGACAGCCCCTTCCATGGTGCCGGGCCAGCCGGTCGCCGTCCAATCCCCGGCAACGGCCAACCCCGGCAGAAGGGTCTTTTGCGGAGGGCGTTGGGATTCCCAGTCCGGCCTTGGGCAGTAGACGGCCGCCTTTTCGCGAACCACGCGCGAGCGAAGCAGGCGGGCGCCC
>Ga0067045_1030915_pt1 | contig 13735 bp, 10 predicted proteins | sample TerdegcTABiofilm_FD_59184 | JGI IMG/M metagenome (GOLD analysis project Ga0067045, IMG submission 59184) | Combined Assembly of (Gp0054472, Gp0054536) Wastewater bioreactor microbial communities from Singapore -Terephthalate degrading...
GATTGCCGGCTCGTATCTGCTGGCTGGGTTATGGTGAGCGCGTCAAAGCCGGTTTGAAATTCAATGACCTGGTTGCCTCCGGTGAATTGAAAGCGCCTATTGTCATTGGCAGGGACCACCTCGATTCCGGTTCAGTCGCCTCCCCCAACCGTGAGACAGAAGGTATGCGTGATGGCAGTGACGCGGTCAGCGATTGGCCTATCCTCAATGCGCTCATCAATGCCGTTTGTGGTGCCACCTGGGTATCATTCCATCATGGCGGCGGGGTTGGAATCGGTTTCAGCCAGCACGCCGGCATGGTCATCGTCGCTGATGGTACCCCTCAGGCCGCACAGCGCTTGGAGCGTGTCCTGACTGTGGATCCTGGCACCGGCATCATGCGCCATGCAGATGCAGGCTACCCCCAAGCCATCGAAGCCGCCAAACGTCACGCAATAAAAATCCCCATGCTGAAATAGATCTCTCGATGCCGTTAGCGTCCTCGCCAGCAGAAAAAAGCATCGAGACGCCATGGCTCCCCACTGCGTCCTCGCTGTGGGAAAACCGTGGCAACAACCGCTTTGATGCAGGTTGGTGCATAGTGAATTATCCCCTTTTATTAATATTCAACATGAGTGAATGCGATAACTTGACATTTCCTTGCTTTGCGGGATAATTATCGACAATATAGGCGTTGACTGAGGAAAGTAATCCGCAGAAACCGCAAGGGAGCGCCGGGCATAGACTGAAACCTGGCGTCGGCAGAACAGCGGATGAAGTTCCCTCACGAGCCGCTCAGGTGAACCCCTCTAACGGGCACTAGTCTGAGCCGCATGCACAGCGATATCGGTGCAGCTGGTGTGACTCACACCTGCACAGAGTGGGTTGCTTGAATCAGGCAATCAACTGGGGTGGTACCGCGGTGAACAGCCGTCCCTTGTGGACGGTTTTTTTTATATAGGAGAAAGAATGGCAGAGAAGAGCTTACTATATATACAGCTGGAAAAAATTCAGACATTGGCAGAACAAGCCCTGAAAGAAATTCACTCAGAGGCTGACCTGCAGGCTTGGCATACAGCCCATCTGGGAAGGTCATCAGCATTGACTAGTATTTTTACCCAACTGCCCAAAGTGCCCAAAGAAGAACGCCCGGCTCTCGGTCAGTTCGCCAATCAGGTAAAACAGGTTTTGGAACAGCAGTATCAAGCCCGTGCCCAAAGTTTGAAGCAGGAAGTTCTGCAGCGCAGTCTGACCGCAGAGAGAGTGGATATCACCCTCCCGGGTCGCAGACCTCCTATCGGGCGGCTGCACCCGCAAACTCAAACCCTGCGAGAGATCTACCGCATCTTTGCTGAGATGGGCTTTCAGATTTATCTTTCCCCGGATGTGGAAACAGATGAATACAATTTTGAATTGCTTAACATCCCTCCTCACCATCCAGCGCGGGATATGTGGAATACCTATCACACCACTGTGCCAAATGTGCTTCTGCGTACCCATACCTCACCCGGGCAAATTCGCGCCATGCGTGAGTTCGCCCCCGAACCCATTCGCGTAGTGCTTCCCGGCATGTGCTATCGTTATGAGCAGATGGATGCCAGCCATGAGATGCAGTTTTACCAAGTCGAGTTATTGGCAGTGGGTCGCCATATTACCTTCGGTGATTTAAAAGGTACACTGCAGGATTTCGCCCGGCGTATGTTTGGCACAGAAGTACGTACTCGCTTCCGCCCCTCCTATTTCCCCTTCACAGAACCCAGCGGTGAAATGGATGTGGAATGCTTCCTCTGTAACGGGCAGGGCTGTAACGTCTGCAGCAGTACAGGCTGGCTGGAAATCCTTGGCTGTGGCATGGTGCACCCTGTGGTGTTGCAGAATGGTGGTTACGATCCCCACAAATTCAGTGGTTTTGCTGCTGGCATGGGTCCCGAGCGCATCTCTATGTTGCGTTATCGCATAGAGGATATTCGCACTTTCTGGGCAAATGACATGCGTTTCTTATCACAATTTTAATGAAAAGGTGACTTTGATGAATATTGTACTTTCCTGGCTAAAAGAATTCGTCGATATCTCCATGAGTGTGGAAGAGCTCGCTCAACTGCTAACCATGCTGGGTCTGGAGGTGGAGGAAATCCGTCTGGTAGGAATTGAAGCTGGCGAAACGAGCGTTAAAGATCTAGGCACTCGCTCACATCATGAGGTGCGGATCAGCGGTTTGTCCTGGCCGGCAGAAAAGTTTGTGGTTGCTGAGGTGAGCGAGGTGATGCCTCACCCCAATGCCGACCGCCTGGTGTTGTGCCGCCTGAACGACGGCCAGGCAGAACAGATAGTCCTGACTGGTGCGCCTAACCTCTTTGAATACAAGGGTAAAGGCCCCCTCGCCAAACCCCTTAAAGTAGCTTATGCCCGCGAGGGAGCCCAGCTCTACGATGGTCATCAACCCGGTTGGGTGGTCACCACCCTTAAGCCAATGACCATTCGTGGTGTGAAATCCTCCTCCATGATTTGTTCTGAAAAAGAATTGGGCATCTCAGAGGAACACGAGGGTATCATCATCCTAGATGATGATGCTAAAACCGGCATGCCCTTGGTCGAGTACATGGGCGATGCTGTGCTTTCAATAGACATTCTGCCCAACATGATTCGCAATGCCTCTATACTGGGTGTAGCCCGCGAGGTGGCTGCTGCCACTCATCAACCTCTGCGCAAACCAGAGTGTAAATTATCTGCAACCGGTTCCCCCATTGAAGGTCAGGTGTCTATTAATATCAATGACCCATCTCTGAATCCCCGTTTCGTGCTGGGTTTGGTGCGTGATGCACGGGCACAATCCAGCCCCTACTGGGTGCAGCGTCGTCTGAAATTGGCAGGCATGCGCCCCATCAATAGCATCGTGGATGCCACCAACTACATCATGCTTGAGATTGGTGAGCCGTTGCACGCCTTTGATTATGATGTTCTGGTCAAGCGTGCAGGTGGTAAACCGCCCACCATCATTACCCGCCCAGCCAAACCTGGCGAAAAATTAACCACCTTGGACGGGATCGAGCGTACACTGGAAGATTTCACCATACTGGTCACCGATACCGCCGGTCCCCTTTCACTTGCTGGTGTGATGGGTGGTATGGAAAGTGAAGTGACCGATTCCACGCACAATGTCTTGCTGGAAGGGGCAACCTGGAATTACATTAATATCCGCCGCACCATTGATGCCCAGCGATTGCCCTCCGAAGCCTCCTTCCGCTTCTCACGCGGAATCCATCCTGAATTGGCAAAATGGGGGGTTGAGCTGGGACTGGACCGCATCGCTGACTGGAGCGGTGGTGAGATCGCTGCCGGTCTGGTGGATAACTATCCTCAACCGCGGGTCGACCCACAAGTTACCCTCACCAGTGCGGATGTGCACCGTGTGTTGGGCATCGAGCTCAGCCCACAGCAAATTACTGACCTGTTAACTGGTTTAGAGTTCACCTGCAAAATCCATGGTGACCAGGTCATCGCCAAAACCCCTCCCCACCGGGTGGATATCGGTGAGGGGGTCGTCGGTCAGGCTGATCTGCTGGAGGAGATTGCCCGCCTCTATGGCTACGATAATATCCCCTCCACGCGCATGGCGGGTGAACTTCCTCCTCAGCGTAATTTCCCTCTGCAGGAGCGCGAAGATCGCGTTAAGGATATCCTGGTCGGGTTGGGATTGCAGGAAATCATCAGCTATCGCCTGACCTCCCCTGAAAGTGTGTTGCGACTTTACCCACATCCAGCAGATGCACCTCCCATGTCCTTCGTGGAATTGAGCAATCCCATCACTCCTGAAAAACGGGTGATGCGCAACAACCTGCTGGTCAGTGTCTTGGAGGTGATGGGCAAAAATTCACGCTTGAGTGATCGGCTGGCATTGTTTGAAATTGGTCCCATATTTCTCCCTCAATCTGGTTCCCAATTGCCCCAGGAGCTGTTGCGCTTGGCTATCGCCATGACTGGCAAACGCCATCCAACTGCCTGGGATGTGAAAGATTCTCCGCAATTGGATTTCTATGACCTAAAGGGCATCCTGGAATCTCTTCTTGACCGTCTGAACATCACGGGCTACCGCTTCTCACCGACAGAAAACAAGAGCTTCCATCCCACTTTGTGTGCCCAATTGTTCATAGATGACCATCCCATAGGTACCCTCGGTGAACTTCACCCTCTGGTTAGGGAGCATTTTGACCTCACCGAAGCACCTGTCTATGCAGCCGAGTTGGATATGGAAACCCTGATTAATTCCATACCAGAACATCGCGAAGTGCAGTCAATCTCTGCCTTTCCACCGGTGCTGGAAGACCTGGCAGTAATCGTTAATGAAGATATCCCAGCTGCTCAGGTGACTATGGTCATCCGGCAGGCAGGCGGTGCACTGCTTCAGGATGTCCGCCTTTTCGACCTCTTCCGTGGCAGGCAGATTGGCGAGGGTAAAAAGAGCTTGGCCTACAGTCTAATCTACCAGGCGCAAGACCATACCTTGAACGATGCGGAAGCGGGCAGAATTCGCAATCAGATCATCCAGGCATTGCAAAAGGAATTAGCGGCCCAGATCAGGAGCCAGTAGTATTATCTGCTCCATCTCTATGATAATTGTTACCGTGCGGAGTATCGAATTACTTATATCGGCGCATTTCCCAGCACTTGATCGATTTTTTCCAGCACCTCATTGGTGAGCTTTTCAACTGCTGAGGCAGCTGCCAAGTTCTCATCTAGTTGCTCAACCCGGCTGGCTCCCGTAATCACGCTGCTTACTTCCTTACGTCTCAGCAGCCATGCCAAGGCTAACTGCCCGGTGGTTAGGTCAAGTGCTCGTGCGATGGGTAACAGTGCACGCACTTTTTGAATCACCTCCGGGGTTACCCGTTCTCGTATCCAATTTAGGTCTTCTCTCTCCAGTCTACTCCCCTTGGGAATCCCTTCGTTGTATTTGCCAGTTAATGCCCCGTAGTAAAGTGGGCTGAAAGTAGTTAGTCCTATTTCAAACTCCCTGCACAGTGGTGCGAGCTTGACCTCTACATCTTCACGAGCCAGCATCGAATAGCGCGGTTGCTCCACAACTGGTCCCACTAGGTGGTTCTCATGTGCATAACCAATGGCCTGCGTAATCTGGAACGGCTCCCAGCACGAGGTTCCCCAATAAAGGACCTTACCCTGTCGTACTAGGATATCCATCGTCTGCACCACTTCCTCGATACTCGTATCCGGATCAAACCGGTGGCAAAAATAAATATCCACATATTCCTGATTCAACCTCTTGAGTGAAGCATGGATGGACTCCATGATGTGCTTGCGTGATAGTCCGCGACCGTTGATTCCCGGCATAGTCGGGAAGAACACCTTGCTGGAAATTACCAGTGCCTGTCTCGGTAGATCGCGTATGGCTTTGCCCATCACCACCTCAGCCTGGCCGTCTGCGTATGTATCCGCATTATCAAAAAAGTTCACCCCTTGGTCGTAAGCCGCGTGCAGCAGTTCAATCGCATCTTTTTCTCCTATCTGGTCACCAAACGTCACCCAGGTGCCCAGTGAAAGCTCACTGACTTTGATTCCGGTCCTGCCTAATCGTCGATAATGCATACTTTCATTCATGGTTCACTCCTTCTCTCCTTCACCAATCCCCAAGGGGGTCCATTTGTCCTTCCCTTCCCGCAGACGGTGAACCCCACCACCGCGGCTGTGTAGCTGGTCATACCCTTCCGGTTTGATGAGTAAATTCTCACCCTCCAGCAGCCCCGACACTCCAGCTTGTCCCGCTTCTTGCCGTTTTGCGCGGCAGAATGGACAGGTCTTGGGGTCGTGTGCATGATAGCTCAGTGGCTCTTCATAGGTGCTAATCAATCCTTCATAGTTGCGCAGCACTACCTTGTGGTCTGACTGGCTGATTAGGTAATCCGGCATCACTGGGATTTTCCCCCCACCGCCGGGTGCATCCACTACGTAGGTGGGCACAGCAAACCCGGAGGTATGCCCGCGCAGTCCTTCAATAATTTCAATTCCCTTCGCCACCGGGGTGCGGAAATGCCCGGCACCCTCCACCAGGTCACATTGATAAATGTAATAAGGTCTCACCCGCATGCGCACCAGGTCTTGCACCAGCCTGCGCTGGATGTGCACGCAGTCGTTCACCCCTGCCAGCAGCACAGATTGATTTCCCAATGGGATGCCTGCCCCAGCCAGTAGGTCGCATGCCTCTGCTAGTTCAGCGGTGATCTCGTTCGGGTGATTGACGTGAATGTTCATCCACAGGGGATGAAACTGCCTGAGCAGATGTGTTAGCTCACTTGTCACCCTCATCGGCAGAAAAACCGGCACACGTGTACCAATGCGCAGAATTTCCACATGCGGGATTTCACGTAATCGGGTTAGCAACTCCTCAAGCAATTTAGGAGAAAGTACTAAGGGGTCACCGCCAGAAAGCAGTACATCCCGAACCTGGGGTGTCTTGCGAATGTAGTCCAACTGCGCTTCCAGTTCTTCTCGCGAAAAAGTGGCATTTGGGTCACCCACAATGCGCGACCTGGTGCAGTAGCGGCAGTAGGAGGCGCACTGTGTTGTCACTAGCATCAGCACCCGGTCTGGGTAGCGGTGTACCAGCCCAGCCACAGGGGAATGTGCATCTTCCGCCAGCGAATCTTCCATCTGACCGGTGAATGTGGAGACCTCATCTGCGGTGGGTAAAATCTGCTTACGTATCGCATCAGCAGGGTTCTCAGGGTCAATGAGAGAGACAAAATATGGGGTAACATCCACACGGAAAAGGTTTTTCTGGCTCAAAGCTCGCCGCTCGCTCTCGGTTAGCTCCAGCACCCCTTCAAAATCTTCTGGGGAATTCAATCGATGGCTCAACTGCCAGCGCCAGTCATTCCACTGTTCTTCCACCACATCCTTGAAAGCAGGTGCGCGTCGTCCGCGAGGAAATCCAAAATCGGGCATGCTTAACTCCTTACTCTTATTTTAATTATTGTATCGTGAATGCCCTTAGCGTCAACAGCGCACAATAAACATTGATTTATTAAAATTTCGTAAGAAATACCCAATTTTTATTCTTTAATCTTGACTCTCATTTTTGAAAATGGTATCATTTAAGCCAGATTTTAGCACTCTCGATATGAGAGTGCTAAAAAGGTAAAGAATGAATGAGTTAAGCGAAAGACAGAAACAGATTCTAACCCTGGTGATCCACGAGTATATCCGCTCGGCGGAACCGGTTGGTTCAAAGCACCTGGTGGAAAATTACCACCTGGATATGAGTTCAGCCACCGTGCGTAACGAGTTGGCTGTCCTCACCGAGCAGGGTTATTTGCGCCAGCCACACACCTCAGCCGGCCGTGTGCCCACCGAGGAGGGCTATCGCTATTTCGTCGGTCGCCTGATGCGTGATACCACCCTTCCGGAGGATACCCGCCGTACCATCAGTCACCAGTTTTATCAGATGCCCAATGATATCCGCCAGTGGATGAAGCTGGCTGCTTCCATCTTGGCCACACAATCCAAAGCCGCCTCCCTGGTAACTGCCCCTCACTCTCAACGGGCACGCATTAAACATCTGGGGTTAATCTCCACTCATGGCCGCCAGGTATTGGCTGTGCTGGTGCTGGAAGGAGGAGACCTTCACCAGACCTTCTTCACCATGGAACAGCCCTACACACAGGAGCAGCTTACCAATCTGGCAACTAAGATTAATCAAATGGTTATAGGGTTGGATTCATCCAGCTTGACTTCTTTGCAAGTCACAACCGATAAAACCGAACGCGAGATCCTGCAGTGGATTGGCGATACCCTTAAACAGGCTGATGCACTGGTAGCAGGTGAGATCTATCTGGACGGTATCACCAATGTGCTTTCTGAACCAGAATTTGCCGATTCTGAGGATGCCCGTCGTGCACTGCACTTGCTCGAAGAGCGCACCCTCCTCCAGGATTTGCTCACCCGCACCGTCTTGTCGAACGACACCAAGAGTGTGCATGTGCTCATTGGTGGTGAAGGAACCTTTGATGAACTCCGCCAGTGTTCCATCATCCTGGCTCGCTATGGTGCCCCCGAGCTTGCCTCCGGTACCCTCGGTGTGCTAGGACCCATGCGCATGTCTTACGGGCGTTCCATCTCTGTAGTTCGCTTTGTCTCAAACTTACTTAGCGATATGGTCGCTGAACAATGGTGAATGTGAATGGACCGAGGTAACTATGACCCACGATAGACACAAAGAACACGAGAAAGATCAAAAGAAAAAAGAAGAAACCCAGCCGCAGGCTGACAATAATTCACCTGCGGATGCATCTGCTGAAGCCCCACAGGCGGTTGCAGAACCTCAACAGGATGAAAAAGTGACCATCCCGCTCAAGGAATATGCCGAGATGATGTCCAAGGTGGACGAGTATAAAAAGCAGGCGGATGAGTACGCAGATGGCTGGCAGCGTGAGCGGGCGGATTATTCCAACTACCGCCGCATTGTAGAACGCGACCAGGAAGAGACTCGCCAGAAAATTCTGGCAGACATTGTCAAGAGATATTTGGTGATCAATGATGATATCGAACGTGCCCTCAAAGAGGCACCGCAGGATGCTCAATTTGCTCCCTGGGTGGATGGCATCCGTCTGATTCATCAAAAATTACAAGGCATCTTGGATGCCGAAGGAGTGAAACGTATACCAGCAGAAGAAGAACATTTCGATCCAAATCGTCATGAAGCGATCCTGACCGAGGAAAACTCGGAACTTGATAGTGGTCGCATTATTGAAGTTATTGAACAGGGTTACACCATAGGCGAGCGGGTTATCCGCCCTGCTCGCGTAAAAATTGCTAAATAGGAGGCAATCATGGGAAAAATTATTGGAATTGATTTAGGTACGACCTTCTCGGTGGTTTCCGTGATGTCTGGCGGCGAACCAATGGTCATCCCCACAGCCGAAGGTGAACGACTCTGCCCGTCGGTGGTGGCTGTCACCAAGAACGGTGAACGCATTGTTGGTCGCGCGGCACGCAATCAGGCTATCGTTAACCCCGAGAACACCATTTTTTCAATTAAGCGCTTCATGGGTCGCAAGTATGATGATCCCGAGGTGCAGCGCACAATCAGCCGTGTGCCATATAAGGTCACCAAGGCTCCAAATGGCGACGTGCGCGTGATGATGGGCGGCAAAGAATATTCACCACCCGAGATTTCCGCCATGATTCTCAGCAAACTCAAAAAGGATGCTGAGGCTTATCTGGGTGAAACCATCACCCAAGCGGTCATCACCGTACCCGCCTATTTCAACGATGCCCAGCGCAATGCCACCAAGGATGCCGGTCGCATTGCTGGCCTCGAGGTGCTTCGCATCATCAACGAACCCACAGCATCTTCGCTGGCTTATGGCTTAGATAAAAAGAAGAACGAGGTCATTGCCGTATACGACCTAGGTGGTGGCACCTTCGATATTTCCATCCTGGATGTCGGAGAGGGTGTCTTCCAGGTTCGCTCCACCAATGGCGATACCTTCTTGGGTGGTGATGATTTTGACCAGCGCATCATGGACTACCTTATGCAGGAATTCAAGAAGGAAACAGGCATGGACCTGAGCGGCGACCGCCAGGCAATGCAGCGCCTTAAGGAAGCCGCTGAGAAAGCTAAAATCGAGCTCTCCACGGTAATGGAGACCGAGGTAAACCTACCTTACCTTACAGCCGATGCCAGTGGTCCCAAGCACTTGGTCACCAAACTCTCCCGCTCTAAGCTGGAACAACTCACCGCTGACCTGGTGGAAAAGACCATTGCTCCCGTGCGCCAAGCACTCTCAGATGCCGGACTCAAGCCTTCAGATATCAATGAAGTGGTGCTGGTGGGTGGTATGACGCGCATGCCAGCCGTGCAGGAATTGGTGCGCAAGGAATTTAACAAAGAACCTCACAAGGGTGTCAACCCCGACGAGGTCGTCGCCGTGGGCGCCGCCATTCAGGCGGGCGTTCTAGGTGGGGATGTAAAGGATATCCTCCTGCTTGATGTTACCCCCCTCACCCTCTCGGTGGAGACATTGGGTGGTGTGGCTACCGCGCTGATTGAGCGCAACACAACCATCCCAGCTCGCAAGAGTCAAATCTTCTCCACCGCTGCCGATTCGCAGACCCAGGTGGAAATTAAGGTAGTCCAGGGCGAGCGACCTATGGCCGCCGATAACAAAATGCTCGGTAAGTTCATCCTGGATGGCATTCCCCCTGCACCTCGCGGTGTCCCCCAAATTGAGGTTACCTTCGACATTGATGCGAATGGTATCCTTAACGTAACTGCACAGGATAAAGCCACTGGACGCAGCCAGCACATCACCATCACTGCATCTTCCGGCCTCACCAAGGAAGAAGTTGAGCGCATGCGCAAGGAAGCCGAGGCGCACGCCGAGGAAGACCGCAAACGGAAAGAACTGATCGAGGCGCGTAATATGGCGGATAATGCCTGTTACACCGCTGAAAAGACCATCAAGGATGGCGGTGATAAGGTCCCTGCTGACCTTAAACAGCAGACCGAGGACGCTGTCTCAAAACTGCGTCAGGCGATGAATACTGAGGATACCTCCTCCATCACCAGCCAAACGCAGGCTCTGGGTGAGCTCATCCAGAAGATTGGTGCCACCCTCTACCAGCAGCAGACCCCTCCGCCCGGGAGTGGACCGACTCCCGAGCAGCCAGGTGGCTCTCCTGGAGGCGGTGCGGGTGGCAAAGGCGACGAAGGGGAAGATGTCGTCGATGGCGAGTTCAAGAATGTCTAAACTCTGCCAAAAATAAATAAGATTTGAGCAGGCGTCTGGCAGGTTTGCTTCGCTGGCGCCTGCTTAAAATATTAATCGAAACGAAAATATGCAAAAAAGAGATTACTACGATATCTTGGGTGTCCCGCGCAATGCCAGCCAAGAGGAGATTAAGAGCGCTTTCCGCAAACTGGCGCGCCAATATCACCCCGATGTGAATAAAGCCCCAGATGCCGAGGAGCGTTTCAAGGAAATCAACGAGGCTTTCGCTGTCCTCTCTGATTCACAGAAGCGCTCAATCTATGACCAGTTCGGTCATGAAGGCCTGCGTGGCATGCCCGGTGGCTGGGACTTCACCGACTTTGACCCCTTCCAGATCTTTGAGCAGTTCTTTGGTTTTGGTGGTATGGGCAGCCGCGCTCGGCGCAATGCCCCCCGCCGCGGTCAGGACCTAGCCACCTCCATTACCCTCACCTTCGAGGAATCCGCCCACGGGGTGGATAAGGAGATCGAGATCACCCGCGATGAGCTTTGCGAGGTCTGCAAGGGCAGTGGCGCCGAGCCAGGTACCAGTCCAGAGACCTGCTCCACCTGCGGTGGTCACGGTGAGGTGCGCCAGGTGCGCGATACTATCCTCGGCTCCATGGTACAGGTGACCACCTGCCCCAACTGTCGTGGCAGTGGTAAGGTACTGCGCCATGCCTGCAAGGCCTGTCGTGGCCGTGGTTATGAACGCAAAACTTTGACCAAAACTGTCCCCATCCCTGCCGGCGTGGATAATGGCACTCAGATCCGTCTTGCAGGCGAGGGTCAGCCTGGTGAAAACGGTGGTCCCCGCGGTAATCTCTACATTGAGGTAAATGTCAAACCTCATAAATTTTTTAGGCGCCGTCAGGATGACCTCCTGCTCGACCTGAACATCAACATCGCTCAGGCGGTGCTGGGCGCCGAGGTGCAGGTGCCCACCCTGGATGGCAAAGCCAAATTAACCATTCCACCTGGCACCCCCGCGGGTAGGGTCTTCCGCATGCGCGGCAAGGGCATTCCGCACCTGCACTCCAGTGGCTCTGGTGACCAATTGGTCATCATCAATATCGATATCCCCACCCACCTCTCTGCCGAACAGCGCAAACTGTTCGAAGCCCTCTCCAAGACCTTGGGCAGTGAGGTGTTGCCCCAGGAACGTTCCTTCCTCGATATCCTCAAGGATTTGCTGGGTGGCTGACGCGCGCTGGGTGGAGGTTTCTCTCACTGTTCCCCCTGAGCTCGCCGAGTCGGTGGCGGAGGTGCTCAGCCGCTACATCCCCCAGGGCGTCGCCCTCGAGCAGAAAAGTATTCAAAACCAATCAGATGAAAACATTCTGGAACCCGCAGTGCGGGTTTTTGCCTATTTATTGGCCGATGATGCTCTGGAAACCCGCAAACGCCAGATTGAAGAAGCCCTCTGGCACCTCGCTCAAATTCAGCCTCTACCCCCAGCAACTTACACCCCCATCCCCAATGAGGATTGGATGTCCTCCTGGAAAAAGCACTTCCAGCCCTTCGCGGTGGGTAAGAGGTTGGTCATCACTCCTGCCTGGATGCGCAAAAAAGCGCCCCGCCATAATCAAATAATCCTGCGCATTCAGCCCGGCATGGCCTTCGGCACCGGCACCCATCCCACCACCCAACTCTGCCTAGAACTGCTCGAGGAATCCATCCGCGGTGGTGAATTTGTCATCGACTTGGGCTGCGGCACGGGCATCCTTGCCATAGCCGCCCTGCAATTGGGTGCCTCCCATGCCCTCGCCCTAGATAACGATCCCGCTGCTGTGCAGTCTGCTGAAGAACACGCCCTCCACAACCATGTCCAAGATCGCCTGACCATCATACTGGGTTCCTTGAAAGATATTTATCCTGTAGGTCACACACCCCTGTCTGACAGTCCATCATCCCAACGAAGCAATCGGTTATTTAATCAAGCTGATCTAGTAATCGTAAACATCCTCTCTTCCGTCATCTTGGAATTTTTGCAGAATGGTCTCGCCGACCTCGTCCGTCCCGGCGGTCACCTCATCCTCTCTGGCCTCCTCGATTCCCAGGCACCCGAGATCATCACCGCAGCCCAATCTAAAGGCTTGTCCCTCACCCAAAAGCGATCCAGCCAGGACTGGGTTGCCCTCCTCTTCACAAAAGCATAAGTCCGTAAGTCACACATCCTTGTGCGAAGATACCCCAAAAAATTGTCATTCTGAGCGTAGCGAAGAATCTTTCTTTATGGGTGTAGCGTAACAATCCCTGTGTAATACAATCCTACGGTGTCGCACTAGGGCTCACTTCCACCTCCGGCGCCGCCCACACAAACTCCACCTGGCTGAACCCCAAATTGTGAAAAAACCCCAATAAAAACACCTCTGCGTTGACCTGTGCCTGCTCAAGAATGCCATCAGCCAGCGCCGCCTGCCTGATCTGCTCCTCCGCCGCCTGGCGCGCCAGCGTCTCCAAATCTTTGTCCCCCTTTGTCAGCAGCCCAGTCCTCCGGTCGTACACATACGACTTCTTATTGTCTAGCGCCACTATGAAGATCTCCGCTTTGGGCAGGCGCACCTGCAGCATCCCATCCTGCACCCACAGGTCAGCACTGCTTAACTTACCCAGGTCCACCCCAGCAATGACACTGCCGTGCGCGATGAACAGCAGCCGGTCGCCGAAGAGCGATTTGAGAAAATCCTGTCCCTCCTCTGCTACGATGATTTTCTCCAGCGAGTAGCGCATCGTCTCCAAACGCGCCAGCGCCGTCACCTGGTGCACGATGGTCACCGGGTCCGGCAGAATGGTGGGCGTAGGGTGTAGGATCCTCGCCACCTGCGTGTTCAGCGTATTACCCGCCTCTTGTATCGGTCTCAGTGTCTGCTGCGCCACCACGACCAGCAAGCCAAAGCCCAGCGCCAGGCACAGGGCAACCGCAATAAGAATATATTTCCACTTGTTTTCCATGATTGGGGTATTGTATCTCAGTTGTCATCCTCGCAGCG
>Ga0067045_1030916_pt1 | contig 13729 bp, 11 predicted proteins | sample TerdegcTABiofilm_FD_59184 | JGI IMG/M metagenome (GOLD analysis project Ga0067045, IMG submission 59184) | Combined Assembly of (Gp0054472, Gp0054536) Wastewater bioreactor microbial communities from Singapore -Terephthalate degrading...
CCCCTCACCCTGACCCTCTCCCCCGAAGCGGGGGAGAGGGGATTCTTCCGGCTCCCTCTCCCTCTGGGAGAGGGTTGGGGTGAGGGTGCCTTTCCACGCATCGACGCTCAATCGTGCTACGATTTTTGGTGTGTCCCGAGTTTTGAGACATTTTCTTCAAACCTGCCCTCCATTGAGACTGGCTCTGAACCTGCCCTCCATTAAAGGGAGCAGTCTCCCAAGTACATGACCGTTCTTGTGAAATCCTGCACTTATGACGACCGAAGATGCGGCTGCTTCGAGTGGACGGTCTTTTCCGGGTGGGCTTACCCATCTTGGATCTTCCTTTGTCCGGCCGCGAGCGCGACGAATGATGCAGGGTCCGCTCTTGAGAACTGCACCGTTCGACCTAATCGAGGCCGCCCGGGTCACGAGCTCGTCCTCGAGCGATGGACGCAAAAATTCCCACGGTGCATAGGCATGCAAAGATCAGGAACGCTGCATTTACACTCTTGAGGAAAGCAGCATAGTGAGTCGGCGACATCTCGACAGGCCCCACGTACATCGAAAGTACAAGCGTGGCCACTCCCATGCTGAACATTTGCCCCAGGAGCCTCATGGACGCTACCGCTCCTGCGGCAATCCCATAGAACCTCTTTTCAACGGAGCTCATGATGGCATTCATGTTCGGGGATGAGAAAAGGGCGAAGCCAAACCCGAGAACGAGAAGATCCGCAATGATGAATCCGATGCTGGTTTCGGACTCCAGGAAGATCATGCCGAAAAGTCCCGTTGCGGTAAGGGCCATACCCACCGAAGCTACCTTTCGTGGCTCGATTCGGTCCGACATCATCCCCGCGAAAGGAGAGAACGTTGCCATGACGAGAGGTTGAGTTATCAAGATAAAACCTGCCGAGCGCGCGTCCAGCCCCTGGATGTACTGCAAGTAGAGGCTGAGCATGAACGTTACGGCGAACGTGGCGCTATAGTTGACAAGAGCTGCCAGGCTTGAAAACGCGAAGGTCCTGTTATTCTTGAACAGCTTTACATCGAACACGGGCCACTGCACTCGGAGCTCCCATAGCACGAAGAGGACAAAGAGTATTGTTCCTCCACCGATCTTCCAGAAACTCGCCTTAGAAGGTAATACGGAGAAGCCGAGCATTATGAGGGCAATAGCGCCAGCGTAAAGGATCGAGCCTGTCAGGTCTAGCTTCTCACCTCTCGCGTCCGCCCACTCTTCCTTCAGATAGCGGGCGGAAAGATAGCACGCGAGCGTGCCCAAGGGGATGACAGCTCCGAAAACGCTCCGCCAGCCCAAATAGTATGTGAGGATTCCTCCCAAAAAGGGACCCACGGACAGTCCGACGTATACGGAGGACACCGTGATCCCGATCGCACGGCCGCGTTCGGTGGGAGGAAATACCGATGTGAGAATTGCCATGCTCGTGGAAAAGATCATAGCGCTGCCTATGCCCTGGAAAATACGTGCCAGGAGCAGGTGGTACACGGAACCGGCCAGTGCCGCGAAAAGAGACGAGACGGTAAATATGACCATACCGGACACGTACACCCGCTTTCGGCCATAAATGTCTCCGGCTTTGCCAAAAGGGAGGACGAACGCGGCTGTGGACAAGAGGTAGGATGTGGCAACCCACGCCAAGAGAACTGCATCCATGTGGAGCTCATCGTGAATACCGGGCAGCGCGACGTTTATGGCTGATGCCATGAATGGCGTTACAAATGAGCTGACAGATGCAACAACGATTACTGCTCGCTTCAGAGTCTTTTCGGGCAACGGAGCGATCTCTTTCATCAGATAGAGAAACTTGAGACCCCTATGCGGGATCGCTCCTGAAAATGGTGCATCCAGACAAATTATGCAAGCCCCCGGCGAGGGCGAAAGAACAGAAGCGGGACCTGTGCTATTGCCTTACGATGCCCAACGCATCTATCGAAAATGCTGCGTTCAGACACGGGCGACGGGCATCCTTGCCAGGAACCCTTTGAATCAAGACCTGGAATAATGCCCGGAATTTCTTGCAGCTTAGTAGAGGATTTCACAATTACGGTCACGTATTCTGCCATGACTCCGTCAGGGATTTGCGCTTCTTAAGAGCGAAAGTCACCTCATGAGCCGTAGCAGAATTCCGCCGCCAGGTCCACAAAGGGACATGTCAACAAGGGATTGCGACGTAGGGGCACCCCTTGTGGGTGCCAGGGCGGGCACAAGGCCCGCCCTGGGCTACGGTGCGAACGATGCGCTCACCAAGTACACCGCTGTGCAGGCACGGTACGGTATTTGCGCCATCCACTACTCATGAGGTTCCTGCCCTACGTGCCATTAGCTCCTCGACGATCGCCACAAAGGATTCTCCCCGATGAAACTCATTGCGAAACATGCCGAACGAGGCACACGCGGGTGACAAGAGAATCACGTCGCCCGGCCGGGCTTCGCCCCAAAGTCCGTGCACTGCTTCCCGGAGATCGTTGAACACTCCGAGGATCTTCTCAGATGCTCCAGCTTCCAGAAGGTCCTCGTGCAATCGTTGAGTGGCACTACCTTGAAGGAGAGCTATCCTTGCGGCTCTGGCTGCTGCAGCCCGAGCGAAGGCTACCAGATCGAGCTTCTTGTCCGCACCACCCGCGATGAGGAGAATTCGCTTTCCACCAATGGCGTCAAGGGCGCAACAACCGGCAACTGGAGTAGTGCTCGTCGAATCATTAATGAATTCAACACCGTCTCGCTCCCCGACCCACTGCAGCCGGTGCTCAACCCCTGAAAAGAGCTCGGCCTCAGATCGTATGATCTCATCAGGGACTCCCAGCCGCCGGCAGAGGGACAGAGCAGCCGCAACGTTTTCCCGGTTGTGGAGTCCCGGAAGCTTGATGTCCCAATCCTCGGGCACATCCTCCCGTGAGAAAAAGCTGACTCCGCCGGGCGCCTCCAAGGCCATGCCGGCAGTTTCCTCCTGATCCCTGTTGAACGTGCAGAAGTCTCTCTTCTCTTGATAACGGAAAATGGCCTTCTTGTCGTTCACGTACTCGGCCATGCCGGCATATCGATTCAGGTGGTCCGGATAGATATTCGTAAATACGGAGCTATGGGGAGAGATCTTGGCATCGTGAAATCCCTGGAGCTGCCAGCTCGAGAGCTCCAGCACCACAGTGTCGAGCTCCGTCGCGTGCTCGAGCAGGGGAAGAGTCGCTTCGCCCATGATGTTTCCCGCGAGAAACACTCTTCGCCGGTGTCGTGAGAGAATTCGGAATATCAGCGTGCTCGTCGTGGTCTTGCCGCGGGTTCCCGTTATGCCGACAACATGGCCTCGAAAGTGCTTGCAAAAGAGACTTTCATCCATCTCTACCGGCACGCCATGGTCTTGGGCCAGCTTGAGAAATCGCGAAGACCTGGGCACATCCGCATTTCGCAGAATCATATCGGCATTGATGAAATCGTCCGGATGGTGCTCGCCCAGCCTGAATGTCACCGGTAAGCCTTTGAGACGTTCGAGAGAGGGGGCCAGCTCCTCGGCGCTCTTCAAATCTGTCACTGTGACCTTGGCTCCACACCGCACAAGAAAGAGCGTGTCCCTCAGGCCTCGTCCGAGCAATCCTAAGCCCATTACCGTCACGCGTTTGCCTTCCAACAACGAGAAAATATCCGCCATGGACACTCCAACAGTAGGTTCTCGGGACGCTGCACTGGTCCGCCCGGAGAGCTGGCCATTTCTTATCGTATCGTCTTCAAGCATGAATCTTTCGGCACAAGAAACTCGAAGATCACTCATTTTGAAAAGAAGCCTGCGAGGGGTTTGAGCGATCCGTGTCCAGATCAACCCCCGGGGCTCCTCCTGAAGAATCTCCTACTGCACCCGGAATGAGCCCACACTGGGGACATACTTCTATGGGCGCCTGGTTGTCGAACGCGCATACCGGGCACACGGAGGGAGCTTCTCTCACCCCCTTGCCGTGAGTGAGCTTCATGATTTCCGAATCGAGAGATATTACAAGGCTGGCCAGGTTACGAACCACGATCTGAAGCATTTTAAGCTGGAGCAACGGATCGAGCTGTCTGAACAACAGTGCGTTGATCTGTAACAGCTTGCTTTTTTCCTGGCAAATAACCGCTGCCGATCGTTTCTGTCTCGAGAAAGCACCTATCTCACCAAAGCAAGCACCCGGCAGAAAATTGGACAATACGCGGGATTGCTTGACCACTTTGACGCTCCCCTCAAGCAGGACAAAAAAATTCGAGTCATTCTCGTTTTCTTGGATGATTTGGGTTCCCGCGTCACACGTGATGAATTGCCCCACATTCGCCAACTGGTGTATTTCCGAGTCAGTGAACGTCGCAAACATCTCGAACTTTCTCAGACTCCTCACCAGTTCTTCGTCCGGCGGGATGCCCGTATGGATGCCGGACTTCAGGCATTCTGCAAGCGCATCTGCAAGCTCCCGTGCCGTTGAAAACCGCTTGCCGGGAGATTTGTCGAGACACCGGTTCACGATCCAGTCGAGCTGCTCCGGCACCTCTGGGTTGATTCGCCCCGGCGGGGGTGGAACCTCGGTGCAGATTTTCGCGAGAGTCTCTTCCGAAGAGAGGCCCTTGAACGCCGCTTGTCTCGTGATGAGCTCGAAGAGCAGAACCCCCAGTTGGTAGATGTCTACCCTGTGGTCCTGTTCGCGTCTCAGGATCTGTTCAGGGGCCATAAAGCGCGAAGACCCGACGACCTCCAGACGATGACCTTTGAGGTCCTTGCGAAATCTGGCAATCCCGAAATCCGTGATTTTTGGCAGGCCTTGCGTCGAAACAATAATGTTCTCGGGCTTGATATCTCTGTGGACGACTCCCTGCGAGTGAGCATAATCAAGGGCTAGTGCCAGCTCAAAGGTGGTCTCGACGGCTTTCTTGATGCTCAGAGGAGAAGAGCGTTGGACCGCCAGAAGCGTTTTTCCATACACGTACTCCATCACCATATAGAGAAGATCGCGCTTCTTCCCTACATCGTAGATCACCACGATATTGGGGTGAAGAAGCGCTCCCGCAGTCTGAGTTTCGAGAAAGAAATCACGCAGAAATCGCTCGCGAGCGTTACCCTCTTCTCTGACCGAGTCAAGAGAAAAGACCTTGATGGCTACTGGCCTGCGGATGATCTTGTCCATGGCCAGGTAGACCTTCCCCATCCCCCCCTCACCTACCATACGTACGACGTCATAGCGCTTGAGCTTTTTCAGTTTGCTGATGTGACTCTGGGGAATCATGGCAGGTAACCCGATTGCCGCTCCGTAGGACGGGCATGATTCTATTGACCCGCCTGAACAATCGCTTCAATTGTTGGTGAACTAGAGCTCTGACAGAATGTACGGTCCGTCATCCGTTATGGCGATCGAGTGCTCAAAGTGAGCCGAGAGCTTGCCGTCCGCGGTGACAGCAGTCCACTCGTCCTCGAGGAGCCTGATTCGCCACGTGCCTTCGTTGACCATCGGCTCGAGAGCCAAGACCATGCCGGTCTGGAGGCGCGGATTCGATCCCACCCCCTTATAATTGGGAATCTGGGGCGGTTCGTGCATGTTTCGTCCTATGCCGTGCCCCACAAAGTCCCTCACTACGCTGAACCCATTCGATTCCACATGGGCTTGAATTGCTGCAGATATGTCGAAAAGCCGATTCCCGGCGACTGCTTTTTCTATGCCCTTGTAAAGAGACTCACGCGTGACCCTGCACAGTCGCGCAGCAGTCTCCGAAATATTTCCCACCGGAAATGTCCTGGCCGCATCCCCAACGAACCCGTTGTGGATCACGCCCACATCTATACTCACGATGTCCCCTTCTTTCAATTTGCGGGCACCCGGGATGCCGTGAACCACCTCCTCGTTGACAGACGAGCAGATGTTGGAGGGGTAGGGCTTTTGATTGCGCATGCGATACCCTTTGAATGCCGACGTTGCCCGGTGCTTCTGTATCAGCCGTTCCGCCACATCGTCCAGCTCTGCGGTGGTGACTCCGGGAGCGATCCGCTCACCGATCTCTTGGAGTATTTCTGCGACAATACGGTTCGCTTCCCGCATTATCTGAATTTCTTTCTTTGTCTTAAGTACAATCATTCCACTTTTCACGATTTATACCACCTCAGGGCTCTCGGGAGACGGCAAATAGCGCTCGACCTCCGTAGCATATCAGAATTCCGTTGAATGGGTAACCATTTGCTCGCGCACGGAGAAGCGATTTGTCAAAAGATAAGGGCCATTCATGCTCAAACAAACTCCCTCTTGGCACCTTTTCGGGGGAAGGCCTGAACAATAAACTCTCCTTATCGGCTTGTCGGTAAAAGAGCGGCGATCCGCTTCGGCACCCCGCAGGGAGCCCGAGCGGAGCCATTACTTCGCCGCGCGGACCAAACTCCTCAGGAGCCGAAGGTTCACGGGATCCATATCAATGCCATGGTGCTGTTTTGGGGTTTCGATAATCTTCGGGGTATTTACAAAACGCGGTTCGTTCATGATCAGCCGGAATGGATCCAGTCCCAAGCTCCCGAGCCCGATCTGTTCGTGCCGGTCCACCCGCAATCCCAAACCCTTCTTGCTGTCATTGAGATGGAGAACTTCCACCTTCTCCACACCCACTGCCCTCTCCAAACGTTCCATCGTGTCATCGTACTTGGAGCGAGAAAGATCGTACCCTGCTGCAAAGAGGTGGCAAGTATCGATGCAAATCCCAAGGCGCTCGGGCGCGACCGAGCCCTCTATCATCTGCTTGAGGTGCTCGAATCTGTGGCCGATCACGCTTCCTGGGCCCGCAGTGTTCTCCAAGAGCAGACGGACATGAAAACCCTCCGTGTCCCGAACCACGACATTGAGTGATTCGATCACCGCTTTGATTCCTGCCTGCTCTCCAGAGCCCGAATGGGCGCCCGGGTGCAAGACAACACAGGGAATGCCGAGCATCTCGGCCCGCTCCATTTCCTCCCTCAAGGCAGCGATAGAGCGCATTGCGAGGCGTCGATCGGGAGATGCCACGTTGATCAAGTACGCTGCGTGGGCTATCACCTCAATCCCGGTCCTGGCCTGTTCACTGTGGAACTTTTCGATCTCTTCGGCGCTCAGGGCACGGCCTTTCCACTGAGAGGCATTCTTCGTGAATATCTGAATGACCGTGCAGCCGAGCTCTTCTCCTCTGCCGAGCGCTCGATGGACACCTCCGGCGATAGACAGATGCGCCCCCAGCAGAGGTCTTCGGTAAGGCCCGACAGCCAAGGTTCGTTCCATCGGTTCCTTCTTTACGACCCTCGATCGTACCATCAAGCGTGCGATCTCCCGGGTCTTTGGGTGCTTGTTCTCCGTTCGCAAGTAATATGCTACTATTTCACTTCTCTGGAAAGGCATGGCCACACGGAATGCCTGAGGAGAGGATCTTTGCGGGACTGGTCCGAGAAAGGGCCGGTGCGGAGAACAAGAGAATGCCGAACGGGAAACGAGCAGTCGGGCGAGCGAATGAAGCCCCCAAGGAGTGTCTTTTCGAGTGCAAGGTCTATTATGAGGACACAGACTGCATGGGAGTCGTGTACCATGCAAACTACTTGAAGTATCTCGAGCGAGCCCGGAGCGAATACGTGCAAGAGCGCTTGGAAAGCGTGGAGAATTACCATGACCGCGGAATCTTCTTCATGGTCCATAAGATCGAAATAGCGTTCCACTCTCCTGCCAGACTTGGCGATCTGCTCGTCGTGAGGACTTGGATAGAGCACACCACCAAGTTTCGTGTGGTGGTCAAGCAAATTGTGATCAAGAAGGGGGAGCCGAGGGACTATCTTGTTACCGCCACGGTAACCCTGGTAAACGTTACCCCGGAAGGGGAGCTGAGAGAGATCCCGGCTGAATTTCATGAGCTCTGATCGGACAGGCCTCCACGACAAGACTGAAGGGCCACGGGCCGGTAGCGCAGGGATGGGTCGAGCGAGCATTGTTTGGTTGATAGTGCTCGTGGCGTTTTTATCCGTGTCGGTCTGTTCTACTGGGCACTGCGACGACGTGGATCAGCTTGTCGAGCGTGCTCTGAGGCGCTCGGGTCTCCAGAGTCAGGCCAAAACCCTCATCCCTGCAATCGTTGGCGCATTTCCCGGCGATGCCTTCTCTGATGCAAGCCTGAGAGGCAAGATACGAACCCGGATCAACAAGTCGTTTGGAGAAACACAGATCCTGGAGACGGTCCGAGAGTCCCTGAAGTCTAAATTCGATCAAAGCAAGATGGACCATGTCCTCGAGTTTTACGACTCGAAGCTTGGCAAGAAGATAGGAGAGTTGCAAGCCGGGGCTCTTCTGGCAACCTCCCTTTCCCAAGTGAAGGAAAGCAAGGCTTCCCTGGCCCTCATGCAGGATTCTCGGATGCCTTTGCTCCGGAGAATCGTTCAGGCCACAGAAGTGGCAGTGGCTCAGGAGCGCCTGTTCAACAGCATGATCCGTGGCCTATTGGACTCGGGAGACGCGCAGGAGGGTCAGCCCGCTGCGGTGCGGAGTCGCCTTCGATCGTTCACGGACCGGGCCATGGCTCCCGGGGCTATCTTCGAGCAAATGGCCATCGCATCGCTGTCACGGACCTTCGCATCTCTTTCGGATAAGGAGCTGGAAGAGCTCGCGGCATTCGAAGAATCTGACGCTGCACGCTGGTTTCGGTCGGCGACGCTGCCCGGGCTCGAAAAAGCAGTGTATGAGATCTCTCGGCTGCTCGGGCTCGCAATACGGGAGTCCAAACCTCCGACTGAGCACGAAAGCAGGTAAAAAGCGAAGCAAGTGGAAAAGTTCCTAAGTGCGAGACTTCATAAGTACGGTTACGTATTTCAGGGCTATCAAGAAGAGGATTCTTGGTTATCATTGATTTCTTCATGCCTTGAAGGGGCATACCATGAGTAGTCCCGCGGGACTACTTTAGGTGCGCTCCTTCAGAGCGCAAGTCTCCCAAATGAGCCGTGGCAGAATGCGTGACCGTATTTGCGAAACGCTGCACTAGGATATACGGAGAACAAATACGCCGCCATGGACGGACGAAGCCACCCCATTCGGCAATGGTTGCCTCTGCTAGGAGCACTTGCCATACTCATTACGGTGTCTGCGACCGCAGTGCTGGCGCAGCAGGCGCGCCCCACGGAGCGTGGATTCACACGATACACGGATCCGGCCGGTCGCTTCTCGCTGGATTATCCCGCCACAATGAAGGTGGAGGCGGCCCGACCGGAAGAAGTGAAAATCTACCATCCTGGGGCCTCGCTGCGTATTACTATCTTTGTGGAGAGGCGGAAAAATCAGAAAGTCCGGGATGCCGATCTGCTTCTGGCAATCTTTCGGAAGCGGATGCAGGAGGAGATGAAGGACTTCTCTATCCTCGAAGAAGGAAAACTGGCAGGTTTGGCGGGCTCTCAAGGTTACCTCATATGTTCCTTTCGAGATCCCAGGGGTATCCAGCTCGTACAAGTTGTGCAGTATGTCGTTTCCAAAGATCGGTTGCTGCAGCTCATCGTCTCGGACCGACCGGAGGGATTTAGAAATCTCGCTGATGTCATACGCAAGATCCATCGGTCGCTTCACGTAACCGACGCCTTATTGAAATAGGCGGGCTCCGTGCGCCGCGGGGACCGCCTCATCCGCGAGCAAGCAGGGGGTCAAGAGGCTGATAACATGTCGGAATTCAAGATCGTGTCAGATTTCGTCCCCAGGGGCGATCAACCCGACGCTATTGAAAGGCTCGTCGAAGGAGTTCAAGGCGGCGCTAAGCATCAAGTCCTCCTGGGTGTCACCGGCTCCGGAAAGACGTACACCATGGCCAATGTGATAGCCAAGGTTGGTAAACCTGCGCTGGTGCTGGCCCCGAACAAGACGTTAGCCGCGCAGCTCTTCAGCGAGCTCAAGGCGCTCTTTCCCGAGAATGCCGTCGAATACTTTGTCTCGTATTACGACTACTACCAGCCGGAGGCGTACATACCACAGTCGGACACGTATATAGAGAAGGACTCAAGTATTAATGAAACCATAGACAAGATGAGGCATTCGGCGACCAGATCTTTGCTGGAGCGCAATGACGTAATCATCGTGGCATCCGTGTCATGCATCTACGGCCTCGGATCTCCTGAGGCGTACCAGGACATGCTCGTCCACCTTATTGACAAGGAAGACGCTGACAGAGACGTAGTGCTCAAGAAACTCGTGGAGATCCAATATGAGCGCAATGACATGGATTTCCACCGGGGAACGTTTCGGGTTAGGGGTGATGTGGTCGAGGTTTTTCCTGCTTATGAGGAGGAGACGGCTATCCGGATCGAATTCTTCGGCGACACGGTTGACGCGATCTACGAAGTCGACCCTTTGAGAGGAAAGATCAAGAGAGCCCTCGACAAGGTAGCAATTTATCCGGCGAGTCATTATGTCACCGAGAAGTCTCGTCTCTTACACGCGGCGGACCTGATTCTCGAAGAGATGAAGGAGCGAGTGGAAACCTTCAGAAGCCAGAACCGCCTGATCGAAGCTCAGAGGATCGAAGAGCGGACGCGGTTCGACGTGGAAATGCTCAAGGAGTTGGGGTACTGTAACGGGATCGAAAACTATTCCCGTTACTTGACAGGACGGAATGCGGGAGAGCCTCCGCCGACGCTCCTGGAATACTTTCCAAGGGATTCGCTTTTCTTCATCGACGAATCCCATGTCAGCATCCCGCAGCTCAGGGGAATGTTTCGAGGCGACCGTTCCAGGAAGCAGACCCTTGTGGATTATGGATTCAGGCTTCCGAGCGCCCTGGACAACCGCCCCTTGACTTTCGAGGAATTTGAGTCTCACGTAAACCAGGTCATCTACGTTTCTGCCACTCCCGGTCCGTACGAGATGGAACACGCGGGCGAGCGGGTGGTTCAGCAAGTGATTCGGCCCACAGGGCTCATGGATCCGGTCATCGAATTGCGACCAGCTTCGAGCCAGGTGGACGATCTTTTGCACGAGATCCGCCAGCGAGTGGAAGCGGGGCAGAGGGTACTCGTGACCACGCTGACAAAGAGAATGGCGGAGGACCTGACAGAGTATTACAGCAGTCTTGGAATACGGGTCAGGTATCTCCACTCGGAAATCCACACCATCGAGCGCATGGAGATCATCAGGGATCTGCGCGTGGGAAAGTTCGACGTGCTCATCGGAATTAACTTACTCAGGGAAGGATTGGACATTCCTGAGGTGGGCCTGGTTGCCATACTCGATGCCGACAAAGAAGGCTTCCTCAGGTCGGAGCGATCGCTGATCCAGACGGCTGGCCGAGCCTCGCGAAACGTGGATGGCACGGTCCTCATGTACGCGGATTCTGTGACCGAATCCATGGAGCGCGCGATGGAAGAGACTGCCCGCCGGCGAACCCTCCAGTTGGAGTTCAACAGGGAGCACGGCATTACGCCGGAGACCGTGAAGAAGAGTATCCAGGACATTCTCTCGTCTCTGGCGGAACAGGATTATGTGACGGTCGAAGTCGAGCCGGAGGAGGTTTTGCCTGAGGCTGCTCCGGAGGATTTGCCCAAGATCATCGAGTCGCTTACAAAGGAGATGTTTGAGGCCGCCCGGAACCTGGAGTTCGAGAAAGCCGCGGACCTCAGAGACATGATACGCGAGCTGGAAGCTCGGCAGATCCGCCTAGGCTTGCCCCAGGCCAAACCGCGAAAGCCTGAAAAGAAGAGCAAACGGAGAGCCCCAGCCCGACCAGGATTCGCGGAGGAACGGCAGCAGCAACAACAATGGTGACCCATGACTGATGATATGAAGACAAAAGAGGAATTGATCGCCGAGCTCCAGGACCTCAGAGCTCGGTTCGACCAGCTCTCGACTTCGGAAGCCGAGTTGCGGGCTGCCAGGGAGGCGCTACGGTATTCCGAGCTGAGGTTTCGCTCTGTAGCGCAGTCAGCGGTTGATGCCATCGTATCTTCAAACTCGAAGGACGAGATTATCTTCTGGAACAAGGCCGCGGAGCATATATTTGGCTATAGTGAAGAAGAGGTACTGGGCAAACCCGTTACCATGCTGATTCCGCCGCGACTGAGAGAAGCGCACAGCCGAGGAGTGCTTCAGTACAAGAAGACCGGGATTCCGGCTTTGATAGGAAAAACCGTGGAGGTCCCGGCCTTGAGGAAGAGCGGCGCGGAGTTCCCCATCGAGCTGTCGCTTTCTACGTGGACGGCAAAGGGGGAGACTTTCTTCACAGGTATCATACGGGATATCTCTGCGAGAAAGGAAGCGGAGAAGGAACTGCAAAGACGCACCGAAGAAGCACGCCAGCGTACAACTGAGCTGGAAGCCCTCATTCAGATGGTCGCGCACGATCTTAAGTCTCCAATTATCACTATTGCCGGCATCGTCCGTTTGCTGAAAAAGAACCTCTGCAATTTGCCAGCGGACGAGAAGAGAGAACAGTTGTTTTCTCAGCTCGAAGCATCGAGTATCGCGGTGGAGACCTTCTTGAAGGATCTTCTGGACGGATTGGCCGTGGAAGCTACTGTTCCGGAGCAACTACCTGTTCGGATCGAGGAGCTCATCGAAGAAGTGGCCCGGCAACATGGAGAAACTTTGGAGAAGAGCCACATAGTGCTCGACATCGAGATCGCGGACTCCCTTCCCACCATCACGGGTGATTCTCGGCGGCTCGGGCAAGTGCTCGACAATCTGATCTGCAATGCGATCCGATACATGGGAAACAACAACGAACCGCGTATACGGATACGGGCAGTTCAGGGATCGGATTGTGTCATTGTCAGCGTCTCGGATAACGGGATTGGCATTGCCAAAGAATATCACGGCAAGATTTTCGAGAGGTTCTTTCGAGCGCCTGGCAGTGGTGCGTCCGGCGGATCGGGGCTAGGACTTTCCATCGTGAAGAGGATCGTGCAAAATCATGGCGGAACCGTATGGGTCGAATCGGAAGAAGGGCAAGGCTCGATTTTTAGTTTCTCGCTACCCGTCTACACGCCCGCGTCATGAGTCATCCGTTTCCGGAACAAAAAACGAGCCCAGTTTTTCACATGCCACAAGCATAGTACAAAACGAGCGGAGGGCGGTCACTGAGAGACCGGACCCTCCGCACGATCTTCCGGGAGGTCGGACAACCTTTCTTGGAGCGGTTCTCATGTGCTCTCAGGCAGCTCTGCCCTCGAGGCGTCCTAGCATGTCTCTGACTAGCTCCTTCTTTCTCTTGAGGTCCTGGCGAAACGAGAACGTATCAGTGCTGGAAATCTCGGAGCTCAACTCGCGCAAATATCCCTCCAGGATCTCTTGCATCAACTTTTCTTCATCCTCTCTGAACTGAATCTGGGCCATCTGTTCATCCTTTCTGGGATTTCCGTCCGTCTCGGGCTCCATCAGCCGTGGACTCGGACTACATCGACTTACGCGCTGCGAATCGCTCTTTCGTTGGTTGGTAGCATGTTCCTCCATCGCCACCACACCTGCTCTTGACCGATCGCCTCTACTCCGTCAGGGCCGACACATTCGCCCCCGCGGTCCCTTGCCTCTACTCAAAAAATAGTCATCCAATCTTCAGTCGCAATAGAAATTCGGCAGCCTGAAATCCAGGGATTCGCGGAAATGCTCCACATGCGGCAGAAGAAATGACAGTCTGTCGGAACGCGGGGCTACCCTACAGGGCCGGATTTATCCCACCGCGGATCGTCACGCACCATGTAGTGCAGGCTTTCCAGCCTGCATGCCAAGAAGTGGCAGCCTAAAAGGCTACCCTACA
>Ga0067045_1004131_pt1 | contig 13725 bp, 9 predicted proteins | sample TerdegcTABiofilm_FD_59184 | JGI IMG/M metagenome (GOLD analysis project Ga0067045, IMG submission 59184) | Combined Assembly of (Gp0054472, Gp0054536) Wastewater bioreactor microbial communities from Singapore -Terephthalate degrading...
CTTACCCTGGATGTAGAGACATGGACGACGCGGCCAGATCGCGCCATCCAGCCACATCTATACTATTCGGCGTCGCGCCGTCGCTCTCCTCCCAAACCGTTCAGCCTTTTTCGGTTTCTTGCTACTGGGAGCGCATAAGCGCCGCACTGGTCAGCGCGTGCCCGGTTATCCGCCGCGCCTCTCTCGGTGTCCTGCCGGTAACTGACCTGAACTGACGCGTGAAGTAGTTGCCGTCGCTATATCCGAGGCTGTACGCGATCTCAGAGATGGATGCGTCGGTCGTGGTCAGCATCTCGAGAGCGCGCTCGATGCGAAGCCGCACCATGTACTCGATGGGCGTGACGCCCAGGGCCTCGCGAAACAGGCGGGAGAGCGTGCGTCGCGACATGCATCCGACCTCGGCCAGCGTATCCAACGACGGCGTCTCGGCGAAGTGGCGCTCGGCGTAGCTGATCACGCGGCCAAGGCGTTGCAGGGGTTGCGCCGCGGGGGCATCGGTTTCCATGTAGAAACGGCTCAGATCGGCAACGATGAGCATGAACGACGCAAGGGCCGAGTACTGCCACCCTGCCGGTCGTTCCCCCAGCTCGCGCTCGAGACGGCCTATCAGCGGCTCGACGCGGTGGAGCTGCTCTTGAGACATCCGGAGGCGACTCTGGAACCGGTCACGCTGACGGAACAGGGGCTCGAGAGTGAACAGAACATGATAGCCAGGCAGGGAAGCAATGTCGGCAGAAGGCAACGCCAGTTCGTCCGGCACGAACATGATGTTGACGAGGTCTAAGTCGGCCGTATCTACGTAGCCATGTTCCTGATCCCCGTGCAGCACGAAGGCATCGCCGGCGCCGATGGGCCACGAAGCGCCGGGCGCAATGTGCAGGCCCCTGCCGCGGAGCACGATGACCAGCTCCGAGAACTCGTGCGTATGGACTCGGCACTCCGCATGCGAATGAACGCGATTGGCGGCTAGCGGGAAGGTGCCGTGGAAGTGGTCCGCGCGGCGAAATCGTTCCAGGACCGCGGTTTCCTGTGTCGCTGTAGGGTCTGTCATAGTCTGGCCGCCGCCTTCCTGGTCATTGCGCGTCACATACCCGCCGGGCGTNACGCTGATCGGCTGCGCCTCGCGAAGAGCGTTCACGATGGCGNCGCCTGGCTCCNATGGACGTGCAGGACGTTTTCACCGAAGATGAGCCTCTCACCGTACGCGCCTCGTCACTCGTCTCAGCAGTATGGCCCAAAAATGCTAATCACTGGCCTGAATGTTAAGGAAAGATTGGACGTAGAGACGGCATAGTGCATGCAATATCAGAGTGTCCCACCATAGGGTTATCGTCACCATGAGAGCAACAGCCATACGTCCCGCGACTCCCAACGAGGTGCCGCGCCGCAGCCTTACGACGCTCGATGAGCTTGAGGCGGAAAGCATTCATATCCTGCGCGAGGTGGCTGCCGAGTTTCGGCGACCCGTGATGCTCTACTCCATCGGCAAGGACTCCTCGGTGATGCTGCGGTTGGCGCAGAAGGCGTTCGCGCCCGGCCGCATTCCGTTTCCTCTGCTGCATGTGGACACGGGTCTGAAGTTCCCCGAGATGGTGGCGTTCCGCGACGCCATTCGCGAACGCGGCGAAGTCGAGATCCGCGTCTATCGCAACGAGCGGGCCATCGCCGAGGGCGTGAACCCGTGGGATAACGGAACGGTGTACTGCTGCAGTCGCCTCAAAACCGAAGCTCTGCTCAACGCGCTCCGCGAGGGCGACTACGACGCCGCATTTGGCGGCGCGCGGCGTGAGGAGGAGCGCTCGCGGGCCAAGGAGCGCATCTATTCCTTCCGGGACTCTGAAGGTCAGTGGGATCCGCGACGCCAGCGCCCCGAGCTGTGGAGGCTCTACAACGGATGCGTGCATCCGGGAGAAAGTATCCGGGTGTTCCCGTTGTCCAACTGGACCGAGCTCGACATCTGGCTCTACATCCATCGCGAGAACATCCCCGTGGTGCCGTTGTATTTCGCGGAAGAGCGTCTCGTTGTCGAGCGACGAGGGCAACTCATCCCTGTCTACGAGAACACCCGTCTGTTCCCTGGCGAGGAGCCCGGTTTCGTCATGTGCCGGTGCCGCACTCTGGGGTGCCACCCATGCACGGGGGTGATCCGCTCCGAGGCGCGCACGGTCACGGATATCATCGCCGAGCTTCTCGTCTCCCGCAACTCCGAGCGCATCACCCGCGTCATTGACCACGATCAGGACGCTTCCATGGAGCAGAAGAAGCGGGAAGGATACTTCTAGCTGAGAGCTGAGAGCTGAGAGCGGAGAGCTGAGAGGCGAGAGGCAAGGGGCGAGAGGCGAGAGGCAAGGGACGATGGGCAAGGGGCAAGAGGGTCGAGGCGCGCGCACGTCATCGCGAGCGAAGCGAAGCGATCCCGAACGGGGATGCCCAGTGTGCCCGCAACATCGCGAGTGTTCCACCGGACTCACGCGTTGAGCGGGCGAGGAGATTGAGAGGCGGAAGCCAGGCATGGAACGGACCAAAGGCCCCGAGCGGCTGATCGCGGAGTTCGAGCAGGCCGACCTGCTTCGGTTCACCACTGCTGGCAGCGTAGACGACGGAAAGTCAACGCTCATCGGCAGGCTCCTGCACGACTGCCGCGCCATCTACGAAGATCAACTGCTGGCCATGTCGGAGGCATCACGCAGGAGCGGCGCCGATGCGCTCGATCTGGCGCTGGTGACCGACGGACTGCGCGCTGAGCGCGAGCAGAAGATCACCATAGACGTCGCCTATCGCCCCTTCGCCACACCCCGCCGACGGTTCATCATCGCCGACGCTCCTGGCCATGAGCAGTACACCCGCAATATGGTGACAGCGGCTTCGACCGCCGAGGTTGCCGTGGTGCTGCTTGACGCAGAGCGAGGCGTGACGGTTCAATCGCGCCGTCACGGCTTCCTGTCGGCTCTGGTTGGCATACGCCGCATGGCCATAGCCGTGAACAAGATGGATCTTGTCGGGTGGTCGCAGGAGCGGTTCGCCGATCTGCGCGACGAGTACGCCGCCTTCGCGCGCCGCTTCGATGCCGACCTGACGTTCATTCCGGTCAGCGCGCTCCTCGGGGACAATGTGGTCGAGCGCAGCGCCAATATGCCCTGGTACGACGGACCGTCGTTGCTGGAGTACCTGGAAAGCGTGCCGCTGGCGCGGGAATCCTCCGACACTCCGTTCAGGCTCTCCGTGCAGTATGTCCAGCGTCCCGACAAGGATTACCGGGGGTATTCAGGCACGATCGCATCAGGGTGCGTGGCAGTCGGCGATGCCGTGAGCGTCTATCCGTCACGGTTCACGACACACGTGACGGGGATCTGGGCTCCGTCGGGTCCGGTTGAGCGCGCCGAAGCTCCGCAGGCCGTCACCCTGACGCTCGCCGATGATATTGACGTCGGGCGCGGGCATATGCTTGCAGCTCCCACCGCGCCACCCGAAGAGCTTACGGAGTTCGAAGCCACGGTGATCTGGATGGATGCCGCGCCGCTCGACACGGACGTGACGTACCTTATGAAGCACACGACCCGGGTGTTGCGCGCCAGACCGCAGCAGGTGCTCCATCGCATCAATCCCTCCTCGCTCGAGCCCGAAGATGCCGGCTCGCTGAGCCTGAATGAGATCGGCTTGGTCCGCTTGCGCGCATTGCAGCCGATCTACGCCGATTCCTACGCCGCCAACAAGCAGACAGGCGCGTTCATCCTCATTGATCCGGCAACGCACCAGACGGTCGGCGCAGGCCTGATCGAGCGTGGCATCGGCAGGCGGACCGGCAGAAGCACCAACGTGACACGGCATCGTGGCGCGGTCACCGCGGCCGATCGCGAGCGTCTGTTGGGGCAGTCTCCTGCAACGGTATGGCTGACGGGCCTCAGCGCGTCGGGCAAGTCCACGATCGCGTATGCGCTCGAAGCACGGCTGATCGCCGAGGGGCACGCCTGCGCCGTACTGGACGGCGACAACATGCGCCACGGCCTCAACCGGGACCTCGGCTTTTCGCCGGAAGACCGCGCCGAGAACATCCGGCGCGTGGCGGAGGTGGCGCGGCTGATGAACGACGCCGGCCTGATCGTTATCACGTCGTTCATATCTCCCTACGCGGCGGATCGCTCCAACGCCCGGGAGATCATCGGTGACGAGCGCTTCATTGAGGCATTCGTGGACGTGCCCGCCGAGGTGTGCGAGCAGCGTGATCCCAAGGGGCTCTACGCCAAGGCGCGTGCCGGCTTGATCCCGGATTTCACAGGCGTGTCGGCGCCCTATGAGGCGCCGGCCGATCCTGATCTGCGTCTCGACGGTACCCTGCCGATCGACGGCCTTGTCGAGGCAGCCATGACGTGTCTGCGTGAACGAGGCGCCATAGAGACGCGGTAGAAACTCATCCGACCGCCCCAATGGGGCGGCTGCAGGAGGCATCGAGCCATGCTCATCACAGTGATAGGTCGCGGACACGGCGGAACGCGAGCCATGTCCCATACCCTGAGCGCATCCGGCGTCTACATGGGCGAACCACTGAACGAGTCGGGCGACCTGCTGCCTCCTGAGCCCATGTACGAGGCATGTCGGGTTTTTGCGCGCTACGTCACCCATAGGGGAGGACTGGAGTGGGACTTCTCGCGCGTTCTGGAGGGACCCATGGATCCTGCGTTCACTCGGCTCGTCGAGCAGTTCCTGACAACGGTGCTGGCATCCGAGGCCCCGAATCGAGGATGGAAACTGCCGGAGACCACGCTGGTCCTGCCGTGGATCGTGCGCATGTTCCCCGATGCGCGCTACATCTACTGGTCACGTGATCCTCGCGACAGCATCCTGGGAGCGCACCTCACGGATGATCTGGCGGATTTCGGCATTGCCTACGATCGTACCGACGACGTTCGCTTGAGGCGCGCGATTAGCTGGCGCTATCAGTGGGAGATCATGCGCGCCACCCCGCCTCCCGCACACCGGATGGACGTGCGGTTCGAGGATTTCGTGCTGCATCAGGAAGCAACCCTGCGCCGCCTCGAGACCTTTCTCGGATTCCCGCTGGCTCGCATACCCGTCCGCACCGACAGCGTGGGCCGCTGGCGCACCGATTCCGCGCAGCACGACTTCGAGTTCTTCCCTCCCGGCGCGCTCTACGACGCGGGCACGGGGTCCAGCTAGGGGTGTTGGGCTCGATGAACGATCCTGTCGGGGCGGTCCGACAGGCTCTGCCCAAGCCGCTTCGAACCCCGTTCTCGGGTAGTCTACTGCATCAGCCGCCGTCAACTCGGCATCACCAAGGAGGCCTGGAACCATGCGCTCTCTCATGACCGCATTACTCGTCTTGCTGATCTCCGTTCCGTCATTGGCTCAGGGACCTGCCCAGCGCCAAAACCGCCAGCGACCCATGCGGATCGGTCTGCAGCTCTACTCAGTCCGGGAGGACTGCGCCAAGGACCTGCCCGGCGTGCTCAAGGCCGTCGCCCAGATGGGCTACGAGGGCGTGGAGTTCGCCGGCTACTATGGCCGATCCGCCGAAGAACTGAAGAAGCTGCTCGACGAGAACAAACTGGTGTGCTGCGGGACGCACATCTCGCTCGAGAGCCTGCTGGGCGACGAGTTTGAGAAGACCGTCGCGTTCAACAAGACGCTTGGCAACCGTTTCCTCATCGTCCCCGGCCTGGCTGCCGAGAGAACCCGGTCCAAAGAGGCATGGCTTGCCACAGCCAAGCTGTTCAATGAGATCAGCGAGAAGCTCAGGCCGCACAACATGTGGGTCGGCTACCACAACCACACCACGGAGTTCAAGCCGCTGGATGGCGAGCTGCCGTGGGACACCTTCTTCGGCAACACCAACCGGCGCGTGGTGATGCAGTTCGACACGGGCAACGCGCTCGCCGGCGGAGCCGAAGCGGCGCCTTTCGTCAAGAAATACCCGGGACGCGCGCTGACCGTGCATATCAAGGAGCACTCGGCCACCAACGATAAGGCGCTCATCGGCGAAGGCGATGTGCCCTGGAAGGAGCTGCTTCCGCTGCTCCGCACCACCGGACGCACGCGCTGGCTGATCGTCGAACAGGAGAGTTACGCCTACCCGCCCATGGAGTGCGTTGCCAAGTGCCTGCCGAAGCTGAAGGAGCTCCTCGCCGCCTCGCAGCAATGACGCACGCACGTTGACCAACAAACCACGCCGCATCCGTGCAGCCGAAGGAGCGGCGCAGGAGGACAGAATGCACGACGGATTCGACATATCGGGCAAGATCGCTGTCGTCACCGGCGGAACGAGCGGTCTAGGACGGGCCATCGCCCTCGGGATGGCTCAGGCTGGCGCCACTGTGTACGCGGGTTCCCGCGATCCCGGCAAGGTCGCGGACACCCGGGCCGCCCTGCGAGCAGCCGGACCGGACAACGATGCCGTGGCCCTGGATGTGGCGGATCCGCAGTCGGTGGAGCGCACCTTTGCCGACGTGCGCGCACGGTCCGGGCGTCTCGACATCCTGGTCAATGCCGCAGGCATCACCCACAAGGCGCCGGCCATCGAGATGGCGCTCGAGGACTGGGAGCGCGTGTTGCGCACCAACCTGACCGGCACGTTCCTGTGTTGTCAGGCGGCTGCCCGAATCATGCAAGAGAACGGAGGCGGCGCCATTGTGAACATCGCCAGCCTCGCGTCGTATGTCGGTCTCTCATGGGTTGCGGCCTACGGAGCCAGCAAGGCGGCGGTCAAAGAGCTGACGCAGGTGCTCGCCGTAGAGTGGGCTGATCTCGGCATACGGGTCAATGCCATCGCCCCCGGGGTCTTCCCGACGCCGCTGAACCGTGCGCTCATCGAAGGAACGCCGCGCGGCAACTGGCTCAAGGCCCATGCGCCGATGAACCGGTTCGGCAATCCGGAGGAACTCGTGGGCGCCGCGATCTTTCTCTGTTCGCCGGCGGCGTCGTTCATTACGGGCGAGACGCTGGCGGTTGATGGCGGTTTCCTCGCCTGCGGCGCTCCCGCCAACCCGCCGGCGTAATCTGCGAAGATCGCGCACCGGACTGCGTAGATACTCCTGACGGCGCCAACGGAACTCACCGCGCCGTCAGGAGTTCAGACTATGCAAAAGCGCATCCTGCCGGCGGTTGTCGCCGCCGTCGCAATGACCATAGGCGTGTTGGCCTGGGCAGCCCAGCAGCGCAGGCCCCCGACCGAGAAAGGTACGAGAGCGAAAGTGACAACCACCTTAACCGTGCCTCCCGGAAAGCAGGTGGCGACCCTGGCGGGCGGCTGCTTCTGGTGCACCGAAGCCATCTTCAAAGATCTCAGGGGCGTCGAGTCCGTCACGCCAGGCTATGCCGGCGGCCATGTCGCCAACCCGACATACAAGCAGGTGTGTGCCGGCGACACCGGCCATGCGGAAGCCATTCAGATCATCTTTGACCCGAAGGTCGTGTCCTACAGGGATCTGCTCCGCGTGTTCTTCACGACACACGATCCCACAACGCTGAACCGTCAGGGCGCCGATGTCGGTACCCAGTACAGGTCGGCCGTGTTCACCCATTCGGACACACAGGCCTCCGATGCACGCGCAGTCATCGCTGAGATCACGCGCGAGGCGCTCTACAGGGACCCGATCGTCACCGAGATCACTCCGTTCACCAACTTCTATCCGGCCGAGGAGTATCACCGCGACTACTTCGCGCGCAACCCGGATCAGGCATACTGCCGGGCCGTCATAGCGCCCAAGGTAGCCAAGTTCCGCGAGAAGTATCGGGACAAGCTCCGCAAGTGACGCGCTGACGGCTCGGGCGAGTAGGGGCGAATCAACCGCCGAGCGGAACCGCCATCAAGAGGAACGCAGCAGCGCGCGGTTGGTTCGCCCATGACGACCGTCACCAATCCGAACGAGGGCGTACCAGCCGGTTACGGCCGCGTGTCATGCGGATCCCGGCTGGTACGCCCCTACAGAACGTGTACGGCCATGCTTACCAGATGTAGAACGTGTAGGTCTGGACGCCGAGAACGCCGCGGACGAAGCTCCACATGCCGCCAACGGTGAACTCGCCGATGACCAGCCCGATGAAGAACGGTATGGCCGCGCGGTAGCCCTTCAGTCCCCACCAGCGCAGGATGATCACCTTGGCCAGCCAGGCGATGAAGATCGGGGTCCAGATGTAGTCGAGCCCGAAGGACATGCCCAGGGCGTAGCCGGCTGGATGGAACGGGAAGCCGTGGAAGCTGACGCTCATCCATGCCAGCGCCAGCGCGATGAGGGCGCCGATGAGAATGGCCAGCAGACCGGCCTGATTGGGCAACACCGGCGTGCTCAGCCACTGAGCGAGGCGGTTGAAATGCTCGGCGGCGAAGGCCGAGCCCGGCGCAGCCGGATGGACCCGCGTGGCGTAGGTGCGCCCGTAGGACAGATGCAGCATGCCCCAGAACGCGGCCACGATGCCGATGAGACCCGCGAGGGCCAGCGCAGCCGCCATGACCCGAATGCGCAGGCCGGAGTCGGACGCCGCCTTGAGCGACTCGGCCTGCTGCGGCATGAGCAAGCCGCGGTGCATTCGGTTCTGGAAATGGAGCAGCGAAAACAGCGCCAGATTCTTCGGGCCGACCGCGGCGGTGCCGAGAACCATGATCATCATGTAGCTGTTGCCCACCCATCCGACCTCGTGTGACGGCGGACCTACCTCAGCGCGAACACGGGCGGCGGCGCCGCAGAAGAGCATGTAGAGGATCACATAGACAATCGCCAGCGACGGCGTCATCCCGGCCCAGATGAGGAACCAGATCATGCCGATGATGCCCATGGCCAGCGATGCCAGAATCAGCCGGTAGGATACGCCGCCATCGTTGGCCGTTCGATCGCGCAACGCCGTACGAACGATCCCGCCGATGTAGCCGCGCGCCAGCCAGAGCGTGGCCACGAACAGCGCGATCCATGCGCCGTAGGACTGCTCCTTCAGGTAGGGGTACCATGGGTCCCCCTCGGCGTAGCCCATGGCAGCCACCGCCACGTTCTGCATCTTCCGGACGAAGTAGAAGAACCAGCTCGAGAAGCCGAGATTGGTGGGCATGAAGAAGCTCAGGCCGATGGCGAAAGGATAGAACGACAGCGGCAGCCATCCGAGAGCGTTCCACGGCGGATAGGGAGCGAAGTACACGCCCACGTCCTGCACCTTCACGTTAACGGAGGGCAGCGAAGGGTAGAAATACGCGAGGCCGTTGAGGAGATCGAGTCCCGCCGCGATGGAGAATCCCGACCAGAACAGCTTGCTCCGGAAAATGCGATTGGCGCCGCCGTTCTCGGTAACCATCACCGGCAGTTGCACGATGGGATAGGTCAGGCGCTCGTGTTCGATCCACTGTCGCCGGAGCAGCAGCGACAGCGACAGCGTGGCGATGATGCCCGACAGGATGAAGATGCTCCATAGCGCCATGGGCTCGAGCCACATCATGAGGTGCTCGCGCGTGTAGAGCGTCGAGTAGCCGAGTTCGTAGGCTTTGATGCCGTCGTTCAGTTGGGTGAACGCCAGTTTCTCAGGCAGAAGTGGGGCGATCGTGCCTTCCCAGTTGTTTGAGGGCGATGCGAAGTAGGCCACGTGGGGGATGGTCGGCACCAGCATCTGCAGGTAGTCGTGGCCGACAAGGCTCGAGCCCGTGGCCACCATCCCGTACACGACGATCAGCTCCGGTCTCGTCAGCGCCCATCGGGCCCTCAGCCTCCGAATGCCTGCGTTGAGAACGACGAGCGCCATGAGCGTGAAGATGACGTTGTAGAAGAGCGACATGCATGTCGGGAAGCCCGAATAGTCCAGCGCCTCCGCCCGGGCGATCCACAGGCTATTGACCGGGATCAGAACCGCGCCCAGCAGGATGGCCCACCACCGGAATCGTTCAGACGGCTGCTCAGAGTTGGGCGTTGAGGGCTGAGGGTCAGGAGGCCCCGAGCTGTCTTCTCGACGGGACATGGTAGAGCGCGATCAGCGCCGGGCGTCCGCCAGCAGGCCGCGCGTGGCCCAATAGAGCGCGGCATAGGCCTCGGCCTTTTCGCGATAGCGCTGATGCCGCGCGGGATCCGGATAGAAAGTGCGGGCCCGTCGCACGCACGCCTCGACTGCCTGGCCGGCATCGGCGAACACTCCCGTGGCGATTCCAGCCAGCATCGCGGCGCCCAGCGTGCTGCCCTCGGTCTCGGCTGGCCGAATGAACGGGAGACCGAACACGTCGGCCTTGATCTGGAGCCAGGCGTCGGATCGCGCGCCCCCTCCGGTAGCCGTGAACGCATCCACGCCCAGACCGAGATCGCGCAACGCCTCCATGAGCTCGACGAAGTAGAGCGTCGCGCATTCCATGATCGCCTTCAGGATGTCGCCGCGCGTCGTGGTCGGCGTCAGACCCAGAATAACCCCTGCCCCATCGCTGATATAGTCAGGCGGCCCTGTCGGTTCGAAGTAGGGGAGCACCAGCAGCCGTGTCGGTTCGGCGGGCATCTCGGCGCTGAGCCGATCGTAGATGCTGGCGAAGCCCTCGGGCGAGGCGTCGGCGGCGAAGGTATCTCGGAACCACCGGACCAGCGAGCCGCTCTGGTTGTACGCGAAGGTCACGTAGAGATCGGGCACCACGTGGTGCTCGATGTTCAGGCCTCGCTCAAACATGGCCAGCGGGTCGTCGGGCATTCGGAACGTCGGCGCATAGCATTCGAACGTGCCGATGCCGCAGACCGCGCTGCCCGGCGCGATGACCCCTGCTCCCAGAGCGTTGCAGCACTGGTCGTGACCGCCCATGACGATGCCGACTCCGTCCGGCAGACCCAGCTCGCGGGCCATGGCCGTACTGACCTGGCCCACGACCGTGCCGCTGGGCGCGACATCCGGCAGTTTCTCGCGGGCAATGCCGCAGGCATCCAGCAGCGCATCCGACCACTGCTCCGCGCGAATATCGAACAGGAGAGTCCGGTTGGCATGCGAGAAGCTCGTGATCGCCTCGCCGCCGAGCAGGTATCCCACGAGGTCCGACCACAGCAAGAACCGATCCGCACGCCCATACAGCTCCGGTTCATGGTCACGCAGCCAGGCCAGTTTCGGCATCGAGTAGGCCGCGTTCAGGATGTTCGGATTGATGGCGTAGAAGCGCTCCGGCCCCATCCGCTCGAGCAGCGCATCGGCATACTCGGCTCCGCGCACATCCGAGCAGAGGATGCAGTTGCCCAGGATACGCCGTGTTGCGTCCACGGGCGTCATCGCCTCGCCCATCGAACTCACGCACAGCGCCGTAATCCGATCGTCGCCGGCGCGCGCAGCGGCTTCCGCGATAGCCTCGCGCACCTTCGCCCACACGTCGGCGCTGTCGAGCTCGGCCCATCCCGGCTGCGGATGGAGCGTCGGGTATTCGCGATAGGCCAGCGCCAGCCGCTCCCCGTTCGTTCGATACACCGCGGCCTTGCAGCCCGTCGTGCCGACGTCAATGCCGAGTAAGCTCATGGCCGCATGATAGTACGCCAGCCCGCACCCCGTCAAGGGATATCGGCAGCGGCTCACGAACGGTCAGCACGAATGACCGAGCACAGCCAAGCGTTCGTGGAAGGATGCGAGACCGCTAAGCAGGAACGCGCCAGGCCAATGTCCAAGTGATCGTTGAGGAGAGTATGCGGACATCTGAGCTGCAACACAAGTGAGGAGTTACCCCCGATGAGTCGGCTTACCGAAGATCGACCGGCAGGTGATGATGCCCTGAGCGTGGGTGATGCAACCCACCGGATAGCGCGAGACGTCTTCCGGTACTTGCTCCGCGCCGTGCGCGAGCGTGCGACACCAGTTCGGAACTTGGACCACTGCGAACAGGTGATCTGGTTCTCGGAGGTCCCTGAAGACGAAGCGTGCTACGTCTTCACACGCGATCATACAACCACCGACGGCGAGCGACCCTGGCTCTCGGTCAGCCGTCCTGCACCTTCTCAGGGACCACCCAAGCCACCCACCGACCTTCAGCAATGGTTGCCGATGAGATCGCTTGATGATCCCGATCAGGTACCCGAGCCGCTCGAGAGCATTCCCGTAGCCGACGAATGGGACGGGGCGGAGGGGCCCGTACTCAGATGGCCTCCGGATGAGGCTCTCTCGGCGGCCTACGAAGCTTACGTTAGTCAGAGATGGAAGCCGTGGGCGGAACGAGAGCGATCTCTGCGCTCGGTCCGGGACCTGTATGGCAAGCTTCACACCATCGTCCTGGATCTCGATAGACGTTCCGAGGAGGTGGAGCTCGTACTTGGTTGCGGACTGCTCACGTGGACCCGCGCTGGAAAGTACTCGGCACGACGACACTTGATCGCCTGCCGGGCAACCATCACACTGGACCCAAAGAGCGGACGGATTGGGGTGCGGCCTGCCGAGGACGGGAGTGCGCCACTCCTCGAGGAGGATATGCTCGACCCTGAGGATCGACCGCACACAGAACAGGCAAGACGCTCGCGCGACGAAGTCGCTCAGCTCGATCCGGCTCGAGTTGATAGCATCGCGGTCAGCGACTGCTTAGGAGGCTGGCTCGGCTCTCTGCATCCCGATGCACGGTACGTAGACACCGAAGAGCCTCCGCTCGAAGCGGCCAGTATTCCGCAGATCTCATACGCACCTGCTCTGATCCTGCGAAAGCGCAACTCACGCTCGATGGTCCAGATGTTCGAGGCGATCAACGAACAGATCGGCGCAAGCGCCGAGATCCCCAAGACCCTCATCCCTCTACTGGACACAGACGGTCGGGAGCAGTCCGATCGCGAAGATAACTGGCCCGGTCCGGCAAACGACGCGAGCAATGACGGACCCCTCCTGCCGTTGCCAAGCAACGCTGAACAGGAGCGCATCGTTGAACTGATGGAGCTCCGTAGCGGCGTGTTGGTACAGGGGCCTCCCGGAACTGGCAAGAGCCATACTATCGCCAACCTGATCTGCCACCTACTGGCCCGCGGCCAGCGCGTTCTCGTCACCAGTCAGGGACCTCGGGCTCTTCGTGTCCTCATGGACAAACTGCCCGAACAGATTCGTCCGCTCTGCGTGAGTATGCTCGGATCTGATCTGGCCTCGCGTCAGGAGTTAGAGCGCTCCGTACAAGGCATCACAGCCAAACAGGCGTCATGGGACAAAGAGGGGTCGGAACGTGAGCTCAATGAGGCGGCCGATCGGCTGCAGAGCAGTCGCGGCGAAGAGGCGAGACTGCAGCGGCGAGCGGTAGAGATCCTGCACAAAGACACGCAGAGCCACTCAGTAGCAGGAGGTCATTATCAAGGAACAGCTCTCGAGATCGCTCGAAAGATAGAGAACGAGCGCAACGCCTACGACTGGTTCAGCGACCGTGTCTCGACCGAAGTTGAATGGTTCGGTGTCCGCGATCGTTTCATCCAGTTCTTGGCGGCAATACGCGAGCTTGAAGGCCGCTATGCTGCTCGCGGGCATGAGCGGGTACGCGCCGACGACATGACCGAGGCAGGCGTATTCCAAAGGCTTTGCGATGATCTTCGGGACAGGGAAAGGGAATGTTCCGCGCTGGTGGACGCAAGATCTCACTCAGCGTACGCCAGTCTGCTGCGTGCTAGCGACCCAGCAGTCGAAGAGTGTCGGGCGCTGCTGGTTGATCTGACCCAGAAGCTGACTGAGCTTGGCCAAGAGCGCTGGGTCGAGCAAGTAGTGCAGGATGTGTTGGCTAGCAAGTCCGCTAGATGGTTTCGTCTCCGCGATCTCTCCTACCAGCTGGCC
>Ga0067045_1030918_pt1 | contig 13720 bp, 10 predicted proteins | sample TerdegcTABiofilm_FD_59184 | JGI IMG/M metagenome (GOLD analysis project Ga0067045, IMG submission 59184) | Combined Assembly of (Gp0054472, Gp0054536) Wastewater bioreactor microbial communities from Singapore -Terephthalate degrading...
CAGGGGAACGCAGATTAAAAAGGTGTTCAGAAGGATCTTACCCTCCCTGGAACAACTGCCCCATCTCCTGCGCATCCGTCTTAAGGCAAACCCCTTTTCCGGTTTAAATCCCAGGTCAATTCCCTGAACCTTGATCTTCCCGGATAACACCCTGAATCTTTCTCCTAGAATTCTTTCCGCTTCCATCTTGTAGAATCTGCTGAGCTTTCTTTTTATCTCCTCCCGGAGTTCCCCCGGCTTCTGCTCTTTATCCCTAGTGTTCTCCTTTACACTAACGATGAGCCTTCCCTCCTCCGGCTCCAAGCTGCCCTTATCCGGGGCCTCCAGAAATACCTCGGCCTGCCCTCCGGTTTTGCCTGACACAAGGGAAAGCCTGTAGATCCTGCCTAAATAAAGGAAGGGTTCACCAGGGATAAAATCATAGTTTCCGGAATGAATAAAAACCTTGTTAAATTCTCTCTGTTTTTTTAGAATCCAGTCTTCCTTTTTGCGGACAATCTCCCTTATCTTTCCCGCCGGGTAGTTTTTCGGTGCCCGGACAACAACTTTCTGGTCTGGATAAACCGTAATCCCTACAGACCTCCTCTGGCTGTATTTTACGGTATAAACTATCTCCCGCTCCTCTCCACCGGGTACTTCCGAGACAAGCTTTTTCAATCTGCTCTCCACATATTATCCCTTTGATCCACTTATCATAGTCGTAAAAAGTATATATCATACCTTCTCAAGGAAATCATGATGTTCAGTTTAGGAATAAATATCGGCTCGTCAAGCTTAAAAGCTGTTCTGCTTAAGGACAGTTCTACCATATCCTGGAGCTATGTAATTCCCCACGAGGGGAATTTTCAACAGGCTCTGCACCGCACCCTCTCTTCCGGGCAGATCCCACCGGGGACCTTAACCCTGGTAACGGGAACCGAGGGGAGGAACCTCTTTGCCATAAACAGTGTTATTGAATCGATCTGCATTGAAGAGGCTTTAAAAAGGCTTAAGGATCCTGTTCTTGCCGTGGTAAGTATGGGAGGAGAGGATCTGGTGGTGTATACCCTAGGAGAGAACAATAAGATTCTCACCACTTTTTCCGGAAGCAAATGCGCCTCCGGCACCGGGGAGTTTTTCCGCCAGCAGCTGGCAAGGATGGACATGACCCTGGAAGAGGTCAACAAGGTTCCAGATTCCAGCAGGGTTCTATCCCTATCCACTCGCTGTTCCGTGTTTATGAAGAGCGATTGTACCCACAGGCTTAATAAACGCGAGGCTACCAAGGGCGATATAGTGGTCTCCTTAAGCAATGTAATGGCCACCAAGGTAACGGATTTTTTAAAAAGGGCAAAAATAGACCGGGGAAGGGTTCTGGTCTGCGGAGGGACAACCCTTAACAGGCATTTTATCCGTTTTCTGAGGGATAAAAACAGGGAGATAGAGTTTATCCTTCCTCCTGAGGCTCCCTTTTTCGAGGCCCTTGGTGCAGCCCTTTTGGCCGAAAAGGTGGGAACACCCCTTCCGCCGGAAGAAAAGATCCTTAAACAGAACAGCATCCGTTTTACCCGCTATGATAATCTGAAATCCGCAGAATCCAGGGTTATGTATCACGAGACTGCAGAGGGTAAGGTTAGGGCCGGCAGGGAATATATTCTGGGAGTAGACGGAGGATCCACCACCACCAAGGCCTGTCTTGTGGACAGGGAAACCTCCGAAATTGCCGCTTACCATTACGGAAGAACCCACGGTGATCCTGTAGGAGCCTTGAAAAAGACCCTTGCAATAATTCAGGAAAAGGTAAAGCAGGATACAGAGGGCCAACCCATTAGGATCTCCCTGGCTGCAACAACAGGCTCTTCCAGGGAAATCCTTGGAGTATTCCTTCAGACCTCCGGCGTATACAATGAGATTATTGCTCATTCGGTAGGAACCACCTATTTTGACCCTTCTGTGGATACGATCTTTGAGATTGGCGGTCAGGATGCAAAGTACGTCCTTTTAAGGAACAAGGTTCCTATAGATTATGCCATGAATGAGGCCTGCTCCGCAGGAACTGGAAGCTTCCTGGAGGAATCCGCCCAGGGGGATCTTAATATCCAAAACCCTTGGGAGATCGGGGAGATCTCCCTGCAGGCGGAAAGACCGCTGAAATTCGGGGAACACTGTTCCGCCTTTATCAATTCCGACATAAGAAAAGCCATCCAGCAGGGGGCAACCCGGGAGGATATAACCGCTGGTATTGTTACCTCCATAGTATCCAACTATCTCAACCGGGTGGTGGGCAACAGAACCGTGGGTAAAAAGATCTTTCTTCAGGGAGGGGTGGCAAAGAACAAGGCCGTTCCCCTGGCCTTTGCCATGCTTCTGGAAAAGGAAATACTCGTTCCCCCTTTCCCGGAACTGATGGGAGCCTTCGGCGTAGCCCTTTTAGCCCTGCATAAGCACCAGGAGGGAAGCCTTCCCCTGGGGAATTTTGATCTCTCCGAAATCCTTGAAACCTCCATAGAGTATGAACGGGAATTTACCTGTAAATCCTGCGACAACTACTGCCCAATCCAGGTGCTTTCCGTAAAAGGGGAAAGATACCTTTTTGGAGGGCGGTGCAGCAAATACACAAATTCCCGAAGAAAAACCGCAGATCTCTCCGAAGGCACAGACTGGGTAAAAAGAAGAATGGATCTTATGTTCCAAGAGTATGCCCCTAAAGCAGAGGATAAAGGGTATTCAAGGCCCTACAAAATCGGCATACCTCGCTGTTTTTCTGTTTACACCCTGTATCCCTTATACGCCTGGTTCTTCCACAACCTGGGTATTGAAACGGTTCTTTCCGAGGAGGTACTCCACGATGGGGTGGCAAGAACGGAAAGCACCTACTGTTTTCCGGCAGAGATTGCCCATGGCGCAGTGGAAGATCTTTTTCAAAGAAAGGCGGACTATATTCTTCTCCCCCATTTCCGGGATCTGGAAAGCTACGAAGAGGATGTGCATGCCAATTTCTGCCCAATAACTCAAGGCCTTCCCTATTACATTGAAAAAGCCTTCCCGGATCTGCCCAGGGAGAGGCAGCTGCCCCTGGTGGTCAGCTTTAAATTTGGAAAGAATAAGGCCCTGGAATATTTCCAGGATCTCGGCCGCAGGCTTGGCATTTCGGAAGGGGAAACAAAGACCGCCTTTTTAAAGGCCCTGGAGAAACAGGAGGAATACAGGAGATCCGCTTCGCTTCTAGGCCAAGAGGCCCTGGAACAAGCCCGGCGGGGGAATACACCGGTTATTGCTCTTCTAGGAAGGCCATACAATGCCTTTACCAAGGATGCAAATATGGGAATCCCCAGGAAATTTACCTCCCGGGGCTATTCTGTAATCCCCTTCGACATCCTCCCCTTTGAGGATAAAAAGATCTTCCGCAATATGTACTGGTACTATGGGCAGCAGGATATGAAGGCTGCCTCCCTGCTGCAGGAGGAGCCGAACATCTTTGTTACCTTTATATCCAACTTCTCCTGCGCCCCGGATTCCTTCCTCCTCCATTACCTGCGCTGGTACATGGGCACAAAACCCTTCCTCATCCTTGAGCTGGACAGCCACTCCGCCGATGCCGGTATAGACACCCGGGTGGAGGCCTTTCTGGACATCATTGCTGGCTACAGGTCGAGTCTTACCGGCAAGGATAAGAAAAGATACTGGAATGGTCTCTCCTTTGTTAACAACGGGAACGAGGAGATCCATATCTTCGATTCCTTTAATAATAAAAAGATTCCTGTAAAGGGAAATAACAAGGTAACGGTTCTCCTTTCCAATATGGGGGATCTTTCCACAAAACTGTCTGCTGCAGTTCTTAAGTCCTCCGGGATTAATGCCAAGGCCCTGCCGGTAGCAGACCTCCGGACAATCCAACTGGCCAGATCCCATGCCTCGGGCAAGGAGTGCGTGCCCAGTCACCTTGTTCTTGGCAGTACCCTGAAATTCCTTGCCTCTCCTGAGTACAAAAGAGACGATATCTATCTTCTCTTTGTGCCGGAGACCACTGGCCCCTGCAGAACCGGGCAGTATGCTGTTTTCTTTGACAACCTTTTCAGGGATCTGGAAATTCCCAACATCGTGGTGTTTACCCTGAGCTCCGATCATTCCTACACAGAACTGGGGCCAGATTTTTCCAAGAACATGTGGAAGGCCATCACCGCTGCTGATCTGCTTAAAGATATCCACACAGCCCTGCGGGCCTGTGCGGAAAACAAGACCCTGGCCCTGACCCGGTTCGATTCCCTCTGGGAAAACCTGATTGCAGAGGTGGAGAGGGATATAAACTCCCTGCTGCCGGCCTTGAAAGCCCTTGGCCGGGAGCTTAAGGAGATTCCCTTAAGCAGGCCTGTAACTGAGGCTCCTAAGGTTCTTGTGGTGGGAGAGATCTATGTAAGGCGAGATGATTTTGCAGTAGATGAACTGGTGGAGCTTTTCAGCACCAAGGGGATAATCGGAAAGGTATCGGGAATATCGGAATGGATCCATTACACAGATTTTGTAAGGGATTATGACATAAAGAAACGCCTCGCCCTTGTACCTTTCTACAGAAAGCCCTTCTCCAGAGAATTCCGGAAAATGATCTATTACAATCTGGAGAAGGCCTGGAAGGCTCAGGTAGAAAGGCGCTTTAAAAAGGCTCTTGCCCCCTCGGAGCTTTTACTTGAGGCTCCCCATCAAATGAAAAAGATCATGGCCAACACCACCAGGCATTTTTTAAACCTGGAACTCAATTCCGAAATTGCTGTTTCCACAGGTGTTGCAGCTACGGCCATGGAAGAGGGCTACTCCGGTATAGTAAACATCTCCCCCTTTGCCTGTCTTATAGGACGGGTAATCGAAGGATTGTATACACCTTGGGCAAGGGAAAGGGGCTACCCGGTTATCTCCGTGGAGGTGGACGGGAACCTTCTTCCTCCAAACCTTGTTAATAAACTGGAGATCTTTATGCTCAATGTCCTCCGTTTCCGGGCTAATCCAGAGACCGAGGATCTTGTAGCCCGGAAGGAACAGCCTGAGGAGCCTCTTGGTCAATTACCCGAGGAGGAGAGACGGGAGGAGGTTTCCTCTAACCCGCACAGCAGATAAGGGATACCTCAACAAGGCCATCTTTTGGCAGCCGGGAAATCTCAATGGTTTCCCGGGCGGGAAGGATGGTGCCGAAATACTTGGCATATTCCTCGTTGAAGGCCTGGAAATTATTCATGTCGGAAAGGTAACAGGTAGTTTTTACAACATCCCCTAAAGAAAAACCGGATTCCCGGCTTATTACAGAGAGGTTTTCCATTACCTGTCTTGTCTGTTCCCGGATACCCCCAGGAACAAGGGCATTGGTTGCCGGATCGAGTCCGACCTGGCCGGAAAGAAACAACAGGTTTCCGACCTTAACAGCATGGGAATAGGGTCCTACAGCCTTAGGTGCCTGGGAAACATTGATTACACTGCGCATTCTGTAAACCTCCTAGATGGACTATTGTTTAATCGGCACATGTTACAGGAAAAGATTAAAGGCAGCCCTCGGCAGGATTCTCCGTACGGCTCTTTCTCCCCAAAGACTTTATAAGGAAGATAGCCGGATTAAGACCCCTATATAATTCCTTCCTCTTCTGCAAGAGAGAATTCTTCGGGGAACTCCTCCAGCTCATCCAGATTCCGTGAGTAGAGAGTATATTCCTCCGCCCTTTCATCCTCCCGGATCATAGCCTCCAATTCAAACTCTGCACTGCGCCGGGAGGGAAAGACTTTCAGAGGCTTATTGTTGTCATTCCCAATAAACCAAAGTCTTGCTCCCATAAAATTATCGCTTCCTTACCATTATTATATACAGTATTGCAGTAATAAAGAAAGAGCTTATTGAACCACCAAGGAAAAAATTGAACCCTTGAGCTATAAAATAGACAGCTATTCCTGTGCCCCAGATAACCAATCCTGGAATTCTGTATCCCTTTGTGAATTCAAGGCCCTTGCCTGTCTCAAAATCAATCCCCTTAAGATCCTGTTTCCGGATAAGGAAGTAATCCACCAGGAGTATTGAAAAGAGAGGTACAAAAACCGCTCCCACAGCTCCAAGAAAATCCTCAAACCTGCTTAAATCGAAGAAAAGGGCCAGCAGGGTTGTTAAAATTCCTGTGCCCCACATGGTATAAACCGGTTTGATCTTTGGATGAATATTAAAGAGAGAACAGGCAGAGGAATAGATGTCCGGAAAATCACTGGTCATGGTGGAAGAAAAGACTAGGAGAATTGCCGGAATTGTAAGACCTAATCTTCCCATCATCATCAGGATATTCATTGCCGGATCATCGGTGCCCGTAGCTAAAGAGACGATAAGTCCAATTACATACATCCAGGTGGATACTATGCCGTAGCCCAGCAGAGAACCCCAAAAGGCACCCTTTTCGCTTTTAGCCAGCCGGGAGTAATCTGCCATAAGGGGCACCCAGGAGATGGGCATGACTATTACCAGATCCATAAGGCGCATACCCCTGGAAAAGGAGATCGGAACATAGTAGGGCTGCCTTAGGGTGTAGTGTTTCGGGTTTAAGGAAAGATAGGTCATTACAATGCTCAGGCCCAGAAGACCCAGAATTACCACGGTGTGGATCCATTGCAGCTTAGTGCTTCCCACCAGAAAGGACCAGGCCAAGGTGCCGGCACCGATAACTATAATCCAGAAAGCCCTGCTAGCAAAAATACCTCCCAGGTTTTCTCCTACCCTTGCCCCAATATCACCGCTTAAGGCAAGCATGATGGTCGCCCATCCTACAAGCTGAAGTACATTTAAAAAGGAAGGGAGAACAGAACCCCGGTTTCCGAGCACAAGCCGGGTGCTTTGCATAGCCATAACCCTGTAACGGGTCCCAATCCTTCCACCAAGACTAAGCACAAGGCCGCCTAAGATATGTCCTGCCACAATTAGAATAAGACCTGTTACAAGACCTGCTTCATTGAGAAGACTCCCTGCCCACATTTCCGATACAGAAACAGCTACCCCCGCCCAGAGAAGGGCAACCCCCAGGGAGCTCATCCCTTTTCCTTCTTTTTCTTTTATCATACCAATACCTCCGCCACTTGGGCGAAAGATATATAAATTTTAACCGGAATAATAGAGCCAATTTCTAAATATTTTTATTAGACCAGTGAAAACCTGGAAGCTAAAGGTCTTGGCAATTTTAAAATCCAGATTTTTAAAATTGCCTCAGACATCTTTTTTTTGGGGGGGGAGAGAAGGCAGATTTTTAATTTGTCAGGGAATAAGTCCCAATCTTTTCATCTCCTTTTCAGCCTTCTCCTGAGTAAAGGGTTTTATTATATAGGCATCGGACTGCCTGTTAAAGGAGCGGCTTATGGTGTCAAAATCACTCAGGGATGAAATTATGATCACCTTGGAAGCGTCAAGACCCTCTATGCCCCAATCTGCTTCCATAATTCTCAGGTTTTCCAGAACCTGAATCCCGTTTAATTCTGGAATCATTATATCTAAAACAATAAGGTTATACCGGTTTCCAGATTCCAATGCCCTTTGAAAAGCAACAATAGCCTCCCGGCCGCTTACTGCAACCTCACAGATACCGTATTTGGATAAAATAGAATACTCAAGGTGTCGTGTAACAAAATCGTCCTCCACTATAAGGATGTGGAGGTTTTTTTTGATTTTATCTTTAATTGGTTTATCTTCCGGAGGATTGTCCAGGAATTCTCCCGGATCAATCTGCTTTAGGGGATCAAAAATAACGAAGAATAGATCCTCCTCGCTTTTCGGTGTAGAAAAGAGAATTTTGACCGTTGTCTGGTCCCTGTTTTTCGGAATTTCCTCAAACTCCGGCTCTCGGTAGATTATTCTCCCGATTTCCTGGATGGAATTATAAATAGGTAATGTTTCGTAGTCCTCCCTGGCGATATCCGTATTTATAAGCTTCTCGACCAAAAAAACAGTTTCCCCCCTTCCTGCTGCTTCCTTTAGCAGCAAAAGGGATTCTGAAGAAAGAGAAAAACTTCCCTTCTTTTTTTTCATCTTTTCAGAAAATCGGATTAAGGATTCAAACCCCTCGGTAAGATTCTGCAGCTCCCCTTCTGCTTCCTTTTCCTGATGCAGGCTGTATCGTATAAGATCTAAGGCCTTAAGAGATAAATCAAGCGCTTCCTGGGAGGATTCTGTTTTTCCGCTGCGCAGAAGATCAAAATAGGACTCCAGGGAATGGATGAGGGCCGAGGAATATTCAAGATTAAGCATTCCCAGAGAGCCTTTCAGATTATGAGCATATCTGAAAATTATATGGATTCCGGAAGTGTCCTCTTCCCCGGCCTTTAAGGAGTTTTCATAATCAATCAATACCCCCTCCAGGTTATCCAGGGTTTCCATTACCTCGTTAAGTCCACTTTTATCTTGATCTTCCATTGTTGCCTTCTAAAATCCTGCTTCTTTTAGGGCTTTTGACATCTTTTCCTGATCAAAGGGTTTGATCATATAATGCACAGCCCCCATCCTTTTAGCCCTTTCGATAAACTCCGGTTTATCCACAGTGGTAAGCATTACTACCGGGATATTCTTTGATTCCTCGCTGGTTTTTAGGTTCTTAAGAAACTCAAGACCATTCATATTGGGCATCTCGACATCACTGAATATAAGGTCATATTTTGATTTTTTTACCCTCTCCAGGCCGAGAAGTCCATCCTCGGCAGTATCAACCTCGAAACCATTCACCGTAAGATAGGTTTTTATAAAATTTCTGTTTAAGGCTCCATCATCCACTACCAGAACCCTCGGTTTGTTCATCCTTACCTCCTGAATTTAAAAAATAGGATTCCCAGGCTCCACTTTTATAGTAAGCCGTAATTTTCTCTAATTCCATTTTATATTCTTTATACACCAGTTGTATATCATTAATAGAGCTGGTTTGGGACAAATTTTCCAGTATCTGAGCAAGATCTCCAGCCCCCTTGGCGGCCAAACTGTTCAGTCCACTCTTCATCCTGTGGGCAATCCAGGCTATAGTACTGAAATCCTTTTTTTCTATCGCCTTTTCCAGCATTGATAATTGTTCATCCAGGGTATCAATGAGAATATCGAATAATTCGATAAACAGATCTTTGCTGTTACAAACAATCTCCGCTGCCTCATTCATATCTATTGGTGCTTTCATAGAATAATTAATACTTTGTATTGATGCAAACATCAACTATTCTCCAGGGGAGTTATGGCTGGTACAAGGTTCTGCTTTAGTATACAGTAAACCGGATCCGAATGAGAAAATATTTTACAAGACAATACGATCAGCCTCTATTTAAAAGACTTATGGCCCTTGCCCTCCCCATCATGGCGGCTAATCTGCTCCAGACATTGTACAATCTGGCGGATACCTTTTTCCTGGGTAGGCTGGGCAGGGTAGCCCTTTCTGCACCCTCCATCTCCTTTAATATAATCTTTTTTCTTATCGTCTTTGGAATGGGTTTTGCTAGTGCAGGAACAACCCTCATTGCTCAGTCCAAGGGGAAACAGGACCAGGAAAAGGTGGATTTTTATCTAGGTCAGATTGCCTTTTTGCTCTTTTTTTGTTCACTTTTGATAGGTTTAATAGGGTTTTTTTTAACCAGGACCCTGCTTGTTCTGTTACAAGTCCCGCAGGAGGCTTTTCATTACACCTTCCAGTACATGCAGATAATTTTTTGCGGCCTGCCCTTCATGTTTTTAGGCTTTCTTCTGCAAAGCAGCCTTCAGGGCATCGGGGACAGTGTTACTCCTCTGCTTGTTCAGCTGGGTACCGTAACCCTTAACATTCTTCTGGATCCTCTCTTTATCTTCGGATTAGGACGTTTTCCTGCCCTGGGTGTTGCCGGCGCCGCTATAGCAACGGTTCTATCACAGATAGTTGCCTCCGCCATATCTCTAACAATCCTCCTCCGGGGGAAGAGAGGGATAAAATTAAAAAGGGAAAATTTAAAACCAAATCTGGCCTCCTTAAAACTTATTTTCTCCATCGGACTTCCGGTCTCTATTGGGCAGGGGGTATCTGCCTTGGGCTTTACGGTGCTTCAGGGGATTGTAAACAGTTTTGGAACGGCGGTTATCGCCGCCTTTGGAATAGGAAACAGGATAATCTCCATGTTCAATATGCCTGCCCAGGGTCTTGCCCAGGCTAATGCAGTTTTGGTAGGCCAGAGCCTGGGGGCGAAAAACAAGGAGAATGCCAAAAGGGTTGTACGGATTGCCATAATCTCCATGTTCCTCTTCATCTCCCTGGGGATGACCTTTACCTTTTTTTATGGCCATCTGTTTGTCCGGATCTTCGTGGATGACCCAGAGGTCATAAGCCACGGACGCAGTCTTTTCCGGATCATCTCCCCCTCCGTGGCTTTCTTTGCCCTTTTCACGGTTATTACCGGAGCCTTTCAGGGAGGAGGGGATACAAAACCGATCATGGTTCTTAATATAACCCGGCTTTGGGGTATTCGTGTCCCCTTTGCCTATCTATTAAGCTACATACTTTCCTTCGGACCCAAGGGGATCTGGATGGCGATGTTCCTCTCCAACAGTGTAATTGCTTTGATAGGATTCTATCTGCTTTCCCGGGGAAGGTGGATGGAAAAACTTAATCCGGACAATATTTAAAAATACTCCCCTTTGGTTATCTTTTCTAATTCTCTAAAAGGGTTATCTCTACCCTCCTGTTTCTGCGCATACCTTCCTCTGTGCTGTTATCGGCTATGGGCACACTTCCTCCCTTCCCCTGAACAATCATACCTTCCAGAGTACGCACTCCCCTCTCTAGAAGATACTCCGCCACTGCCTGAGCCCGCTCCTCCGATAGTATCTGCATCCCCTCCAGGGTTTTTGCATAGGCGGTATGGCCGACAATCAAGATATCCCTATCCGGATATCGGGAAAGGATCTCCCCTATTAAATCCAGCTTTTTCTTTTCCGAGGGCAGTAAAACCGCAGAATCGGGCATAAATTGTATGTTCTCCAGGGTTATCTTTACCCCCTCCTCGGTAGCCTCCACATTGGCACTCTCCACTCCCCCTTCGGATAAGGCTCTCTCAATATCCCTGGTTATCGCACCTCTGTCCAGGGAGGGAGAATCGATTACTTCTGCCTCTGCAATACCACTGTAACAGACAAACTGGCCGTCGTTCAGAAAAAAGTTCATTTCAAACTCCTCGGAATAGGACTGCGGTCTTCCCAGGACATTATCCCAATAGAGCAGTTGTTTTGAGAAGCCAGTAATCTTTACCGGATAAAGCCCTGTGTGTTTCCTTGGGGGGATGGGGCGGTAAAAAACCGTATAGTAGATACTTATCAAATGGAGTTCCCGTCCCTCCACAAGCTCCCTTCCCTTGTAGGTATAAAGGACCTTTATAGGAAAGGAATATGCCTCTGGTATACCAAAGCTGGGACGAAAATCATGAACCTCATAACCATCATGCATCCAGGAATCCCCAGGCAGCAGATTCCTATCCGGAAAAACAGGAACATTCCTTACCACCGGCATAAATTGACCCTGATCCTCGGAAAAGACACCGAATTCATTCCTCCAGAACCGGGAAAGATAGGTATCGCCCCAGAGCGGCACCTCCGTATCCCCCTTTACCCGATGAGTGGTATTAAAGGTGGAGATCAAAAAACCGGATTCTCCCCGTACCTCCTCCACTTCGACAGAGACCTTATTTATTATCTCCGCCGTATGGGCATAAGACCCATTAACCTCCACGTCCTCTTCTACGGTGGAGACGAATCTGTACCTGTCCCCGGGGGTGTATTGAAATCGGAATACCTCTCCGCAAAGCCCCGATGCCAGGATAAATAAAAAAAACAGAGATAATGCCTTTTTTTTCATCTCCTCTCCTATCCCTAAGGTAGATACAATTATAATGGATTTTAAGTAAATAGTGGCTCATTTTGACAACTAATCAATTATAATAGATCAAAATGCGACATCTTCTATAAATCTATTTAGAATCAGGCGTGCAGAGGTTTTGGAGTTTTCCTTGACAAATATCCCTAGGGAGAATATTTTTAAAATATTGGCAATTTCAAAAATCCTGATTTTTGGAATTGCCTCATCAAACCTTAGGATTTTATGGTGGCAATTAAACGAAAGAAACAGGAACTTCAGGATAAAATCCAGCTTTATTTAAAGATTGCGGGTTACAAAGAACTCACCCCCCTGCAGGAAAAGGTTATACCCTTGATACTGCAGAACAAGGATCTGGCAGTAAAGACACAGAACTCTAAGGGCAAAACAGCAGCCTATATTATACCTCTTTTTTTAAACCTCCCAAAGGAACCGCGGGGAATAAAGGCTTTGGTTATCACTGATACAACCGATTCCTTGAATTATATTGCCAGGGAGTTTAAACGTTTCACCTCCAGAAAACTCAAATCTCCTAGCTACAAGCTCCTGGGATTAAAGGATTCTGCTAATCAGGAGCTCTCTTCTCTAGCCAAAGAACCGGACATTGTTGTAGGAACAGCGGAAAGAATAATTGATCATATGCGGAGAAACAACCTTGCCCTGGATCATGTAGATACTGTGGTAATTCAACCCCTACAAGAAGATTTTTCCGGTTTTGATGCGGATATACAGTTCATCTATACCAAGCTTTCAAAAAGGGTTACAACCCTGCTCTTTTTTAAGGAGCTTGATCTAGGATTGCCTCTCCTGGGACTTCTGCGAAGACCGGGTATGCTTTCCCCGGCGGATTGGGAAACCCCTGCTAAGGAAGAGCCGATCCTTCCTCAAGAAAAAGAAACTACAGAGGAGAAGTACAAAATGAGCAATGGAAAAATAACAGGAAAGGATCAGCTTGAAGCTCTTTCCAACAAAATCAAGGAGATTACCGATGCAATCCGTAGTGAGGATAATCCGGAGCTCCTTAATCTTTACAGAAAAACTATCAGAAAAAATGTGCCCTTAACCCTACGGCCCTATTTCGGCGCCTATCTTTTAAAACAACTCTTTCCCCTCTCTCCTGCCTCAGAAAAGGATACAGTTAACCTCTTTGTCAATATTGGAAAAACAAGAAAGGTGTACCCCAAGGATCTGTCAAAACTCTTTTCAAGCCTCTTACAGATAAATCATAAGGAATTGGGGAATATTAAGGTTATGGATAACTATTCCTTTATAGAGATTCCGAAAAGGTATGCCGAAAAGGCTATACAGTTGATAGACGGAACCGATTTCCGGGGTAAAAAGATAACCGTAAATTATGCAAGAAAGAGGGAAGAATAGGTATTAAAACTACTGTATAAAAAGGGTAAGAATATAAACAATAATTCCTATATTTAACAGAAAACCAAGAATAAAGGCCAAGCCGGAGAAAATCTCCAGTTTTCTGGCCTTTTTTTTACAGACCTTGGAAAGAGTAACTGGATTTCCGGGAATTATTACATAATCTGCCAGGGGATCTTCGGGTCTGGATATTTCCCCGTTACAATTTATACCAAAAACATAGTTTTCCCTGGTATTCCTTAACTCCTGGGCTCTGGAGAGATTTAAAACCTTAGGAGGATCTTTCTTTTGAAGATAAGCCGCTGTCTTCTCCGGCTGGATCTTAAGGGCGCAGTAGGTTGATCCATCCGGAAGAATGGTCTCCTGGTATTCACTGCCTGTAAAATTTCCAGAAAAGTACCTAAGGGGTAGTTTTACAAGATCCCTCTCTGCTCTATAGATCCGCCCCTCCTTCCAGAAATACCGATAAAGGTAGAGTAGGGCTACTCCAG
>Ga0067045_1030920_pt1 | contig 13711 bp, 12 predicted proteins | sample TerdegcTABiofilm_FD_59184 | JGI IMG/M metagenome (GOLD analysis project Ga0067045, IMG submission 59184) | Combined Assembly of (Gp0054472, Gp0054536) Wastewater bioreactor microbial communities from Singapore -Terephthalate degrading...
GCCGTTATCATGCCCACCACAAGCCAGATCAAGCAGCTCTTCTGTAGATCCAGCAATTAAGACGCGAGGAGATTGGGCAAGAATCTCATTCACTGAAAGGGGGGGATTAAAAACACGCCAGTCCATGATTTCCTCCGTTATTAAATTAATAACAATAAAGCCCCGCAATCAGCGGGGCTAGGTGTGCAAAAGTCTTAGGAACTCAGCTAATGAAGCAACACGACCGCCCCGCGAGCCACATGTCTCGGTAGTCATTCTTAGTCATGTGATTCTGGGTTGGTCGTTGGTAGAATAGCATGGCAAGAATATAAACGCGATTTGTTGAATTGTCAATGATTCGCGCTCGTTTAAATGAAATTTTTTCGAGGGAACAGTGGCCAAACAGACTCGATGAACATAGATAAGCAACGGAATTACCTGCACAGGACGAGAATTTGTTAGGTGAAGGGACGTTCGCCGCCTTACGGCAGGCGAAAAGCGCCGCGATAGCGAGTTGATCGGGCATCAGGCGATTGGTTGCGGGAATCAGAAGGGCTGGTGCGGCATCTGCCGCAGGCGTCCCAGTAACCGCCGCGCCAGGGAGCGGAGTAATTTTTAAGCTCTCCGTTGGTTCGGCAGTGGTTCGGCCAACAATGGGCAGGCTACAAGCCAGGCCAGCCAGCACAACCAGCAGCAAGGCAAAAAAACTGGATGCCGCGGAACGGAAACATGGGCGACTCCTTAGGAGGCAAAGGAAAAAAGAAAAAAATCGAAGGGTTCTATTAAGGAATTGTACAGAAGACGTACGGGCACACAGCCCATTGGGCTCGCAAATTGATAGCAAGGGTGGCGACCAGCTGGTTGCCACCCTTGTGTTTTTTATTTAAGTCTGGACTTTTTGCCAGGTTTGATTTATTCAGTCCAAAAGTTTAGAGCAGAGTCAGCCCGGCGCGCCTAGAAGGGTAACAGGTTCAACCCGCGCAACATGACGACCAGCACCAATAACGGCGTAACGAATTTGACAATCACCGTATAGGCGGCGATGATGGCCTGATTCTTAAGGCTGCCGTTATTGCTCAGGGCGGCTTTGACCTTGTCATCTCCCCAGAACCAGCCTACAAAGATCACGATCAACAGTCCGCCTAGAGGAAGAAGGATATTCGATGAGACAAAGTCGTACAGGTCAAACAGGTTCATGCCAAAAAGCTGAACCCCTGCCAGCAAGCTGTTCGAAAGCGCCGCGCTGGAGCCAAAGACCGCGATCGCAACCGTCGTGAGCACCGTGGCTTTGGATCGCGACATTTTGAACTGCTCGTTTAAAAAGGCAACCGGCACTTCCACCAGCGAGATCATCGCACCGGTAGCCGCAACCGCCGCCAGCAAAAAGAACAACACCATGAAGATATTCCCAAACGGCATGGAGGCAAACACGGATGGGATGGTGATAAAAAGGAGCGACGGCCCTGCCCCTGGTTCATACCCGAAGGCAAAAACCGCCGGAAAAATCGCCAGCCCCGCCAGGATAGAGACCAGCAAATCAGAGAACATCACGCGGGCAGTGCTGGTGGGTATGTTCTGGCCATCCGGCCAATAGCTGCCGTATGTAATCATGGTACCCATCCCGATGGAAAGTTTGAAGAAAGCCAGCCCAAGCGCCGTCAGAACGGCCGCGGCGGTAATTTTGCTGAAATCTGGCGAGAAGAGGAATTTGATGCCTTCCCCTGCGCCAGGCAGCGTCAGGCTGCGAATATCAACGATCAGCAGGAGGACAAAAAGCAACGGGATCAACCGCTTGGTGGTCGCTTCAATTCCTTTGCTGACGCCCCGCACCAGGATCACACATACTACCGCCAGCACCAGCCATTGCCAGAAAAGAGACTGGATTGGATCCACAACCAGGGTGGAAAAGGCCTGAGAGGTTACTTCCGGGTTGGTGGATAGGATACTTCCGAAGGAAGATTTAAAGATATAGGCCACTACCCAGCCCGCCACTTCGGAGTAGAACGCCATAATCAAAAAAGCGGCAAGAGCGCCCATCGCACCGATCACCCACCAGGGTTGCCGCTTGCTCGGCGAAAGCTTGTTCATGGTCGCAATGGCATTAGCACGCGCCTTCCGACCCAGCATAATTTCCGCCATCATGACGGGCAAACCGACCAGCAGCGTGCTGATGACATAGATGATAATAAACGCTGCTCCGCCATTGGCGCCTGTCAAATATGGGAACTTCCAGATATTGCCCAACCCTACAGCCGAACCGAGGGTAGCTACGAAGGCGCCCAGGGCTGTAGCAAAACTACCGCGACTCATAGACGCTTTCACTTTGTTTGCTTCAATACTGTTATTCATTTCTCGTGTTGATTCCTTTTCAATAAAGTAGTTCCTTAAACAAATTCCCCCAGCCGAGACCGGGGGCTTTTTTGCCTGGCATGTTGTCGGGCTGTTCTAGTTGAACTTGCAGCCTCCACCGGTTACCCATTGCCTGGGGCAAAATAAAATAATGGGCAGCCAGTAGAAACAGCTGTTTTTCATCCTCTCGTTCACGGGCAGTATTATAGTCATTCGACAGTTACCTGACAACCAGTTTCGATAATAAGATGACAATAATCCAAAGAAACAGGAACGATGTCACGCTTCGCGGAAATCACACCTACCGCGGCTTCAGTAGTGGGAAATTCGTGCACTCCCTATCCCAGCAATGAAAACGATCAAAAACCTTCCAGCGCCGAAAAATCAGCAATCCCAGCCGCCAGGTCGGCAACCGCTTTCAACAGCCCCAAACGATTGGCGCGCAAAGCAGCATCCTCAGCCATGACCAGAACAACATCAAAAAAGCGATTGATCACCGGGATCATGGGAAGGAACGCACGCATAAAACCTTCCAAGGAGCCATCCTGACCGGCGGCGCTCCTGGCAATCTGAAGCGCCTGGTAGAGCTTTCTTTCTTCTTCCTCTCGAAACAATTTTTCGTCCAGGTTAAAAGGACCAGGCTGGCTGCGAGTGATGCGCACACAACGCGCGTAAGCTGGGAGGATAATATTCCAATCCGGGCGCTTGACCCATTCCGAAAGTTGTTTTACGGCTCGGTGAGCGCCAGCCGGGTTGTGCTTCTGCGCTGCCAGGACTGCATCCACCACGTCATAACGGAAACCCCACTCAATCAGAAGGGCGCGCAGCCGACCGGAGATAAATTCAAGGCACTCGGTCTGGCTGTCAACGCTAGCTTCAATGGGAAGGTTACCAGCCGCCAGTTTCAAACCCAGTCGCAAGTCAAAATCGAGATCCCAGGACATCAATACCTGCACCAGCCCAAGCGCAGCCCGGCGTTGAGCAAACGGATCTTTCGCCCCGCTCGGCGCTAGACCCGCTGCAAACAAACCACTGAGGGTATCCAACCGGTCTGCCAAACCGACTGCCAGCCCAGGCCTGGTCTTGGGCAATTGATCTCCAGAGAAACGAGGCAGGTAATGCTCAAAAATTGCCCTGGCAGTCATCTCGCTCTCGCCAGAATGCAGGGCGTAATATTGTCCCATGATTCCCTGAAGGGAGGTCATTTCGACCACCATATGGGTCACCAGATCGGCTTTACACAACGCAGCCGCTCGCCGGGCCGCCGCAGTTTCTTCGGCGTTCAACCCAACCCACGGCAACAGAGCATCTACCAGCTTCTCTACCCGCCTGGCTTTATCCAGCATGGAACCCAACCTGGCCTGGAACATCAACGTTCCAAGGCGAGGTAAATAATCTTCTAGTTTATGCTGTAAATCATCCTTGATAAAGAAAGAAGCGTCGGCAAAGCGGGCGCGAATGACTTGCTCATTACCGTCAGCCACAACTTCCAGATACTCGGTGTTGCCGTTGCGAACCCCAACAAAAAATGGCAGTAGCTTACCCTCCGCTGACCAGACCGGAAAATACCGTTGGTGCTTCTTCATTACCGAAACCAGCACCTCAGACGGCAGCTCCAAGAATGAAGGTTCGAACCTACCCAGAAAAGCGGTGGGGGCTTCTACAAGATGGGTCACTTCATCCAACAACCCTTCATCCAGCGTTGCAGCGCCATTCTGGGTTTGCATAAGCGCCTGCGCCTGTCGGGCGATGACTTGTTTGCGTTCTTGCGGATCGAGGACGATTTGCTGCGCCCGCATGGCGGCGAAATAATCCGCTGCGTCGCGCACTTCAAACTCCTCCGCATCTGAAAACCGCAAGCCGCGCGTCGTGCGCCCTGATTCTAGCCCCGCATAAGTAAACTGGATCACCTGGTCGCCTAACAGCGAGACTAGCCAGCGGATAGGGCGCGAGAAATATATATTGGTTGCATTCCACCGCATGGGTTTCTCAAAACGTAGCCCGGCGATCAGAGCAGGCAGCGCCTCGGCGAGGATTTCGGCGGCTGAACGTCCCGCTTCTTGCACTCTGGCGACAACATACCGCCCCCCATCCATCTCACGCACCTCCAGGTCTGAAAGCGCCACTCCCTTCCCGCGGGCAAAACCCTCGGCCGCTTGGGTAGGTTGGCCAGAAGCGTCAAAAGCCCGGTTTGCAGGCGGGCCTTTATAGATCGTCTCGCGATCCGGCTGGCGCGGCGCGATTTCCCTGGCAAAAACCACCAGCCGGCGGGGAGCGCCCAAAATGGCCACTTCGCCATGCGCCAGTCTCAATTCATCTAACATGGGCTCAAAGCGCGCTTTCAATTGCTCCAGGGCGGCCGCCAGGTCTCCGGCGGGCAGCTCCTCCGTCCCAATCTCAAGCAAGAAATCGGCCGGGCCGGCCATGACAGGCAGCGGATGATCCGACGCAAGGCTTTTTTTCTTTTTGCCGACCACTCCTCCTGAAGCGTCCCCCAGTAGCCATGGAAATTCTAGCTTACGGCGTTCCTCGACATACGCCTCGGCAACCCGCCGGGTAAGTTCTCGCATCCGGCCAAAAAACGCCTGACGTTCGGTCACGCCAATCGCCCCACGCGTATCCAGGATGTTAAAGGTATGAGAGCACTTCAAAATGTAATCATGCGCAGGGAGGATTAAACCTTGCGCCAGGGCTGCTTCTGCCTCAGCTTCATAGATCGCATAAAGGTTCTGCATACGCTCAACATCGGCGACCTCGAAGTAATACTTGCTATGCTCCTGCTCGGCCTGCAGGTTCATATCGCCGCACGTGAAACGGCCATTCCAGCGAATATCTTTAAAGTGGCGCACCCCCTGCAGCGCCATCGCGATCCGCTCCAGGCCGTAGGTGATCTCGACCGAGACCGGGTCAAGCTGCATCCCGCCAGCTTGCTGAAAGTAGGTAAACTGCGTGATCTCTTGCCCATCCAACCAGACTTCCCAGCCCAGCCCCCAGGCGCCTAAAGCGGGCGATTCCCAATTATCTTCCACAAAGCGGATATCATGCCGCTTGGGATCGATTCCCAGAGCGACCAGAGAACGCAGATAAATCTCCTGCGGGTTGCCAGGGTCAGGTTTAAGAATCACCTGAAACTGATAATGCTGCTGCAAACGGTTGGGGTTCTCGCCATAGCGGCCGTCATCTGGGCGCACCGAAGGTTCCACATAACCAACATTCCAGGGTTCCGGGCCCAAGACGCGCAACACAGTAGCAGGGTTATAGGTGCCGGCGCCCACTTGAGTGTAATAGGGCTGCCAGATCAGGCAACCGTTCTCCGCCCAGAAATGCTGCAAGGTGAGCATGATTGATTGGAAATCAAGCGGTTTGGACATGGATTCTCCGGTTGTTAGCAGATTCAAAAAGTGAATTATACCATGTGGGGTTAAACCACTTTTTCAGCGCGCGGCGCAAAGAACCAGGCCAACAGCAAACCGTACAAAAAGTTTTCAAGCGCGACTTCGACAAAGTGCGCCGTCTGAATTCTCACCGACAGTCCCGAAGGATAGAGCAGGTTGACCCCCATCCAAACGGCAAACGCCAGCCCTAACTGTACCCCAACTTTTCGCCAATCGCCTTTTAATAAACGCAGCAACGGCAGGGTCAAAAGCGCCCAAATTGCTCCCCGCACAGCCTGAAAAACCAATATCTGCGGCCCTTGGGTCTCGGCCAGCGCATCAAAGCTGGCAAAATAAACCGGCGCTTCAACCGGCGCCAACGCTAAGGCAAGTGGGCGAAAAACCAGCGACCCCACAATGATAAACAACACCACCCAACAAAAAGCGCACAGCAACAGTCCAATCACCCAGCGGAACCAGGACATCCCCAGCCAAAATGGCGGGATTCCCGTTTCCGTCCCTTCTTGTAATCGCCCGAAAATCCACAGAGAAGCCAGCGTGAACAACCCCGCAGCAATCGCTCCATTGACCAAAAGACGCAACGCCAAAGGGAGGGGTAAGACATCGCTCAGATAATAGGCTTCCACCGCCACTAAAACCGTGTTCAAGCTATAAAAAGCGAGGAACAGGGCAATCCCTAACCTCCAGCCCCGGCCGCGCAGATTTTGCAACAGGTAAGCCGTAACCGCTGCCACCAGAAAGGCAGCCAACAGTACCAGTCCCGCGGTTGTTCGAAGGGGCTGCGACAGTTCGAAAGACATAAAATCCGCTGAAAAAAGCGCAAAAGCCGCTGCAGTAAGCAGAATGAGTTTAAGGATCAGCAATCTAGGGTTCATATCAGACGATCATCCTCATTATTCTATTTTACATGCATTGGAATTTTGAGGATAAATATGCTTTCACCAATTCGGTCTTTTCAAACCGAAGCGCTTCCTCGGCGAATTTTTGACACTCTGCTTTACTGTAATTCCGAATGATTCTTTTCGCACTTGGGATAGAAGCCGGGGTCATGCTGAATTCATCCAGTCCCATGCCCAATAAAATGGGAATAGCCAGAGGATCGCCTGCCATTTCGCCGCATAGCCCCACCCAGCGGCCATTCCGGTGGGCAGCGTCAATTGTCATCTTGATCAACTTCAACACCGCCGGATGAAATGGGCTTGAGATATGAGCAACTCGTTGATTCGTGCGGTCAACCGCCAGAGTGTATTGCGTTAAATCGTTCGTCCCAATTGAAAAGAAATCAACCTGTTTCGCAAAATGATCAGCCAAAATGGCTGTGGATGGAACTTCGACCATGATGCCAAATTTCACATCCTGGGCAAAAACAAGCTTTTCGGTTTTGAGCTGTTCTCGAGCAGCGTCGAAAATTGCCCGCGCCTCCTCCAATTCATCCACACTGGAAACCATAGGCAACATGATATGCAACCGGCTGCCCGCGAATCCGCGCAGCAAAGATCGGAATTGAGACAACAAAATATCCGGCCGTTCACTGATCATACGGATCGCTCGCCATCCCAAAAACGGGTTGACCTCATTCCTGGTTCCAAGATAGGGCACTGACTTATCACCGCCAATATCCAGGGTGCGAACAACAACAGGTAGGTCGCCGACCACCGCTGCAATCTCCGCGTAGACCCGCATCTGTTCTTCTTCGCGAGGAAGATTGCTCTCGTTCAGGTACAAAAACTCCGTCCGAAGCAGGCCGATCCCATCAGCCCCCGATTCAACCGCGTCTCTTGCATCCGCCACGCTGCCGATATTGGCTGCCACCTCGATCCGGTAGCCATCCATGCTGACCGCAGGAAGGAAGGCATTTGAGCGATCCATCATCGCCAACTCGCGATCGGTATCTTTGCGTTTCAAGAAAGCTTCTAACTCTGCTTCATCGGGTTCCAGAACGACCCTTCCGTTATAGCCATCGACCAATACAAGCTGTCCCTCTTGCAAGGATAAGAGCTGCTCTCCCAATCCCACCACAGCCGGAATTCCCAGCGCCTTTGCCAGAATGGAAGCATGGGAGGTGGCCGATCCCAGGGCGGTACAGAACGCCAGAACGGCTTTTTTGTCCAAAGATGCAGTCACGGAAGGAGAAAGGTCCTCAGCAACAAGGACGACTGGCTCATCCGGCTCCAGGTCTATCGCATTGGATCTGCCCATCAGATGATTAAGCACCCGTTGCCCAACATCGGAGACATCCGTAGCCCTGGTTCGAAGTATGGGGTCGTTCAATTTTTCAAGCTGCTCAACGAACAAATTAATCGCATCTGACCAGGCCGCCTCAGCATTCAATCCCTGACCGATCGCATTTGAGACCCGTTTGATCAAAGCAGGGTCGTTCAGGAAAGTCAGGTGTGCATCAAAAATATGGGCTTCACTTGCATTAGCATCATGAGCGACTTTTTCCTTGATCATGGCAATTTCTGCGCGTGCTGCTCTCACAGCGTCATCCATCCGGCTTTGTTCTTTAACTGGATCGTTATTCGACGACCGGCTGATTGTTACATCTTCAACCGGTCGGAAGTGATGCGCCTTGCCATAAGCCAGTCCCGGCGCGCCTGCCAACCCACTCAAGCGGATCTTCCCTTTAACCTTTTGCATCCTCGCCTGCTATTTTGTCTTTTCGTTAATATTCTTCTCTAAAAGCGCTTTCAGATTCTGAATCGCCTCAACCTCGTCTTCGCCTTCAGCCTTTATTTCAATTTTGTGCTTGCTCTCGACCCCCAAACCCAGGATAGACAAGATACTCTTTGCGTCCACCCATTCGGAGGAAACACTGCTGTTTCGGATGCAAATATCACTCTTATAGGAAGAAGCCTCCATTACAAAATCTGATGCGGGGCGTGCGTGTAGACCCGATTCATTCATAATCGTAAATTCTATAGTAACCATATTTAACCGCCAATAAACAATTACAAGACTATGCGAAACTATTTCAGCGCTTCGACAATTTTCTGCTCCAACGCTTCCTCGCCAACGCCCGATAAAAACGCCATGCAATTCATCACAGGCACAGTCGTTTCCTTGACACGTGTGGCCGATGCGATAAGATCAAAATGCTGCGATTCCAATTTAGACGAAATCTCAACCGCTTTTGCAGTCGCTACCTCAACATCAATGCCATGCCGCTTACAAATATCCCGGATCTTATCGGCGACAACGCCAGAGGTCACACCGCCCGTTCCGCAAACTGACAACACATATTTCTTTGCCAAGGTTTCCTCCTTAGATGATGGGCGAATAGTCATGGGCCTTGCTATTCGCCCATTCTCAACCACCTATTTTAACCTATAAAACATATCCAAATAAACCAAGGATCTTAGCAACGATCCAAGCAAACCAGTGTGAGCCAGCACCGATGCTCGTCCAGACCGTGCCTTCCGGGATGTTCATACCAATCGTTTTCCCGGCTTCGGTATAGACTGGCGCCAGATCGCCGGCGGTGTAAAGCGCAATGATGAAAACGACCGTTCCAGCAATCAGGGTCCGAACAATATTGCCGCGCTTGCAGAAGGGACTCACCAGACAAACAAGGAACGGACCTGCAATCGCCAGATCTGCCAGCGGAATAACGCGGTTTCCAGGAAGGATTAATGCGAGTGCAATGATGATCGGGATTAAAAGAATACCCGCAGCCAGGTTTTCCGGAAAACCAATCAAGATGGCGGCATCCAGGCCAATGTAAACATCGCGATTGAAGCGCTTCTTCATAAAATCGCGCACCTGCTCAGAAATCGGGCGAAGGCCTTCCATCATGATGTTGAGCATGCGGGGGAAGATAATCATCACAGCAGCCAGGGTAACCGCCGTATTCAACACGCTTCCCCAGGGCTGTTTACCGGCGATGCCCAAGATCGCGCCGAGCACCACGCCGATAAAGATCGGATCTCCGACCACACCAAATTTCTTCTGGATCGTCTCAGGATCAGCGTCCAGCTTATTTAATCCAGGGATTTTCTCGATAACCCAGTTCATCGCAATACCCACTGGCGGCCAGAGTCCGGCATTGCCATGCGGAACAGAGGTTCCTTCAATCCCATAATGCTCTGCAACGATCGGGGCTGTTCTATCCGCTATGAACAAGATCAGGATCTCGTTCAGGGCGAAGAACAACAAAGCCAACCAAACACTCCCGGTCAATGTATATACCACTACGGCGGTAATGCCCCATGTCCAGTAGTTCAAAATATCGGCGTCTAGGGTTTTTGTCAGCTTTAGAGCCAGAAAGAGAAGGTTAACCAACAAGCCGACCGGGATGAACCAGATGGCAATCGGAGAACCCCAGGTGGCAGTCAACAGCGTAAACACCCCCAGATCACTGACATCCAGTTGAATGCCGGTATTCGCCACAAACCCAGCCACCACAGGGCCAATCGTCGAACCAAAAACCCCAATCATGGCAAAAAGACCGACTAAACCAATGCCAATGAGAACAGATGCCCGGAAAGCCTTCCCGAACTTCATTCCGGCGATCAAAGAGAGAATAAGAATCGCCAGAGGAAGCATAACCGCAGTCGGAAGGGCAGTGATTGATTTTAAGAACGCAACAAATGTTTCCATTTCATTCTCCTTACATACTTTTATTGGGATGATTCAACCAACGAGAATACAAAAAGATTGAATGAATTTTTCTTATATATCGCCTCCTTCTCCCTTTCACAACGTTTCCTGTTTTAATGATTGGATAAACTTAAAGATTATCTCGGGTTTTTCATGCCGGTTGATATAGCGGGATACGGCGCTCCCCACCACCACCGCGTCCGCCCGAACAACCTGAATTACCTTTTGGACGTGCTCCGGCCTGGTCAAACCAAAGCCAACCAGAACAGGTGTATCGTGATCCACTTTCTTCTGCACCTCGCGCACGCGGGCAACTGATTTTTTCAAATGTTCCAGGGGGATATCTCCTGTCCCGCCGGTCACGCCGGGTGACGCCGTCATGAATAGAAAGCCCTTTGCATCGCTTAATATCTCTTCCAGAAGACGATAAGCCGGCGTCCCTTCTGGCGCAAGGCTGATTCCGTCAATAAAATTGACGCTGTACATATTTTTTTCGCGCATCTTTCGGTGAAAACCGATTGGATCGCCCGCCTTATAGGCCGGGTAATCTGGCAACTCATAGCCGTCCACACCAGCGGCAGCGGCAAGCCCGACAAACGTGTCCACACCCGTTTCCACAATCGAGGAAACATACCCCATGGGTAGGATCGGAAGTTCCGGATAGCGCTCTCTGACCAAAGAAGCCAGTTCAAAAGCCCTTTCTACCGTGACGCCCGTCTGGCCGCAAACCTTGTGATGCGTTTGCATAGGCGGCCCGTCCAGCCACGGCGCGCCGCCGGGAATACATAATTCGAACATGTCAACCCCGCCCTCAACAAAGGCATCAGCGATCTCAAGCGAATAATTGAAACTGGGGCCAATCACCGGCAGGTAACACATCAAGGCCCCTTCTTTCTTCGCTTTCAATTTCTGAAACAGACCATCCACGCGGTTCATGATTTTCCTCACAGTTGCGTTGCTTCTTTCAACGAACGAACAAAAGGTTCGATTTTTTCGATCGGTTCCCCAGCTTGTAAACGCTTCGAGACAGCGCTGCCCAGCATCACGCCATCTGCGCCAACAACACGAATGGAATCTCGCACCTGTTCCGGCGTTGAAATTCCACAGACAACAATGATCGGGGTATTGACGCCCAACTCTTCTTCCATTTTTCGCAGCCTTTCACAAGCCGGTTTTAATTTTTCAACTGGCAGTCTATCTTTCACGCCGGACTGCCCGCCAGGCTGAGCAATGAGAAACATAAATCCAGAAGATTTTTTTACAAGATTTTGACACAACGTATGTGCCGGTGTGCCTGGCTCTGCCATTGCCAGGTCCACCGTTAAGTCGTTTGTAAAGTGCACTTGATGATCGTGCAAGGCCTGCACAAAACCTTCGTGATCGTTTCCGGCGACAAAAGGGTAGTCCGGAATATCCGCACCGTCCATCTGGGCCTTCTGACAGCTTTCGGCGTATTCTTTTAATCCCCACCCAAATACCGGTCCCATAAAATTCAAGGTCACCAATGCCAAATCAGGATACCTCTTCCGCGCCACTTCCATTAAAGAGAACGAATCCTCAGTCTGAACTCCATCGCGAACAGCTTCCATTTGGTGAATGAGCATATTGGAACCTTCCATCCATGCGTAGCGGGTCGGGATCACAATTTCAACCGCGTCTGCCCCAACCTTTGCAAACATATCCAGCAATTCCAGCGACTTTGTGTAAGGCGCTTTGTCTCCTGGCGTCAGCGGGATGAGGGCACCTTCATTGTTTTTACGGAGTCGGCTAAAAGTAAAGTCCAGGCGATTTTGCATGATCAATCCTCCAACACCAGGACAAAGCCTGCACCCTTTTTTTCAGCGAAGAACTGGTACGGCGCGCAGGTATAAAATCGTTCCACCCTGCCACCTTCCCATGCGCTGACCAGCATCGGACTCAAAATAAAATCTTTCTTGCCAATCATCGCCGCCCTGGTATAAGCGCCCAGGTAGCATTCTTCTCGCTCTTTTTCAACCGGCGGTTCGTAAGTAACCAGTTTTACCTTTTCTGCGCCCGCGCCGAAAAGCAAACCCGCCATCGAAAAACCCGGATACCCCGCCGCAGCGATGGTTGCAGGCCTGCCCGCTGCCAGCTTGCTGGCTGCCTCAACCACTTTATCTGTGTAAAAATGTGCAAAATAGCCTGTCATCGCCGGGTAAGGGTAAGGCCCTGTGACCGTGTTCAAGGTAGCCCACAAATAGTGTTCCGGATCAGCGATAAATCTTTGAAAGGCGTACATATCCGGTTCATCGAACAATGCCCGGCAAGAATCAAGATTGACTTTTACCCCCCCATCTTCTAATGCCCTCACCAGGTTTTCATCTGCGCCGGTAGCAACGTTAAGCCACAACGTCAGCGGGACAGAAAGTTTCTCGCAGATCTTTGTTAATATTAAGGCCTGAGTCTCAGAATATGCCCCGCTCACCAGCTCTCTCCCACTCGCCTGGGCCAGGAGGGCATAACCGGCCGCCACAAAATATAAAACCGTTGATTGAACCGAATACACATCTTGAGAATTGGGAACTGGTTTTGGATCAACCGGCGCTACCCCCACCCCAGAAAGTACAAGCTCAAATTGCGATTTGAAGTCGCTCCGAGTAATTTTTTCCTCCGCCAAGCTGGCGAAATCGTCCAGCGCGGGAGTCATCGGATCTGGCACAAAGAACCCACCCCACTTTCCAAAATATGGAGGTAACAACTTTTGCTTTGCAGTCATTCTGTTTCCTTCCTTTCTTATCTGATGTTCAATTAGCAACATGCCCCAAAACGCTACAGAATAGTTTTGAGAAGGTTCACCACTTCATCACGAGAAGTTTGATTCACCAAGTTTTCCAACATTCCAGGTTTTCGCAGCATAGATACGAGCTGTTTAAGCCATTGAACTTGCAAGGCCGGTTCTTTCATTGCCAGCAGGAAGATAATTCGAACCGGTAGCATTTCATCAGGATTGGCCATATTCCCAAAGGACACCGGCTCTCGCAATATTCCAGTGACCATCGCCGATTTAAGACAATATTCTGCGTTCGTGTGCGGTATCGCCACCGCAGCCTCATTCGTCGGTAGGCCAGTAGGATACTCTTTTTCACGATTTAGCACCGCCTGGGTGTACCCTTCTTTCACCCAGCGCCTTTCTTCTAACTTTCCAGCCAGTTGCCGGATCGCTTCTTCAGCGGTCGAGCAATTCATATCTAAAACGACCAAATCCTGATGAATTACCGGTTTTTCTGCTTTGGATTGTTCCATTTCTTCACTCTCGTATCATGAATGTTCAGTCTTCAGGATAAACCAAGTTCCTGCCGAATTTTTACGATGTCTTCTTCGCCCAGCAACGGGTTTACGGTGATCGTCTTTATATTTCGCGAGTTCAC
>Ga0067045_1005239_pt1 | contig 13710 bp, 10 predicted proteins | sample TerdegcTABiofilm_FD_59184 | JGI IMG/M metagenome (GOLD analysis project Ga0067045, IMG submission 59184) | Combined Assembly of (Gp0054472, Gp0054536) Wastewater bioreactor microbial communities from Singapore -Terephthalate degrading...
GGTATCATGTTAACAACACGTTTCATGCCAGCATGAATGGCAGCCTGAGATGCCCATGCATGTGTAGCAACAAAAGGCACAGAATGGGGAAGATTTTCGTATATATTTGCAAAAAGCTCGGTCATTTTCTGGTCACTGGCATTATAGGGCAAACGTTTAAACCCAATTGCAGTGAGATGTTCCCAGTACAATTTATTAAACAAATAAAATTGCTGTGAAAGGCGGGAACCCAGTGAATACAGCTTTTCTAAATGCTTGATTATACGGGCACCGGTAGTATCAAATGACAGAAGGTCAAACCAGTATGGTGTTAACCCCATGGAATGTGCTGCTGATGCAACTGCCATAGCTATACGGTAATGACCATAACCCATGCGAATAGTTCCAATGATGATTGATTTTGATTTTGCAATTTCTGCACCCTTTTCCTGCGAAATGGTGTACAGGTTAACATATTTTTTTAATACGGGGTTCGGCTGAGCAAAAAGTGCATAGGAGTCCTGTGGATTATATCCAAATTGTTTTGCAAAACGTTCTTTCTGCTTTACGGCTTTATTGTACACATGTTTTGAAATCTGATTACCAAAAATAGATTGAGATCTGTCGCCTGTCATGTAACTCCTCCCTAAAAATTGAATTCAGTACTGGATATTCTTGCAAAAAATTCCGCCCTGTTGGGGCAACAAAGCAATATTATGAATAACTATCGCCCACATATTTTTTGGCGATAGTTACTGTTAATAAATTCACCGAAAACAACAAAATATTGCAAGTTTTAATTTTAAAATATAAAAAAATTTTTAAAATTGTTGACAGGTTTGCTATCTTTATCACTATGACCGACCATATTTAGTGGTTTTCTTCCTCTTAGATTATAAAGAAAGCGATCATTAATTCCACTATAGTAGTAAGCGGTCAGCTAAGCATTTTGCTGATAATGAAATTATTGTATTGTAAGGAGTAAAAAACTATGCCACTTAGAAAACTGCGAAACATTGGTATAGCTGCACATATAGATGCAGGCAAAACAACTGTTACCGAGCGTATTTTATATTTTACCGGGGTAACACGAAAATTGGGCGAGGTTCATGACGGCCAGGCTGTAATGGACTTTATGAAACAGGAGCAGGAACGAGGGATAACCATATCCTCAGCTGCTATCTCATGCCAGTGGAAAGACCACAGTATAAATATTATAGATACCCCAGGACACGTTGATTTTACAGTTGAAGTTGAACGTTCATTGCGTGTTATTGACGGATTGGTTGCGGTATTCTGCGCGGTTGGTGGGGTTGAGCCCCAGAGCGAGACAGTATGGAATCAGGCTGATAGGTACAAAGTTCCCCGTATTGCATTTATCAATAAAATGGACCGTGTGGGTGCTGATTTTTACGAAGTTGTTTCGCAGATGGATAAATATTTGGATGCAAACCCTGTGCCATTTCAGATTCCCATTGGTGCTGAGGATAACTTTGAGGGCTGCATAGACCTTGTTGAACAAAAAGCGGTAGTTTTTAAAGAAAATGAAAGGCTTGTTGTAGATATACCTGAAGATTATAAAGAAAAGGCAAAAGAAGCCCGCAGACACATTATTGAAAAGCTGGCTGATTTTGATGATGAAATAATGGAATTATACCTGGCTGAACAGGAAGTTCCGGCCGAACTAATTAAAAAGGCTGGGCGTGAAGCAACATTAAAAATGCTGATAACCCCGGTATTATGCGGTGCTGCATATAAGAATAAAGGCATACAGCTTTTACTGGATGCAGTTGTTGATTATCTACCTTCACCGGTTGATATTGGTGCAGTTGTAGGTACTGATCTCAATGATCCGGAAAAAACCCATACGCGACATCCTTCCGTAAATGAGCCATTTGCAGCGTTAGCGTTTAAATTAATTAACGATCTGTATGTAGGTCAGCAGACATTCATACGTGTGTATTCAGGAAAGCTTGAAAGCGGAATGCAGGTATTTAACTCAACAAAAGGGAAATATGAGCGCATAGGCCGAATTATGCGAATCCGTGCCAAAGACAGGGAAGAAATTTCAGAAGCAGGTCCTGGTGATATTGTAGCCTTAATTGGAATGAAATATACCAAAACAGGCGATACATTATGTGACCCCAATCATCCACTGTTGCTTGAATCAATCTTTGTGCCGCCTTCAGTTATAGATTTGCAGATAATGCCCACATCCAAGAAAGAAGAAGAAAAACTGGGTATTGCACTGCACAAACTTGCATCGGAAGACCCGTCATTCAATGTGCGGGTTGATGAAGAAACAGGTGAAACCATCATTTCCGGTATGGGCGAGCTTCATCTGGAAATTATGGTGGACAGGTTAAAAGAAGAGTTTGGCCTGAATGTACAGGTGGGTGAGCCGTCTGTTGCATTCCGAGAAACCATAACCACTGAAGCGCAGCAGGAAACCAAATTTGTTAAGCAGACAGGTGGTAAAGGTCAGTATGCACATTGTGTTATCCGAATTGAACCAAATCCTGCTAAAGGTTTTGAGTTTGTGGACCATATTAAAGGTGGAGCTATACCTAATGAATACATACCTTCAATACAGAAGGGGATACATGCTGCAATGGAAGAAGGTATTTTAGCTGGATTCCCTGTTGTGGATGTCAGAGTAGTTCTTCTTGATGGCAGCTTCCATCCTGTTGACTCATCAGATATGGCATTCAGGACATGCGCATCGATATGTTTCAAGGATGCATTTATGAAGGCCAAGCCAATTTTACTTGAACCGCAGATGAAGATAGAAGTCAATACCCCTGATGAATACATTGGCGATGTTATTGGCGATTTAAATAAAAGGCGTGGTAAAGTTGAGGCTATGCGGCGTTTCAGAAAGGGAGCACAGAAGGTTAATGGTTTTGTGCCACTTATGGAAATGTTTGGGTATGCAACAACATTACGAAGCCTTTCAAGTGGAAGAGCAAACTATGCTATGGAATTTGATAAGTATGTTCCACTACCACGTGAAATGCAGGAAAAGGTGCTTGCAAAAATAAAAGAAAAGAAACGCAAACAATCAGCATAAATAGGGGCTGTCCCAAAAGAGGTCGTTGAGTAAATTTTGCAAACATTATATTGTAATATTCGCTCATTTCGATACAATTTTGCCATAAATATTGCAAAATTACTCAATGAGCGTTGCAAAATTTGTATCGAAACGACTTTTGGGACATCCCTTTTTTTATATTGGATGTTCATATCCTTTCATTATAAAATATGTAATCTTGTCGTAAAACAGGATAATTCTATTATTGATTTCCAGTGCTGTATATATTTCAAGTGGTGAATGGAGGATGTTTTTTTCAATTACCTGCATCCATATAGATTTTCTGCTGATGGCTATTGCACTTAATATATCTTTTAACGATACACCTTCTTTTTTTAATTGCATTCCTAAAGCGCTGAATTCTCTGAAGTTTTTCCACACTCTGTTTCCATGTAACCATAATGTTATGGTTTCTAAAGCTTTCTGATGTATGGATAAAAGGAGTGTGTAATGGCTGGCATTGTATTTTGGAACCTGGCTGTCCCACTGCAAATTGAATAATTCAATGTCGGATTCTATGAGGCTTGCTATAATGGAAGCAATAAGTTGATACTGTTTGGATTTTTCTTTGGGTATATCGTGATGGGTTGTAATAGCAGGCTGGATGACTTTCAATGAATCAATCATTGCCCACACATCTTTATATATTTCTATGAATTTATGTAATGCTTTTTCATTTGATTCCCAGGCAAGTGGTGGGTAATTGGATAGTGGGAAAAACTTTGCATCCAGTGCATCATCGCCAGCTTTTATGGTTGGCGATAGTTGCTTTACTTCAAATGTGATAATTGCTAAATCGCCATAAAAATAATTTGATACCGTATCCACATCTATGATGCGTACAATTTCACCGGTAACACCTGCTTCTTCTTTCAATTCGCGCAATGCTGCCTGTTCAATTGATTCGCCCGTTTCAGCAAAGCCAATGGGAAGACACCACATGTTTTTGTAGGGGTCATTTTTTCGTTGAACCAGTAACACTTCTCGTTTGTCATTTATGACAATACACGATGCTACAGGAAGTGGGTTTTCGTAGAATGTAGTGTTGCAGTTGTCACAGTGGTCGCGGTATTTTTCATCAATAAATTTTACTGTTATTGGTGCACCACAATAGCTGCAGAAAATACGCTTTTTCTTCATGATGCTGCATCCTTGCTTTTGAGCTTGCGTGCTATAAAAATTGCATCATTTTTATTAACAACAAACCGATTATATGAGGTTGCATACCATCGCAGGCGGTTATAAAAGTCATCAATAAGAGCATTATATTCTTCTGCTTGCAATGAAGCAATATCTTTAAAAAAGAGATACTGTTTTTTCTGAATATAACTTATACAGTGGTCAATATCATGCGGTTTGAATATGAGATTATTTGGATATCGTATATACGTGATATAATCAAAGTATGGTTGTAATTTAAAAAATCCATTTTCAGCAGAGAATGCTTTAAACAGTTTGATTATATGTAAGGAACTATCGCCCAATTGTAATATATGGTGAATACTTTCCATAAAAAGCGTTGTGATTTGTTCAAGTGTATATTCGCTGTGGGTAAGGGCAATAAAGATGCCATTTGTTTTCAATATGCGGGCAATATGTTCAATAAGGTGAGGGAAGAAATACAGTGAATAGCTTGCAATAACACAGTCGTACGATTCATCAGGGAAAGATGTTATGATGTTTGCAGTGTCTTCAATAAATGTTGCCGCATAGCCGCTTTGCGCACAGGTTGAAAGAAACATCTTTTTGTTTTCACCACCAATGACATCAATGCCAGTTATATGTGCATCAGGTGAAATTTTATTGCTCAGCGCTTCCGTAAAAAATCCATATCCGCATCCTAAATCAAGAATATGTTTACAGTGTGTCAGGTTACACTCGTTTAGCGTGAGTAAGCGAATATCCTGTTTGTTTTCAGAAAAACGCCGTATTATTTGCCTGGTTGAAATATGGTCTTCAATGTTTTCGTATGTTTTGTATATTTCTTCTAATGTATAAATGTTTACATGCATGGCGGTATCACAATTGAAACTGCTTCAAAAATTATACATTAAAAAAAATAAAGTGTCAATGTATTAATTATTTGTAATTATTTTAATGTAATATTTGTGATTGACTAATAAAAATTTTTATTGAATATTGATAGAATTGAATCGCTTTAATATTAAATTTTGGGATTAATGCTATGAATAGGATTAAATTAATATCAGTTATATCAATAATTATTTTTCTTATTCAATGCAGTAAGAATTTATATGTAATTGAAATGAATGGACGATTTGGGTATATAGATAAAAAGGGAAAAATAATAATTGACCCACAATTTGATTTAGCTGAAGATTTTGTAGAAGGACTTGCCTTAGTACAATTAAGCATACGAACTCAAAATCAAACAATTTATAATAGTGACGACAAATCAGAGGTTGTGGCAGAGGAAGTTGCTGAAGTAATAAATGGTAATTGGGCTTATATTGATAAATCTGGTAAAATTGAAATTCAATTGAATTGTTATGATGCTAAAGATTTTAGCGAAGGACTTGCAAGGGTGAAATTGGCTGTTTTATCTGAATATGGATATTATATTAATAAATGGGGATACATAGACAGAAGTGGTAAAATGGTTATAAATCCTGAGTATTATGAGGCAGGTGATTTCAAAGAAGGTTTAGCTAAAGTGGAATTGTATGGTAAATATGGTTACATTAATAAAAAGGGTAGAATTGCAATAAATCCACAATTTAATTTTGCAGGTGATTTCAAAGAAGGTTTGGCTAGAGTGGAATTGGATGGTAAATATGGTTACATTGATAAAACAGGGAAAATAGTAATAAATCCCCAATTTGATAGTGCACAGGATTTTAGTGAAGGGTTAGCAGCAGTAAGTATCTTACATAAACAGGGATACATTGATAAATCTGGTAGAATAGCGATAAATCCACAATTTAATTTTGCAGGTGATTTCAAAGAAGGTTTAGCTAGAGTGGAATTGGATGGTAAATATGGTTACATTGATAAAACAGGGAAAATAGTAATAAATCCCCAATTTGATAATGCACAGGATTTTAGTGAAGGGTTAGCAGCAGTAAATACCTTAAATAAATGGGGTTTCATTAATAAAAAGGGAAATACAATAATAGATTATAGATTTGACTACGTCTTTGATTTTAAATATGGTTTAGCAAAAGTTTATGAAGGTGCATTGCAAGGTTATATTGATAAATCTGGTAAATATGTTTGGTTTAATAAAATATAATTAGGTTAAAAATGCAACCAAAGGTTAAAATTAATTGTCGAGATTAAACCTGATTTAAACTTTCAATAGAGATATTAAATTTTTATAGTAAAAAAATTTGTTTTAAAATCGACATCAATTACCATATTAGATATTTTAGGACAAAATAATCCAGACAGATGAAGATAAGAATTAAATATAAAAGTTGGGAAGTTTTATCTTCAAGGATATATCCTTCTCATTGATGTAAGGAGATGGTTACTGAGCTTGTCGAAGCACCCCGCTAATAGGGGATTGGTCCTCGATGCACTGCGTGCCCTCGGACACCGGTTGCTGGGAGGAAATCATTATCACTGAAGACAGGTTGCTGAGCACGTTTAGCTGATACACATAGCGCTTGTCGAAGCACGGTTACTGAGCTTGTCGAAGTACCCCACTAATAGGGGATTGGGGCGGATATGGAATCCGCCCCTACACGTCAATGATGCACAACCCCGCTAATAGGGGATTTTTTTTGCCTTAATGTGGAATGATATACCAATCGCAGGCGCTCAAGCGCTTGAGCACCTGCGGTGTTGTAACAAAATACAGATTGTTAAATGTTATTTAATGATTGGAACAGCAAGATCCTTCGTAGTCCCATAAAGGCCAGGACTCCTCAGGATGACAGTGTGGGTATTTCGCTGTGACTTCGAATGACATTTGGTACACGTCACTGCGAGCGAAGCGTGGCAGTCTCGGGTAAGGGCAGGAGTATATATTAAAAAGCAAGATCATTCGTTGTCCAAAAAAGGCTGGCACTGCTGAGGATGACAGGGGTAAATTAGAAGCAATTTTAGTTAATATTTATGAAGTAAGTAATAGTCTCACTGAAAATGTTTTTTTTGATCAAGCCAGTAGTTTGGCCAAAAATATAGTATTATTTAAAGGCGGTGCAACATTACACCGTCTTTTTTTGTTTTAGTGTGGAGCATAAGAATTTGAAAAATGTTTAATTTATACATTGACGTTTATAGAAACAAATAATTAAAATGAAATAATTATCAATAAAAAATGTTTTGAATGATGTATGTAAAACCAGTGCTATCTAATAAAAATTGATTTATAGGAATATAAGACATGACAACAGTGTATGTTCGTAAACTTAAAGCACCACATCAGAATGAAAGCTTTACTATTTTTAAGCCGCTGAATAATGAACTGCGTCAGGAAATACAGGCAACAGTAAAAGAAATTTTTAACAAAGCTGGTGGAAAATCACTTCTTAAAAGCAGTAAGGATGTGTATATTAAGCCAAACGGAATTGATGGCAAACCATATTGTTTCACACGGCCTGAGGTTGTAGATGCAACTGTTCGCTACTGGTTTGAAGCTGGTGCTCGTAATGTCTACATAATGGAAAACTCAACGCAGTGTAATTTTACGCGTCTTGTTTTTGAAATAACAGGGTATGCAGATATATGCCGTAAAACAGGTGCCAGGCCTATCTATCTGGATGAGGATAAAACAGTTCTTTTTGAATTTAAGGGGAAATCTTCATCGCAGTATAATCATGATGGCTATGACCTGACTAAATTTGAAATGCCAGTAACAGTTGTAGATAAGCTTATTAACGGTAAAAACGAAAATCTATATATAAATGTGCCAAAACTTAAGACTCACTCAATGGCTATTGTAACATTGGGTGTAAAGAATCAGTGGGCTTTCCCACGGCATAATGACAGAAGGTACGATCATAACTATAATCTTCATTATAAGCTTGTGGATATTCTTGGATATGTGCAGCCTGATTTTACGCTCATTGAAGGGATTGAAGGAACAATCTACGGGCACTATCCCGTAACAAAATTGGCTGATACCTGTGTCATACCATTTAAAGTGTTAATAGGTGGTGATAATGTAGTGGCTGCAGATATTGTTGCTTCCCGTATTTTTGGGCTGGATGTTAAAGATGTGCCGCATCTTCACATAGCAGTGAAAAAGGGTTTTGCAAAAGGTGTTAAATCTATTAAAGATATCAAGATAGATGGCAGTATTAAGGAATATAAGAAACGCTATCCCACTGACTTATATGAAAGCTTCCCTCCTGACGTTGACATTATTATGGGAAAAGAGTTGTGCTGTAAGGAAGGATGCCGCAATAATCCTTTAACACTTTTACAGGTATTATACCATGATTACAATGGCAAGGGTGGCTGGAGTCTTGTTATTGGCAAAGGCCATAATAAAGAATTGATTAAAAGTATTCGTAAGCCAGTACTGATTGCTGGGCATTGTGCAATTGAAGAAACGTATACCATGCTGGTACAACAATTGGGCAAAGGTAATGTATATGTCAGTGGACAATGTAATGACCTGGCTGCTTCGGCTGCTGCTATGTTTAAGTTGATGAAGGTAAATCCTTTAAAGCTGGTGAATCTGTCTCCTTTAAAATCGGTAAAGTTGTTGCTCTTAGCAAAATTACATGGTACAAAAGCAAATGTACCAAATTTACTATCGCGTTTTATTAAAACAGTTTAGGAGATAGTACATGAAAAAAAGGATTGTATGGTTTATTATAGTCATCGTCGTAATTTCAGTTCTTTTTGCTGCCGGGTATTATTTTTCAGGTATGGTTATTACACCTAACGTGTGGAATTATGAAGAAACGTACCGTAATGAATTGCAATATAAAAGATTTACTGAACACTATTATGCTAATTTGCCAAAAGAGGAATTCTTTATTGATTCGCCTAATGGCTATAAACTGCATGCAATGTATATACCAAAAGGTAGCAATAAAACAGTTATATTTATTCATGGACATACGTATACCTTAATGGGCGATATCAAGTATCTGGAAATATTCCGTTCATTGGGGTTCAATGCATTGTTGTTTGATAGTAGATTTCATGGCAAAAGTGGTGGTTCCAATACAACATTTGGTAAATATGAAAAATATGATGTTAAAGCCTGTGTTGACTGGATTAGCAAGAAAACTGGTGAAAATAGCATTATTGGCATACATGGCGAGTCAATGGGATCGGCAATTTGTTTATTATATGCTACCATTGATGAAAAATGCAGCTTTTTCATTGTTGACGGAGCAATGGCTGATTTACATGAACTTCTGGCATATCGTCTTAAAAAAGATTTTGGTTTGCCTGCATTTCCATTATTGAATTCAGCAAGCCTGATAAGCGGGTTACGGGGTGCAATGTTTTTTTCTGAGATATCACCTGTCACAATAATTAACAATATTAAAGCACCAATATTGTTTATCCATGGGGGTAATGATACTGATATCCCTGTTGAACATGCACAACGTTTGTATAACACGTATACAGGGATAAAACGAATATGGATTTGCCCGGGCGCAACACATTCAAAATCAATTGTAGTAAACAGCGAAGAATATGAAAAGCAGGTAAAAGAATTTTTGCATGCCATTGGGGTGATTTGATAATGCTGGATTATCTTGGGATATTTAAAGCATTTAATGATAGAGATGTACACTATATTGTGGTTGGAGGAATTGCTGTAAATCTATATGGCATACCGCGTATGACATATGATATTGATATACTTTTGGAAATGAGTGAACATAATATTAAGCAATTTATTGGTCTTATCAAAGAATGGGGTTTTAAACCCAGAGTACCAGTTTCCGTTGATGATTTTGCAAATGAAGATAAACGAAAAGATTGGATACATAATAAAAACATGAAAGCATTTACTTTTATAAATCCTGAATGGGCAATTTCTGAAATTGATGTTATCATAGATTCTCCAGTTGATTATATACATGCTTATAACAATGCAGTTGCTATTACGGTTGGTGATATTACTATACCTGTTGTGTCAATTGACGATCTTATTGACATGAAACGAAAAAGCGATAGAAAACATGATCAGATTGATGTTGAATATCTGGAGAGGGTAAAAAATGAACAAAAAGGATGAGGGAAAAGGGTATATATATCATATAGAAGAAGAAGTTTTACAAGAATATCAGAAGAAGCCAATATATTTGCGCCTTAAGTGGCTATATATGGGTAATTATTTGCGAATGGGATATAATAAAAAAATAAAAGATACACATGATGTCTTCAGAAAGGGCACATAATTATATAATCAATCGTGCCACATGATACAATGCAAAGCTCACAATCCATGCCACAAAAACCTGATAGAAAATTGAAAAAACTGCCCACCGTGGGCCAATTTCACGGGCAATGGCAATAACGGTTGCAAGGCAGGGGATGTATATCATAACAAATATCATGAAGGCAAGAGCACTTGCTTTTGATATGCCGTATCTAGGATTTTTTAGTTTTTGTGAAAGGTTCTGATTGCTTTCATCATCAGTTGCATGGTATAAAACGCCCATGGTGCTAACTACTACTTCTTTTGCCACAAAACCTGTAGTAAGCGAAACACCCATTTGCCAGTTAAATCCTAAAGGTTTCAGCAGTGGATAAATAAGTAAGCCTGTTTTCCCAATGAACGTATATTTAACCATTTCCTGTCGTTTCTGAATTTCTAAATCTTCAAGAATGGTAGAATACTTTTGATTCAATTCCTGAATAACCTGTGGATTTGCATGCTGTTTTTGTAATGATGATAGTGATATTTTATATTCCTGCTTAACCTGTTGAATGCGGTTGTTATAATCCTGTTCTATATGATAGGGTTTTGGATATTCGCTTAAAACCCATATAATAATTGAAAATGCTAAAATAATACCACCCATCTTCCTTAGATAACTGGAGGCTCTGTCCCACATGTGAATGAGCATAGTTTTAATAGTGGGCATACGATATGGAGGAAGCTCCATAACAAATGGCATTGATTTGCCTTTAAGGATGGTATTGTTAAATAGTTTTGCCGAAATAAATGCCAGCACAATACCTGATGCGTATATAAAAAGAATTATAATACCAGCATGTTCAGGGAAAAAAGTGCCAGCAAAAAGTATGTAAACCGGAAGTCTGGCTGAGCAGCTCATAAAAGGATTAATAAGTACTGTCAGTATGCGGTCTCTTTTATTTTCCAGCGAACGAGTTGCCATAATTGCGGGCACATTGCATCCAAAGCCCATAACAAGTGGAATAAAAGATTTGCCATGCAAGCCTAAACTGTGCATTATTTTGTCCATCAGGAATGCAGAACGTGCCATGTATCCCGTGTCTTCCATGAAGCTGATACCCAGAAATAAAATTAATATATTTGGCAAAAATACGATAACACTACCAACGCCACCAATAATTCCCTGGACAATTAGATTTTGCAGTTGCCCGTCTGGTATAATACTGGTAAAAAGATTGCTTATCCACCCCACACCTGCTTCAATCAGCTGTTTTGGGTATTCCCCCAAAATGAATGTTAAATGGAATAGAATAAAAAGCATGATAAAGAGGAGGGGAAAGCCAATGTATCTATTCAGCACAATGGAATCTATCTTTTGTGTTATATCATACCGTTTTGCAGGCTTTTTGTGGATTGCTTCTTTCAAAGCTCCGCTTATGAATCCATAACGCATATCTGATAGCACTGTTTCAATATCATCATTAAAGGTGGCAATCAGCTTATTGCGAATAGATACAGTTGTTTTCATTATCTCATCGCTATTGGGCAAATGACTGATTTTCTTTTCAGCGTCACTGTCACCTTCTATCAGGCTTATAGCTAACCATCGAGATGGGTACGCAACAGTATTTTTTTCGATAATTGTCTGTAACGAATGAATTGCCTGCTCTATATCATTACCATAGGGGATTACAATTTTACGGTGTGTTGATTGTTTTTCATAACTATCGACGATAGTATGTTTAAGTTGTTCAATACCAATATTTTTTATGCCAACCGTGGGGACAACAGGCATTGAAAACAGTTCACTCAGCTTTTCGGTGTTTATGGTAAGCCCTTTATCATACGCTTCATCAATCATGTTAAGAGCAATAATAACTGGAGCTTCAATCTCAATTAATTGTGTGGTAAGATATAGATTGCGTTCTAAATTGCCAGCATCTACTACATTGACAATGAAATCTGGTTTGTCCAATAAAATAAAATTTCGCGTTATTAGCTCTTCCATGCTGAATGAAGTAAGGCTGTATGCACCAGGCAGATCCACAACCTTGATGGTATATCCCTTGTGATGGAAAAAACCTTCCCGGCGTTCCACGGTAACGCCAGCCCAGTTTGCAACCTTCTGCCGCGCACCGGTCAGGGCATTAAACAGGGTAGTTTTGCCACAATTGGGATTGCCAACAAGGCCAATGGTTATGCTTTTTTTAGTCATGGTTTTGCAATGGTTTTACAATAATAGAATGTGCTTCTTCGACACGTATTGAAAGTAAAAAATCCTTAATTGAAATTTCAATGGGATCTTTTAAGGGAGCATATTTTATAACGTGAATAATTTCACCCTTTCTGAATCCCATTTCAAGCAAGCGCTTTTTTAAAGGGCCACTTCCAAGAATCCGTACAATTTCAGCTTTTTCACCTTCTTTAAGATCACTCAAGCGCTTTTCTTCAAGTGCACTGTCAAGCCTGCTAATCCATTGCTGGCTATCAAGCTGTTCCTGTTTATAAAATTCAACAAAGCGCTGCATGCGGTTACTGGCGTCACTGCTTAGATGATGCTCTAATTTGCAGGCCTGTTGTTCTGCTTCCTGTGTATCCATGCCAAGAATGTCTTTAAAAAACTCAGTAAGAAATGAATGCTTTTCATAAATTGTGTCGGCCACTTCTTTGCCTTTAGCAGTAAGCTGCACATGCCCATATTTTTCATAATCAACAAGCCCTTTGTCTTTAAGCTTTTGTAATGCTGCAGTTACGCTGGGCATCTTTATATTGAGCTTTTTAGCAATATCTTTAACACGGACAACATCATGCTCTTTTAAAAGCATTGAGATGTTTTCCATATAGTCTTCCATATTGGGCGAAAGTGGAGTATCAATTGAGGTACTGGAGTTATCGGTAACATTAAAAGGATTTCCCTGTCTTCGTCTCATTCTCATGGCGATATCACATTTTTTTCTATTATAATTTAATACAATTTACAAAATATAATATAATTAGTCAAGACTAATATTATATATTAAATAAAATTAAATTTGTGCGATAGTTACTGAGTAAGGTAACGAAATAACTGATGTGTAATTCTAAATATAAAGATGCGGAGTCACTTCGATACGCACGCTTCGCGTGCACTTGGAGCTTCAATACATGGTCTCTAAGCGCTACGATATACTCAGCAAACGCATGTCGAAGGTCATAACCATCAGGATCCATCAATTGGTCGTCGAGTGATTGCGTAAGCAATCGTATCGAGACCACCGGCTCAGAGCACATGATATCGTTCGCAATTATGGCTTCATTGATAGTTCTCCAAGGGGTATCACTTTCTGAAAGCATGAGATTG
>Ga0067045_1003986_pt1 | contig 13708 bp, 14 predicted proteins | sample TerdegcTABiofilm_FD_59184 | JGI IMG/M metagenome (GOLD analysis project Ga0067045, IMG submission 59184) | Combined Assembly of (Gp0054472, Gp0054536) Wastewater bioreactor microbial communities from Singapore -Terephthalate degrading...
CCGCCGTATCGGCAGGCGCACAGCCCCAGGGCAGCCCCCAGATGAACCTGCGCCGCGTGGAGTTGACGGCCGGAATCCACCGCATCGACGCACAGGTGGCCGCCTCGGACCGCGAGCGCGCCATCGGCCTGATGTTCCGCCAGGAAATGCCCCAGCAGGAGGGCATGATCTTCGTCTTCGAGGTGCCCGCCGTGCAGTGCTTCTGGATGCGCAACACCCTGCTGCCGCTGACCGCCGCCTTCGTGGCCGATGACGGCACCATCGTGAACCTGGCAGACATGAAGCCCATGACCGAGGACTCGCACTGCTCGGCCAAGCCCGTGCGCTATGTGCTGGAGATGAACCAGGGCTGGTTCGCCAAGCGCGGCCTGAAGGCCGGCGTCAAGCTGGGCGGCAGCCTGTTCACGCCCGCGCCCGCCAAGCCATAATCACGGCCCATGCAAGCGCTTCGCTCCTCGTTCTGGCTCACCCGGCTGATATTGGCCTGGTTTGCCGTGACGCTGGGCGTTGCCGTGGCTTCGCCCCTGGTCCATCCCCAGGGTTTCGAGCTGGTCTGCACGGCCAGCGGCGACGTCAAGCTGGTGGCGCTGGGCGACAGCGCAGCCCCGGGCATGGGCCACCACCAGCTTGACTGCCCCATGTGCCTGCCCGCTGGCGCACCGCCGCCGGCCCTGCCGCAGATGGCCGTGCCCCACCAGCAGCCGCTGGCCCACGCGCTGCTGCCGCTGGTGGCGGCGCACATTGCCTCCGTCACACGCGCGCCGCTGCCGGCGCGCGGCCCTCCTCCGCTGACTGCCGTGTTCTCTTGAATCGCCGCCGGGCCTGCTGATGCGCGCCCGGCCCGCCTGCGCCGCATGCGCGGCGCAAGACCCGGAGTCAGTTCGTGAATTCCCTCCCCTTCCCCGCGATGGCAGCGCCGCTGCGCCTGCCTGAAACCCTTTTTCGCCCCCATCCCCTGGCCGTAGCGCTGTGCTGCGCGCTGGGCACGGCCTGGACGCCTGGCGTGCAAGCGCAAGCGCAGGCACAGGCCGATATCCCGCTGGCTCCCGTCGAGGTCTCTGACCAGGCCACGGCCGACGCCAACGGCCTGCTGCCGCTGAACAAGACCGTGGGCACGGCCAGCCGCCTGGGCCTGACGGCGCGCGAGACGCCGGCCTCGGTGCACATCGTGGACCGCGCAGCCATCGAGGCGCGTGGCGCCCAGGACACGCAGGAGATCCTGCGCTCCATTCCGGGCGTCACGGCCTACAGCCCGCCCGGCAACATCGGCATCAGCTACCGGGGCTTCGGCACGGGGTCGGTCAGCCAGCTGTTCAACGGCATCAACCTGCAGTACTCCATTGCGGCCCGGCCCGTGGACAGCTGGATTTACGACCGGGTGGAGGCCGTGGGCGGCGCCTCCGGCTTTCTCTATGGCGCAGGCGGCGTGGGCGGCACGCTGAACTACATCACCAAGCTGGCCCAGCGCGACAGCTTCACCGAAGGCCAGCTGCGCCTGGGCAGCTACGGGCTGAAGGAAGCCTCCGTCGGGCTGAACCGCCGCCTGGGCGATGCCACTGACAGCCAGGGCACCACCCATTACCTGCGCCTGGACCTCAACCACCGCGACGCCGGCAGCTGGGTGGGCGGCACGCAGTCGCGCTCCACGCAGCTGGCGACCTCGCTGCTGTCCGACCTGGGTGGCGGCCTGACGCATACCCTGGCCTACGAGGCCCAGCATGAGCGCGTGGACCGCCCCTACTGGGGCACGCCGCTGCTCAACCCGCTGCGCGGCCAGGCGCGCATTGACGAGGCGACCCTCGGCAAGAACTACAACAGCGCCGACGGCCTGTACGCCCAGCGCGTGCAGTGGCTGCGCTCCATCACCGAATGGCGGGCCAGCGACCGGCTCAAGCTGAGCAACACCTTCTACGCCTATGACGCGCTGCGCGACTACCGCAACGTGGAGACCTACCGCTTCACGCCCGACAACACCGCGGTGGTGCGCTCGGCGGCGCTGCTCCAGCGCCATGACCAGCGCATGGTGGGTGACCGCATCGAAGGCAGCTACCTGGGCGAGCTGGCCGGCCGGCGCAGCGAATGGGCTTTTGGGCTGGATGTGAGCGTGAACCGGCAGACGCGCTTTCCGAACAGCCTGTCGGGCACGGTGAGCACGGTCAATCCCTACGATTTCACGACAGAGAACTTCTACGACATTCCCGGCATGGCGCCCGGCTTCAGGCCCGACCGCGACAACAAGGTCACCACCACCGCGCTCTACCTGGAAAACCGCACGGCCCTCACTCCTGCCCTGCACTTGCTGACGGCGCTGCGCCATGAACGCATCGAGGTGGACCTGACCAACCGGCGCGATGTGACGCCCGCGCTGCCCGCCAGCTACAGCCGCAGCTATAGCCCGACGACCGGGCGCGTGGGCCTGGTCTGGGATGCCACGCCCGAGGCCAATCTCTACGCACAGTTCTCCACGGCGGCCGATCCGCCGTCGGGCATGCTGATGGGCGCCTCGTTTGCCGATGCCATCAACAACACCGGGCTGACCACGGGCCGCCAGGTGGAGGCGGGCAGCAAGCTGTCGTTCTGGCAGGGCAAGGGAACGGCGGCGCTGGCGGTCTATCGCATCACGCGCCGCAACATCTCCACCCAGGACCCGCAGGACAGCACGCGCACGGTGCTGGTGGGCCAGCAGTCCTCGCGCGGGGTGGAGCTGTCCATGGGCCTGGCGCCCACGCCGCGATGGTCCATCCAGGGCAACTGGAGCCATGTGGACGCGCGCTATGACAACTACCAGCAAGGCGGCGTGTCCCTGGCGGGCAAGCGACCCACGAACACGCCCGCCAGCGTGCTCAACCTCTGGACCAGCTACCGCATCACGCCGGCGCTGGAGGTCAACGCCGGGCTGCGCCGCGTGGGAGGCATCTATGCCGATGCGGCCAACACGCTGTCCTGGCCCGCCTACACCCTGCTGGACCTGGGCCTGAGCTACCGCATCGACCCGCGCATGACCGTGGTTGCACGGCTGCGCAATGCCACGGACCGCGTCTACGCCGCCAGCCTGACCAGCACCATGGCCTACCTGGGCGCGCCGCGCACGGCAGACATTTCGCTGCGCGTGGCCTTCTGAGCAGGAGACGCACCATGCGCCTTCACCTCAAACGCTGGCTGTTCCTGCTGCACCGCTGGCTGGGCATTGCCCTGTGCCTGTTCTTTGCGCTGTGGTTTGTCTCGGGCATGGTGATGATGTACGTGGGCTACCCCAAGCTCACGCAGGCCGAGCGGCTGCGCCACCTGCCGGCGCTCGATGGCAACGCCGCCCTGCTCGCGCCCGCCGAGGCGCTGCGCGCGGCCGGCATCGACGGCCCGCTCAAGGACCTGCGCCTGCATGCCGGCAGCGCCGGCCGTGCCAGCTACCTGGTCACGCCCGAGGGGCGGCGCCAGCCCGTGGCCATCGATGCGGCCAGCGGCCAGGTGTTGGGCGCCACCAGCCAGGCACAGGCCCTGGCCAGTGCCCGCGCCTTCGCGGGGGACGGCACGGGCCTGCACTACCTGGGCACGGTGGATGAGGATGCCTTCAGCCACTCGCGCGCGCTGGACATCCACCGCCCCCTGCACCGCGTGCAGATGGACGATGCCCAGGGCACGCTGCTCTACATCTCCGGCCGGACGGCCGAGGTGGTGCGCGATGCCACGCGCACCGAGCGCGGCTGGAACTACCTGGGCGCCTGGCTGCACTGGCTGTACATGTTCCGGGGCAATGCCTTTGACGGCGCCTGGGCCGACATCGTCAACGTGCTGTCGCTGGTAGGCATTGCCGTGGCCATCACCGGCACCGTGGTCGGGGTGATGCGCTGGCGGTTCAGGCAGCCCTACCGCAGCGGCCTGCGCACGCCGTACCCGGGCCGCGCCATGCGCTGGCACCATGTGGCGGGCCTGCTGTTCGCGCTGACCACGCTGGCCTGGATCTTCAGCGGCCTGATGTCCATGAACCCCTGGCGCCTGTTCGACACGGGCACGCCGCCACTGCACATGGCCCGGTGGCAGCAGGGCCCGCTGCGCCTGACCGGGGACGAAGCCACGCCGCAGTCGCTGATCGCCGCGGCGGGCGGTCCCGTGCGCGAACTGCGCTGGCTGCGCACCGCAGGCCGCACCGAGGTGCTGGCCCAGCCCGCAGCCGGCACGCCCCTGGTGCTGGACAGCGCCAGCGCCGCGCCCGCAGCCCATTCGCGCGAGGCCCTGCTGGACCGCGCGGCCGTGCTGATCGACGCACCCGTGCTGCGCAGTGAATGGCTGACCGCGCACGACCTGTACTGGTACGAGCGCGCCGAGCACACCATGATGGGCGGCCATGACAAGCCCCTGCCCGTTCTGCGCGTGGTCTTTGGCGATGCCGCGGCCAGCTGGGTGCACATCGACCCGCACACGGGCCAGGTGCTGGGCCGGCTGGACGGCATCCAGCGCCTCAAGCGCTGGCTGTTCGCCATGCTGCACAGCTGGGACTGGCTGCCGCTGCTGCAGCGCCGGCCGCTGTGGGATGCGCTGCTGCTGGCCTTCAGCCTGGGCGGCCTGCTGATGAGCGCCACGGGCGTGGTCATCGGCCTGCGCCGGCTGCGCAAAAAGCGCAGCCACGGAGCCCGGATGCCGGCAACGGCCAAGGCGGGCGCACATGGTTAGCCACCATACTGTATGCTTGCCACATGCAACTCGAACAGAAATACCAGGCCCTGCTGGCCGAGGCCGCGCGCCGCAAGCTGGACGACGTGGACAGCATGCGGCTGTGCTTCCAGACCCTGTCCCTGGCTGCGCGCATCGACCGTGACTGCGCCGCGCTGCTGGCGCCCCATGGCCTGTCCGAAGGGCGCTTCGTGCTGCTGTTCCTGCTGGAATCCGCCAGCGAAGGGCTGGCCCCCAACCACCTGGCCGAGCAGGCCGGCATCACCCGCGCCACCGTGACCGGCCTGCTGGACGGCCTGGAACGCGAGGCCCTGGCCGAGCGCCTGCCCGACCCGGCCGACCGCCGCGCGCTGCGCGTGCAGCTCACCGCCAAGGGCCGCCAGCTGGCGCGCAAGCTGTTTGCCCGGCACAGCCAATGGTTCGCCGGCCTGTTTTCCAACCTGTCGCCCGCCGAACGCGGCCAGTTGGGAAAGCTGCTGGCCAAGGCCGCCGCAGGCTTGGAGGCCAGCGCATGAAGGCGCCCGCCCCCCGGCGCAAGGGCGCCAACCGCAAGGTCGATATCACTCCCGAACTGCTGCAGGCCCTGTCCCTGGGCGAGATCGAGACCGCCACGCTGACCGAAAGCCTGGCCGTGGACCAGGCCCGGCTGCTGCAGGCCGTCTTTCCCGACGCGTGGCCGCAACTGGAGGACACGGCGCAGGCGCTGGGCCAGCTTGGCATTCTCAAGCGCATGGAGTGCATTGGCGGCCTGCTGTGGCAGGCGCTGGGCCAGGCCGGCTGGCAGCGCTGCCTCACGCACCGCTCTGACACGGTGCGCGGCTGGGCCTGCTTCATGGCCGGTGCGCAGCCGGGCCTGACCCTGAGCCAACGCCTGGAGCTGGTGCAGCCGCTGGCCGATGACCCGCATTTCGGCGTGCGCGAATGGTCGTGGATGGGCGTGCGCCCGCATCTGGCCAGCGATCTGCCGCAGGCTGTGGCCGAGTTGTCCCGGTGGACAAGGCGGCCCTCCGACCGCCTGCGCCGCTTCGCCAGCGAGGCCCTGCGGCCGCGCGGCGTCTGGTGCAGCCATATCGCGGCGCTCAAGCAGCAGCCGGAGATCGCCCTGCCCCTTTTGCAGCGGCTGCGCGCCGATGCCTCGCCCTATGTGCAGGACTCGGTGGCCAACTGGCTCAACGACGCGGCCAAGAGCCGGCCTGACTGGGTGCGCGCCCTGTGTGCGCAATGGCTCCAGGAATCGCCCGTGCCCGCCACGCGCCGCATCTGCGAGCGTGCGCAGCGCAGCCTCAAGGAGCGGTAGGTGCCTGCCGGCCCGCCAGCCGCTCGCAGTCGTGCTTGACGCAGCGCCCGTAGAGGATGTGGGAGTGCTCCACGATGGCAAAGCCATGCGAGCGCGCCAGCAGCTTCTGGCGCTGCTCGATCACCGCATCGTGGAACTCCTGCACCAGGCCGCAGCGTGTGCAGATCAGGTGGTCATGGTGCTCGCCGTCATCGAGTTCATAGACCGCCTTGCCCGCCGCAAAGCGCTGGTGCCGCAGCAGCCCGGCCTGCTCCAGCTGCGCCAGCACGCGGTAGACCGTGGCCAGGCTGGTGCCCCGGCCCTGGTCATGCAGCTGGCGATAGACCTCCTCCGCCGCCAGATGCCGCTGGTCCCCGTGGCGAAAGATGTCCAGCACCCACAGTCGCGCCAGCGTGGCCTTCAGCCCCAGGTTCTTGAGGTCAGCGGAATCGGACATGCAGCCCTCCCGGCCGGTCAGAACTCATTGTGGATGGCCTTGTAGCCGCGCACCAGTTCGTTGTTGGTGCGGACCACGTCCTCGGAGAAATCGCTGGCGTCGGCGGGCACCTGGGCCAGCGTGGACAGGTCGGTCTCCGGGCCTATGCGCGCGGTGGACGGCACATAAAAGCCTGGCGGCAGGTGGCATCCATCGACCACGGCGTTGTAGCGCACCACGCAGCCGTCATCGACCACGCAGTTGAACAGCACGCTGTTGAAGCCGATGAACACGCCATTGCCCACGGTGCAGGGTCCGTGGACGATGGCGCGATGGGCGATCGAGGTGTGCTGCCCCACGCTGACGCGCGCGCCCGACTTGGAGTGGATCACCACCCCGTCCTGGATGTTGGAGTGGGCACCGATCACGATGGGATCGATGTGGCCGTCCGCATCCATCTCGTCGGCACGGATCACCGCATAGGGGCCGATGAAGACGTTCTCCTCCACGATCACCAGTCCGCACAGGATGGCCGTGGGGTCCACGAAGGCGCTGGCATGGATGCGCGGCAGGTCGCCGCGCGGGTTCTTGCGGATCATCCCTTGCGCCTGTTCTTTGCGCCGCCCTGGCGGGCCTTGAAGCGCGGGTTGCTCTTGCAGATGACGTAGATGCGGCCGCGGCGGCGCACCACCTGGCAGTCTCGATGGCGCAGCTTGGCTTCCTTGAGGGACGAGAGCACTTGCATGGGAAACTCCTTGGGTTGTAGACAAACGGGGGCCGGCTCGCCGGTCATGCCCAGGACACGGCGTCGTGCGGATGCAGGCTCTCCATGTGGCGCACATGCACGCGCGGCTGGGCGTAGCTGCCTTCCAGCGCGGCCTGTATGCGGCGCGCCGCATCCTCGACAAACATCAGGTTGCGGCCGTTGAGCGCGGCAAAGGCCTGCTCGTCGGCGCGCTTGACGGCGGTCTGCACGGGCGTGCCCAGCGCCTGCTCCACGCGGGCGATCAGGGGCAGGATGCCCAGGTCGGGCGCATCACAGGCCAGGTCCACGCTGACCTGGGCCTCGCTGCGCTGGCTGTGTGCCGTGGCCAGCGTGCCGTGCCGGCGCAGCCAGGAAGCCACCTGGTCCGGCTCCACCAGCGGCTCGCCCGCAAAGGCCTGCAAAAATCCCTGCTCCAGCAACTGGCGCGACAGTGCCGCCGAGCAGGGGCAGGTCGAGGAATAGCCCACGCCCACCTGCAGCCGCAGCTGGAACACGCCCTGCGCCAGCGTGGCGTCCAGGCGCACGGGATAGGACTTCCAGCCCGACAGATCGTGGGTGACCAGGGCGGGCCGCTGGGTCAGCAGGTCCAGCGACAGGCGCAGCCGGGCGCTGCGGCTTTGGCAGTCCAGGTGGCTGTCGATCATGGCCTGCAGCGCATGGCGCAGCGCCAGGGCAGACAGCGCGGATTCCTCGGCCAGGCTGTCCAGTTGCCGGTACAGCCGGGACATGTGTATGCCCTTGACATGGGCCGCAGGAAGATCGACCTGCACATCGGCGCGCGCATGCAGCTCGCGCCAGTAGCCGGGCTCGGCCACGGTCACGGGCAGGTCTATGCCCTGCATGCCCACCCATTGCAGCGGGCTGAGGCTGGGCGCGGGATCGGTCAGGGAAACATCGGGAAGAGGTGCAAGCATTCGGGGCTCCAGGGGCCACGCCCGCGAGGGCGGCGCGGCAAGCGTTCAATGTCGGCTCAGGGCCGACTCAGGGCCGGCTCGGTACCGGCCGGGCATCAGTTCCATCCGGGAAAGGGGTTGTCCCACTGCGTCCAGGCCTGCGGGCCCATGGCCATTTCCGCATCGGTCAGCAGGCATTCGTCCAGGAGTGCGCGCAGCGCCTGCTCGTCCATGCCCATGCCGATCAGCACCAGTTCCTGGCGCGCGTCGCCCACGCCATCGACCCATTTGTCCAGGATGCGCTGCACGCTTTCGGGGTCGCGCGGCCAGCGCTCGGCCTCCACGGCGGCCCACCAGTGCCCGGCCGGGCCATGGCGGGCCACGGCGCCGGCCTGCGACCAGGAGCCGGCCAGCGCCGGATGGCTGGCCAGCCAGAAAAACCCCTTGGAGCGCACCACGCCCGGCCATTCGCTTTGCACCAGGCCGAAGAAGCGCCGGGGATGAAAGGGGCGGCGGGCGCGGTAGACAAAGCTGGCAACGCCATAGGCCTCGGTCTCGGGCTGGTGCGTGCCACGCAACTGCTGCAGCCAGCCCGGCGCCCTGGAGGCCTCCTCGAAATCGAACAGCCCCGTATCGAGCACGCGATCCAGCGGCAGCTGGCCGAAGGACGCGATCTCCAGCCTGGCACGCGGGTTGAGCCCGCGCAGGATGGCCATGAGCCGGCTGCAGTCCTCGTCGGTGACCAGGTCGATCTTGTTGAGCACGATCACATCGCAGAACTCCACCTGCTCGATCAGCAGATCGACCACGGTGCGGCGGTCCTCCTCGCCCAGCGATTCGCCGCGCGAGCGCAGGCTGTCACGCGAGCCATAGTCGTGCAGGAAGTTGAAGGCATCGACCACGGTCACCATGGTGTCCAGCCGCGCCACATCGCCCAGGCTGCGTCCGTCCTCGCCCGCGAAGGTGAAGGTCTCGGCCACCGGCAGCGGCTCGGAGATGCCCGTGGACTCGATGACCAGCTGGTCGAAGCGGCCCTCGCCCGCCAGCCGCGCCACCTCCACCAGCAGGTCCTCGCGCAGCGTGCAGCAGATGCAGCCGTTGCTCATCTCCACCAGTTTTTCGTCGGTGCGCGACAGGTCGGCCCCGCCATCACGCACCAGGGCCGCGTCGATGTTGACCTCGGACATGTCGTTGACGATGACGGCCACGCGCCGACCTTCGCGGTTGTGCAGGATGTGGTTGAGCAAGGTGGTCTTGCCCGCGCCCAGAAAGCCCGACAGTACGGTCACCGGCAATCGGGCATGCGGCGGCTGAACCGGCGCTACGGTATGCATCATGGAATCTCTCAAGCAGGGAAAGGGAGCACGCTGCTGGCACTGCAGCCGCGTGCGGCAGGCAGGGCCTCAGGCGTGCAGCGCAGTGCAGGCAGAGCACTTGCCATGTAGCTCGATGTTCGAATGGGCCAACGCGAACGCATGGCCGTGCGCCCAGTTGCCCAGGCAGCGGTTGAGCGCGTCGTCGACAAACTCGTCCACCTGCCCGCAGCTGTCGCAGATCGCGAAGGCCGAGAAGTCATGGCTGCCCTCATCCGGGTGCGAGCAGCACACATAGGCGTTCAACGACTCCAGGCGGTGGACCACGCCCTGCTCGGCCAGCTTGTCCAGCGCGCGGTAGACCTGCGTGGGGGCGCTCAGCCCGTGGTCACGCAGCTGGTCGAGCAGTGCATAGGCCGTGCGCGGTGCACCGGCCTGGCGCAGGGCGTCGAGCACCCGTTGCTGGTTGGCGGTCAAAGGGGTGGGCATGGTGATTTCCTGTTCCAGAAAACGGTTGGCGATGTTGCGCCACATCAGAATTGTGACGTTATAACATAACAAAACAACAGCTGTCAGGCAGGTTTTTACAATTAAAAAGAATATTAAGTTGCGTTTAAATATTCAACAGGATATAGTCAGCACCGTTGTCGAGACCCGTACCCAGTACCTGAGTCGGCAACCACATCTCCCGCGCAACGGCTTGCCAGCCGCTTCCTGCAGGATGTGTTTCGCGACCTTTGTCGCCCAGTTGGTCTGTAGAGCTGCAGCCAACCGAGTTCCTAGATGCTCACGCAGACCTTTTCAAGGCTGCGAACCTGACTGAACCACATTTCAAACACCGGCATTCCCATGGGCAAGTACGTCGTCTCGCCCTCGACACACCCGACCGACTGCGGCCGCTTCCGCGCCTCCTTCTCGGTCCATCGCTCCCAGGGCAACGGCAGCTACTGCCGCGTATTCCGTTTCGACAAGGCATTCGCCTCCAGCGAAGCGGCACGGCTGTTTGCCGTCACCCAAGGCTGGCTTCAGACCTGCATGCAGCACCCGCCTGCGTGCTGATGGCCCGCTTGCTGCGAACCCCCTATCCATTTCCTGCGGCGGATTGCACAGTCCTCCGCCTGCATTCCAACGGTGCGCCCGTTTGCGCACATCTAAGCAAAGAGGTTTTCCTATGACCACCAAAATCTACGTGGGCAATCTGCCCTACTCCGTGACCGACTCCAGCCTGGAAAGCAACTTCGCCGAATTCGGCAGCGTGGCTTCCGCCAAGGTCATGATGGACCGCGAAACCGGCCGCTCCAAAGGCTTCGGCTTTGTGGAAATGGCTTCTGCCGAAGTGGCCCAGGCCGCCATCACCGGCCTGCACGGCATGTCCGTGGACGGACGCTCGATTGTCGTGAACCTGGCACGTCCTCGCGAAGAAGGCCGCAGCTCGGGTGGCTACAGCCCGCAAGGCTATGCAGGCAAGCGTGCCGACGTCGGCTATGGCAATGGCGGCCACGGCGGCGGTCGCTACTGATAGCGTCCAATTCCAAGAAAACCGGCTCTTTGGGCCGGTTTTTTTTCGCCTGCGGTTTTCCGCCGATGTCGGCATGAAAAAACCGGCCGCCCTTGCGGGCCGGCCGGTCATGCTTCAAGTCTGCCGGGGTCTGGCCCCGGCAAAGGCGAAGTGGCTTACCGCAGCGCGTCGATGGCGGCGTTGAAGGTGGCGCTGGGGCGCATCACGGCGTCCATCTTGGCCACGTCGGGCTGGTAGTAGCCACCGATGTCCACGGCCTTGCCCTGCACGGCGCGCAGCTCTTCGATGATCTTGGACTCGTTGTCCGCCAGCTGCTTGGCCAGGGGAGCGAACTTGGCGGCCAGCTCGGCGTTCTCGGTCTGGGCAGCCAGGGCCTGCGCCCAGTACAGGGCGATGTAGAACTGGCTGCCGCGGTTGTCCAGCTCGCCGGTGCGGCGCGAAGGCGACTTGTCCTCGTCCAGCAGCCTGCCGGTGGCTTCGTCCAGGGTCTTGGCCAGCAGCTTGGCGCTGTCGTTGCCGTTCTTGATGCCCAGGTCTTCCAGCGACACGGCCAGTGCCAGGAACTCGCCCAGCGAATCCCAGCGCAGGTGGTTTTCTTCCACCAGCTGCTGCACGTGCTTGGGAGCGGAGCCGCCGGCACCGGTTTCGTACATGCCGCCACCGGCCATCAGCGGCACGATGGACAGCATCTTGGCGGAGGTGCCCAGTTCCATGATGGGGAACAGGTCGGTCAGGTAGTCGCGCAGGATGTTGCCGGTCACCGAGATGGTGTCCAGGCCGCGGGCCACGCGCTCCAGCGTGTAGCGCATGGCGCGGACCTGCGACAGGATGTGGATTTCCAGGCCCGTGGTGTCGTAGTCCTTGAGGTAGGTGTTGACCTTCTTGATCAGCTCGGCCTCGTGCGGACGGTAGGGGTCCAGCCAGAACACGGCAGGCATGCCGGAGTTGCGTGCACGCGTGACGGCCAGCTTGACCCAGTCGCGGATGGGCGCATCCTTGACCTGGCACATGCGCCAGATGTCGCCCTGCTCCACGTTCTGGCTCATCAGCACTTCACCGGTGGCCAGGTCGACGATGTTGGCAACGCCGTCTTCCTCGATCTCGAAGGTCTTGTCGTGCGAGCCGTACTCTTCGGCCTTTTGCGCCATCAGACCCACGTTGGGCACGGTGCCCATCGTCTTGGGGTCGAAGTTGCCGTGCCACTTGCAGAAGTTGATCATCTCCTGGTAGATGCGGGCAAAGGTGGACTCGGGCATCACGGCCTTGCAGTCGTAGGGCTTGCCGTCGGCGCCCCACATCTTGCCGCCCTGGCGGATCATGGCGGGCATGGACGCATCGACGATCACGTCGTTGGGCGAGTGGAAATTGGTGATGCCCTTGGCGGAGTCCACCATGGCCAGCGCGGGACGGTGTTCCTGGCAGGCGTGCAGGTCACGGATGATCTCTTCGCGCAGCGAGGCGGGCAGCGTCTCGATCTTCTCGTACAGCGTGGACATGCCGTTGTTGACATTGACGCCCAGCTCGTCGAACAGCTTGCCGTGCTTCTCGAAGGCTTCCTTGTAGTAGATCTTCACGCAGTGGCCGAACACGATGGGGTGCGAGACCTTCATCATCGTGGCCTTGACGTGCAGCGAGAACAGGATGCCGGCGTCGCGGCAGTCGTCCAGTTCCTTTTCGTAGAAGTCGCACAGCGCCTTCTTGCTCATGAACATGGAGTCGATGATCTCGCCGGCCTGCAGCGCGACCTTGGGCTTGAGCACCACGGTCTTGCCGCTCTTGGTGGTCAGCTCCATCTTGACGTCGCGGGCCTTGTCCAGGGTCATGGACTTTTCGCCGTGGTAGAAGTCGCCGTGCTCCATGTGCGAGACATGGGTTTGCGACCACTGCTTCCACTCGCCCATGGAGTGCGGGTGCTTCTTGGCGTAGTTCTTGACGGCGGCGGGAGCGCGGCGGTCGGAGTTGCCTTCACGCAGCACGGGGTTCACGGCCGAGCCCAGGCACTTGCCGTAGCGCGCCTTGATGTCCTTTTCCTGGTCGTTGGACGGGTTCTCGGGGTAGTCGGGCAGTGCGTAGCCCTTGCCCTGCAGCTCCTTGATGGCAGCCGTCAGCTGGGCCACGGAGGCGCTGATGTTGGGCAGCTTGATGATGTTGACATCGGGCTCCAGCGTCTTCTTGCCGAGCTCGGACAGGGTGTGGGCCACGCGCTGGTCTTCGGCCAGGAATTCGGAGAACTCACCCAGGATGCGGTGGGCCACGGAGATGTCGGCGGTCTCGACATTCACGCCGGCGGGTGCTGCAAAGGCGCGCACCACAGGCAGGAAGGCACTGGTGGCCAGGCGCGGGGCCTCATCGGTCAGGGTGTAGATGATGGTGGGTTGCTGCGTGCTCATCTCTTGTCTCAGGTAGTGAAAAAGGTAGGGGTCGCGCCGCAGGCCGTCGAACCGGGCATCCGCTAGGGGAAACGGGCCGGTGCAGCCTGACGCTGTAGGACCGTCACGCAATGCCCCGTCGCGCCAGCATGCTGCCCCGGCGTTTTCTGCAATGCGATCCCACAATACAAAATTCTAAGCGGAACCTGCCGGATTTTTTAAGTCTTGTAGAAGACTTAGGGTTTTACAGCGGCATTCAGGCCCTGTTTTCACAGGGAAACGGCTTGGAGCCCCTGCGTTTTCTGCCATGCAAAAAATGCTGTGGCANNGANGGNNACNGGTACGACTCACACTCATAGGTGACACATCAGTACAAGGACATGGGTAACAGATCCAAGCTTGGCAGCTGGAGCCAACAGCAGCCAAGGAGCGATCACCATGCCCTGGAAGGAGTGCGCACCCATGGAC
>Ga0067045_1030922_pt1 | contig 13697 bp, 12 predicted proteins | sample TerdegcTABiofilm_FD_59184 | JGI IMG/M metagenome (GOLD analysis project Ga0067045, IMG submission 59184) | Combined Assembly of (Gp0054472, Gp0054536) Wastewater bioreactor microbial communities from Singapore -Terephthalate degrading...
AGAACCAATCATCACAATTCACTTCCTCATTTGCTTCGCTCATGAGTTTTTTATTTTCATCCTTCCTCACCCGGGCAAGCCCGGTTCGTCAGTCTGAAAATAAAAAATCCCGCAGCAAGCTGCGGGAGTGAATTGTGATGCGGAGAGAGGGGGATTCGAACCCCCGGTACCCTTGTGAGGCACACACGCTCTCCAGGCGTGCCAGTTAAACCACTCCTGCATCTCTCCTTATGTGAGGTGATATCTTTAACATATCAACCGTAGCCGGGCAAAAATAATGAAAAATTCAGTAATCAGTTGTGATTTCCCCGGCTATTGATTTACCCAGTTTGTCAATGATCTTTTCTTTCGAGCTGTAGGTGCCGAGCAGATGCATCAGTTTTGTCACCGCTGCCTCCGAAGTGATGTCGCGCCCGCTGATAACACCTGCTTTGAGAAGTTCACGGCTTGTTTCGTACAGCCCCATCTCCACTGCACCGCCAGGGCACTGTGTTACATTAAGTATGATACCGCCCCGCTTTATAAAACCTGCAAGCTCATCTATAAACCATTTATGCGTTGGTGCATTACCCGTCCCGAAAGTCTCAAGTACAAGTCCCTTCAGATCAGGGGTATTAACCACAGCTTTCACGAAATTATGACTTATACCCGGGTAAAGTTTCATAACTGCAACATCGGTACTCAGATTCCGATGTACTATAAGATTCTGCCTTAAACCTGTGCCTTTGATAAAGTTGAAATTGTACTTAATATGAAGTCCTGCTTCGGCAAGGTATGGATAGTTGGGTGAGTTGAATGCTTCGAACTGTTCGGCACTGTGTTTGGTTGTCCGGTTAGCTCTCATGAGTTTTTTATCGAAGTAAATACATACTTCAGGCACAACGGGCAGATCATTGTGTTTTGCTGCGGCAATTTCTATTGATGTTATCAGATTTTCTTTCCCGTCAGTTCGGAGAACTCCTATCGGTAGCTGTGATCCGGTAAATATGACGGGTTTTTCCAGGTTTTCCAGCATAAAGCTGAGTGCCGATGCAGAATATGCCATTGTATCCGTTCCATGGAGTATTACAAATCCATCATATTTTTCATAATTTTCCGCGACCACATCCGCCATCTTTACCCATTTGTCAGGTTCAATATCAGATGAATCTATAATCGGTTCTATTGAGATGGAATCTAAATTATACCCGAATTTTTTAAGTTCAGGAACTTGTTCGGCAACGTGTTGAAAATCAATAGGAACAAGTGTTCTTTTGATAGGGTCATTAACCATTCCTATTGTTCCACCCGTATAGATAATTAATATTGAAGGCTTCCGGTTATTCATTGATATTGAAAAGCTTCAAAGCATTTAACGTAGTAATTTCTGCAGTTTTTTCTTCTGTCATTTTAAAGATTTCCGCAATTTTTGCATTTACAATGCAAAGATAAGAACTTTCATTTCTTTTTCCCCTGAAGGGTACTGGTGCGAGATAGGGAGAATCTGTTTCAAGTACTATGTTATCCGGGCCTGCTTCTTTAACAATTTGCACAAGCCCTGAATTTTTAAACGTTACTACACCACCTATTCCCAGTTTAAATCCCATTTCAATAGCTCTATGTGCGATTTCAGTGTTTCCTGAAAAAGCGTGGAAAACGCCTTTCAGGCGTGAGCCCTTGAATTCTTCGATAACTTTTAATATTTCTGCGAATGCATTACGTGAGTGAATAACTGCAGGAAGGTTTTTTTCCACAGCCCATGAAAGTTGTCGACGGAAAGCGATTATCTGTTCATTTGAATAGGTCTTATCCCAGTAAAGATCGATGCCTGTTTCGCCGATTGCAATTATCTGTCTGTTATCAAGGTGTTTTTCGAGTTCATTCAGCTGATATTCGAAATCTTCTCTCACTGAAGTAGGATGAAGTCCTGTCATGGGAAGACAGGTACCTTTATATTTTTCCGAAGTTTCTAACATTGGTTTAAGGGAATTGACGTCGATATTCGGCATCAGCAGAAATTTTACACCTTTATTTAAAGCTCTTTCCACGGCCCGGTCGCGGTCGGAATCGAATTCGGGAAGATAAATATGCGTATGTGTATCAACAAGTTTCATTTCAGGCGGATAGAAGATGCAAAGATATAAAAAAAGAGGCCCTGAAAAGAGCCTCTTTTAAAATACTTTTTCAGGCAGTATCTAGTATCTGAATTAAACAACTCCCTGGGCTATCATTGCATCAGCCACTTTAACGAAACCGGCTATATTGGCTCCGTCGACGTAGTTAACGAAACCGTTGTCTTTTTTTCCGAATTTAACACATGTATCGTGGATGGTTTTCATTATTGATTTCAGTCTTTTATCTACTTCATCGGCTGTCCATGACATTCTCAGTGAGTTTTGAGTCATTTCGAGCCCTGATGTAGCAACTCCGCCGGCATTTGCTGCCTTTCCCGGGCCATAAAGTATACCTGCTTTGTGGAATTGTTCAACAGCTTCGGGAGTGCAGGGCATATTTGCACCTTCAGCAACGCAGATACATCCGTTTGAAAGTAATAACCGGGCATCTTCACCGTCTATTTCATTCTGTGTTGCGCAGGGCATTGCTATATCGCATTTGATCGACCAGGGACGCTGATTTTCAAAGTATTCAACGCCGTATTTTTCTGCATATTCATATATTCTCCCCCTCTCGATGTTCTTAAGTCTTTTTACATATTCAAGTTTTTCAGCATCTATTCCTGCTGGATCGTAGATGAAACCGTTTGAATCGGACAGCGTTACCACTTTACCGCCCATCTGTGTAACTTTTTCGGTGGCATATTGAGATACATTACCTGAGCCTGAAATACAGACGGTTTTGTTTTTTAACGTTTCTCCCCGTGTTGCAAGCATCTCCTGCGTAAAATATGTAAGGCCATAACCTGTAGCCTCAGGTCTGATAAGGGAGCCTCCATATTCTATACCTTTTCCGGTAAGGACACCTGTAAATTCATTTTTTATTCTTTTATACTGGCCAAACATGAAGCCTATTTCCCTTCCTCCCACGCCGATATCACCGGCGGGCACGTCGGTATTCGGACCTATATGGCGGTAGAGTTCTGTCATAAAGCTCTGGCAGAATCTCATCACCTCATTATTTGATTTACCTTTCGGATTAAAGTCTGAACCTCCCTTCGCCCCACCCATCGGAAGAGTTGTCAGACTGTTCTTGAAAACCTGTTCAAAAGCCAGAAATTTCATTATGCTGAGGGTTACTGAAGGATGAAATCTCAACCCTCCTTTATAAGGACCTATTGCACTGTTCATTTCCACACGGTATCCTCTGTTTATCTGTATATTGCCTTCATCATCGAGCCAGGGAACCCTGAAAATCACTATTCTTTCCGGTTCTGTCATCCTTTCAAGTATCCTGAACTGTTTGTAATGAAGATTCTCTTCAATAAAAGGCATTATGGATTTAACTACCTCCTGAACTGCCTGATGAAATTCGTTTTCTCCCGGATTTTTCTTTTTTATTTCATCCATGAATCTTTCAACTTCCTGTTGCATTTTTTCGGCTTTTAAAAATTTTACACCATTAATAATATTAATTTTTTGGGGGCTAAAAATAATATTTTTAAATAAAAAAGAAAAAAAATTAAAAAAAATTATGAATTTTATCAAAAAAATATCTGTTATTAACAGGAGGGTCTGTTGTTAACCTGCTATTTTATAAATATTGCCCGGGTAGCTTTTAATCAGCCCGTTAAATTCCATCTGCAAAAGGATATTTAAAAGTTTATGAACAGGCATTCCTGTTTCCCGGCATATCTGGTCAATATTCATTTCTTCTTCTTTATTAATCATTTCAAATATTCTTTTTTCATCATCCGTAAGTTCAGTAAAGAGTATTCGCTGGACAGGTTGTTTAGTTTTTGAGGGCAACCAGTTGAGAAAGTACTCAATATCTTCATGGTTTTCGACCAGAGCCGCTTTATTCCGTTTTATAAGGTTATTGCATCCGGCCGACCACAGGTCATCAACACGTCCGGGAACTGCAAAAACATCCCGGTTATAAGAATTTGCAAGGTCGGCTGTAATAAGTGCTCCTCCTGTAATTGCTGATTCGATTATCAGTGTGGCGTCGGACATACCTGCAATTATGCGGTTTCTTTTTATAAAATTGTTTCTTTCGGGAAGTTCATCAGACCGGAAGTCGGTGAGCAAGCCACCATTTTTCAGCATAGCTTCTGCCACCGGTCTGTGAACTGAAGGGTAAGTTGTTTTAAATCCGTGACCAAGCACACCAACCGTGGGAAGATTATTTGACATAGCACTTTTATGGGCTGTGATATCTATGCCGTAGGCAAGGCCGCTTACTATTAATAATCCCGGATTATCAAGAGCAAGACCCGCGATAATTTTATCGCATATTTCCTTTCCCCGGCCTGTGGCGTTGCGTGTACCTACCACGCTTAATATCCTTGGATTATTCAGGTCGCAGTTGCCTTTAAAATAGAATAGTACAGGAGAGTCCTCGCACTGCTTGAGCCGGTAAGGGTAATCATTGTCGAGGTAAAAAAAGGTTTTTATACCGTTTTTTTCAACGTATTCAGCCTCTTTCTCTGCAATTTGCATGTAAGAACGGTCACTTATGTATTTTGCCAGGTTGTCTCCTATACCGGGTATTTTTATAAGTGAACGGTAAGGTTCTTTAAAAACACCTTCTACGCTTCCAATATAAGAAACCAGTTTACGTGCATTAATATCTCCGATACGTGGAATCAGGTTTAATGCAATTTTGTACTTTAAAGGTATATCTGACATTGCACAAGGAAATGACTTACAGAAACAAATATATTAAAAAATAAACAGACTCACAAAAATCTGTGAGCCTGTTTATTTAAAATATTTAAATACAGATAATTACAGAATGTTTTTAAATTATTCCCATGTCGAGCATGGCATGTGCGACTTTAAGGAAGCCTGCCACGTTGGCTCCTTTCACGTAATCGATATAGCCGTCGGGTTGTTTTCCATATTTAACGCATTGTCCATGGATGTTATGCATTATTTCCTGCAGTCGCCTGTCAACTTCTTCCCTTCCCCAGCTAAGCTTCATGGAGTTTTGTGACATTTCGAGGCCTGATGTTGCTACTCCTCCTGCATTTGCTGCTTTGCCCGGAGCAAAGAGCAGGCCGTTTTTCTGGAATATCTCAACTGCTTCGGGTGTGCAGGGCATATTAGCCCCTTCACACACGCATATACATCCGTTTTTTACGAGTGCCTCAGCATCTCTGGCATCCAGTTCATTCTGTGTTGCGCAGGGCAAAGCTATATCAACCTTAACTTCCCATGGTTTTTTCCCATCGTGAAATTCAACACCTTCAAATTCCTCGGCATAAGGTCTGACTATATCCTGGTTTGATGCTCTCAGTTCGAGCATATAATCTATTTTTCTTCCCGATACTCCTTCGGGATCGTAAACATAGCCGTCAGGCCCTGATAGAGTGACCACTTTGCCTCCCATTTCATTAATCTTTGTAACAGCCCCCCATGCTACATTTCCGAAGCCTGATACTGCAACCGTTTTGCCTTTTAATGATTCGCCTCTTGTTGCAAGCATTTCACTGGTAAAATATACCACACCGAAACCTGTTGCCTCAGGCCGTATGAGAGAGCCACCCCAGTTGATTCCTTTCCCTGTCAGAACACCTGTATGTTCGGTGGTGAGTTTTTTGTACATGCCGTACAGGTACCCGATCTCGCGTCCTCCCACACCTATATCGCCTGCCGGGACATCTATTTCAGGCCCGATGTGTCTCCACAATTCGAGCATAAACGACTGACAGAAGCGCATGATTTCGGCATTTGACCTTCCTTTGGGATTAAAGTCAGACCCGCCCTTTGCACCTCCCATAGGCAGGGTGGTCAGTGCATTTTTGAATATCTGTTCAAACCCGAGAAATTTCAGTATGGAGAGGTTAACGCTCGGGTGAAATCTCAATCCACCTTTGTAGGGACCAATTGCGTTATTAAATTGCACCCTGTAGCCGATGTTAATGTGAACTTCCCCTTCATCATCAACCCAGGGAACCTTGAAAATGATAACACGGTCGGGTTCGACAAGCCTTTCAATAATTTTTGCCGATTCAAACTGGGGATTTTCATTGTATACTCCCTCAATAGACTCGAGAACTTCCCTGACAGCCTGCAGGTATTCAACCTCACCGGGATGTTTCTTTGTAAGGTCGTTTAATATTCTGTCTAAATTCATATGGTACGATTTTATTTAATTCAGAAATGGTCATCTGTGTCAAAGGTTGATATGATTAAAATTATTTAAAATGATTTTACTCATATATTATTTATTCTTTTATTTCGGTCGCATTTGCAGGCGCATTTTTATAGAGTGAATATAGAACTTTAGCTCTTTCCTCGGAATTAAGGAGGCTGATGTAAACAGGAGGGTATTTTGCAATACCTTCTTTAAGGTACTGAAAAAGTATAACTCTTTGAATCAGGCCGAAAAATTTTTTTTCGCGACGGTATCCTGCGTATTGCGACTTATGAATCTCTATTGAATTTTTTCTTCCGCCGATAATCCCTGCGAAGAAATACCTGAATACAATTTTGTCATCTTCGTCAGAATAATAGATATACTGGTAATTGAGAACCATCGGATAGATTAAGTAGCAGAAATAAAGAAAGGTAATGATTATCGTCCACCATGTATCGCTCAATCCCAGAAGAGGGAACCTGATTATCCTTGCAAAATATGCAAGAATAATGTAAACAATAAACAGAACTGTTGCAATAAACAATTTGATCCTCAGATTGATTATTGATTTGCTGTTTTCGACTATCATTTCAGTTATGTGTTAATTACTGGAAATATAAATATTTCCACGTAAAATATGTCACAGGTTTTTGTTTCTCTTTTTTCTGAAAAAGTTCTGTATTACTTCCCTGCATTCGGTTTCGAGTACTCCCTTTCTGACTTTTGTCTCGGGGTGAAGCAGTTTTTCAGAGATTGTTGTATAGCCTTTTTTCTCATCTCCAGTTCCGTAAACAAGCGTTGAAATCTGGCTCCATGCCAGTGCACCGGCGCACATAGGGCAGGGCTCAACCGTTACATATACAGTGCAGCCGGTCAGATATTTGCCACCCAGAAAGTTGGTTGCTGATGTTATTGCCTGCATCTCGGCATGGGCTGTAGGATCTTTCAGTGTTTCAGTAAGATTGTGTGCACGGGCAACAATCCTGTCACCGGCAACTATTACAGCCCCCACAGGCACTTCATCTTTCTCAAGTGCTTTATAGGCTTCTTCCAGAGCCGCTCTCATGTATTTTTCATCCGACTTTTCCCTCTCCATCGGTACCTGCTTCTGCAGCAAAAGTAATAATAAAGGAGCTAAATTTTTATGAAATCCAAACGGTTTGTAATTAAGTATTAAAATTCAGGAAAGATTATTTTCGTATTTTTGCTGAAATTTTGAAAAGATGTACAGGACACACACTTGCGGAGAATTGAGACTTTCCGACGCCGGTAAAAGGGTCACTCTGAGTGGATGGGTACAGAGGACAAGGGATCTTGGAGGAATGACTTTTATAGACCTTCGCGACAGATATGGTATTACACAACTCGTTTTCAGTATGGAGACAAACCGTGAACTATGCGAGAAAGCAAGGGAACTCGGAAGAGAATATGTAATACAGGTTACAGGCAGGGTCAGGGAAAGAAGCAATAAAAATTTAAAGATTCCGACCGGGGAAATTGAAATAGAGGCAGATGAGCTGATAATACTTAATCCCAGTGAACTGCCACCCTTTACTATTGAAGATGATACCGACGGAGGAGAGGAATTGAGGATGAAATTCAGATATCTTGACCTTCGTCGTCCCTGTTTGAGGGACAATATAATTCTGCGTCACAAAGTCGCAAGGGAAGTGCGTAAATATCTTGATGCACAAGGGTTTATCGAGATTGAGACTCCAATGCTTATTAAATCAACTCCCGAAGGAGCACGTGATTTTGTTGTTCCTTCACGTTTGCAACCGGGAATGTTTTACGCACTGCCACAATCGCCTCAGACGTTCAAACAGCTTCTGATGGTGGCCGGTTTTGACAGGTATTATCAGATTGTGAGATGCTTCAGGGATGAAGATCTCAGGTCTGACCGGCAGCCTGAATTTACTCAGATCGACTGTGAAATGTCATTTGTTGAGCAGGATGATGTGCTGGAAACCTTTGAAGGACTGGCAAAACATCTTTTCAGGGAGATAAGAGGAGTGGAATTTGCAAAACCCTTTCCGCGCCTGTCATGGCATGAAGCAATTGAGCGTTTTGGTACCGATAAACCCGACATGAGATTTGGAATGGAGATTAAGGAAGTTACCGGAGCTGTGAAAGGGAAGGGTTTTGGAATGTTTGATAATGCTGAATATGCAGGAGGTATATGTGCTGAAGGCTGTTCGGAATACTCAAGGAAACAGATTGATGAACTGTCAGAATTTGTTAAACGGCCGCAAATTGGTGCATCGGGACTGGTTACCATTAAATATAACAGTGATGGGACAATAAAATCATCGGTTGAGAAATATTATTCTCCTGAGGAATTGTATGATCTGATGAAGCAGATGAATGCCAGGCCCGGCAGCCTTGTTCTTCTAATTGCAGGTAACCGCGAAAAGACACTTACAGCACTTTCGGAGTTGAGACTGGAGATGGGCAACAGGCTTGGTTTAAGAAACAGTAATTTATTCTGTCCGCTCTGGGTTGTGGATTTTCCCCTTCTCGAATGGGATGACGAGACAGAAAGATTTTATGCCAGGCACCATCCTTTTACCTCACCAAAGCCTGAAGATATTCATTTGATGGAAAGTGCTCCCGGGAAAGTCAGAGCAAATGCTTATGATCTTGTCATTAATGGGATTGAGATAGGAGGAGGCTCGATAAGAATACATGATTCTGCCATTCAGAAACAGCTGTTTAAGGTGCTTGGATTTACTGAAGAGGAAGCCTCTTCTCAATTTGGATTCCTGATTAATGCATTCCGGTATGGAGCCCCCCCGCATGGAGGTATTGCATTCGGATTTGACCGCTGGGTAGCTTTGCTGGCAGGTGAAGACTCAATAAGGGAGGTAATAGCGTTTCCTAAGAACAATTCAGGTCGTGATATAATGATTGATACACCTTCGCGGATATCACAGCAACAGCTTGATGAGCTGATGATTGAGATTAAAAAACATAATAGCCGGTGATAATTATTTACCGCTGGAGTCTAAAAGAGTGATTATAATCACTCCGTTTGCACCTCTTGAACCATATATTGATGCGGCGGCTCCTTTCAGTACCTCGATGGATTTTACCTGCAGTGGACTGATATCATCCAGATTATTTGTCTCAATTCCGTTAACAATTATCAGAGGGTCTGTACTGAGATTCAAGGATGTCGGCCCCTGAATGGTAATTTTCTTCCCGGCAACATGAACACCCGGGACCTCACCCTTAATCATTTCGTAAATGTTTGTGTAAGAAGCATATTTTTTATTAGTGCCGTTAATTTTTCCGACACTGGTTGTCATTTCCTTTTTTTTCACTGTTCCATAACCGATATTGTATTCCTGATCGTTATCCTTATTAATCTCAGGCTTTGAGGCTACAGTGGAGACCACACCGCTGAGCTTAAAATTAATTGTTGTTCTTCCGTTAATTAATTCTTCCTTTAATCCGCCGTTCATGATAAATGCTGTTATTAATGTATCGGATGGCCTTACTTTTATTCTGTAAAAACCTTTTGCGTCGGTCTGTACATCTGTGTTTTTATTGTTTATAAGTATGTAAGCGCCGCTAACCGGATTATTATTTGCATCAACCACAATACCCGAAACTGTAAATCTTTTTCCAGGTTTTTGTGCATGGAGATCCGGAATACCCAAAAGTATGGCTGATATTAAACAAATCAGTATCCTCATATCTTTAGGTTTTTATTACGTGCAATTTACAGTTTTAAAATGTGAAATTCAATAAAAAAATGTTAAATTATATTGCCCTTCAGAGTGGCAGAAGTACATTTATCAACCAGTATATCAACATAGTCGCCCTTTTTGCAGTTTTCTGCCGGAAAGATGACTACCTTGTTCTGCGAGTTCCTTCCGTAAAGGAAATCCGAAGATCTTTTTGAGTAGCCTTCAACCAGTACCCTGTGTATTTTACCAATGTCAGCCTTTTTACTTTTTCCTGAAAGCTTATTTTGAAGGGTAATTATTTCATTGAGCCTTCTGGTTTTGATTTCATCGGGGACATCATCGGGAAGGGATTCTGCTGCTTTAGTGCCGGGGCGTTCGTTGTATTTGAACATGTAGGCAAAATCAAATCCTGCCCATTCCATAAGTGATAATGTTTCGGCGTGATCTTCTTCTGTTTCGGTGCAGAAGCCGGCTATGATATCAGTGGATATTGAGCATTCAGGTATTATCCGTCTGATAGCCCTTATTCTGTCCATGTACCATTCGCGGGTATATTGACGGTTCATTAGTTTAAGAATACGGCTACTGCCACTTTGGACCGGCAGGTGAATATGTTTGCATATATTGTCGTGTGACGCAATGGTTTCAAGCAGTTCATTCGACAGGTCTTTCGGGTGGGAGGTTGAGAATCTTACCCTCAGCAGAGGATTAATTGCTGCCACCCGGCGGAGCAGTTCAGGAAAATCAACTTTTTTTCCGCCATTTTTCCAGATGTAGGAATTTACATTCTGTCCTATAAGAGTCACTTCCCTGTATCCCTGTATGAACAGTTTTTCTGCTTCGTTCACTATTGATTCAGGGTCGCGGCTTCGTTCAGTTCCTCTTACGAAAGGTACCACACAGTAGGCGCACATGTTGTTGCAGCCTCTCATTATAGCGATAAAAGCCGACACTCCGTTGCTGTCGAGTCGCACAGGTGTTATGTCGGCATAGGTTTCTTCTTCAGTAAGTATTACATTAATTCTGTTCTGTCCGGTTTCTGCTTCTTCAACCAGTTCCGGCAGTGTGCGGTATGCATCAGGTCCCGCTACAAGATCCACTGAGAGGTCATTATGCAGAAATGCTTCCTTCAGGCGTTCAGCCATACAGCCGATAACGCCTACCATTGTTCCGGGTCTCTTTTTTTTCAGTGCCTTAAGAGCTTTAAGGCGGTTCCATATTTTCTGTTCGGCGTTTTGGCGTATTGAGCAGGTATTTATAAGTATCAGGTCAGCTTCATTGATAGTGCCGGTTATGGTATAGCCGGCCCCCTTCATCACCGAAGCGACTATTTCGCTGTCGGCCACATTCATCTGGCATCCGTAGGTTTCGATATAGAGTTTTTTCTCTGCCACCCTGAAAGGTTTTATGTGCTTTTTATCAGATTGCAAAGGTACATAAAGTGCAGGAAAAAATGAAGGAGAAAGGTAAAAGGCGAAAGAAGGAAGACAAAAGATAAAAGTCAAAAGTCAAAAGGCAAAAGGAGAAAGGAAAAAGTTGAGAAACGAAGTTTTGAAATCCCGACATTAAGTGTCGGGAGAGAAAGGAGAAAGGCAAAAGGCAAAAGGCAAAAGGAGAAAGGAAAAAGATGAAAGATGGCTGAATTATCTTCCGAAGCTGCGTAGCTGCGACTTGTTTTTCGATGAATGTGTTGATTTCTATCGGATAAAAATATTAAGTTCATTAAAAAATATGATATTAGGGTAGTAATATTGCCTTTTTTATTAAAAATTTAATGAAAAGATTCTTTTTGCATTTTGTAATTCATTAAAAAATTTGTAATTTTGGTAATATGACTACCAAATCAAACAGAAAATTAATGAACCTTTTATCCTGGCATGTGCCTGATACAGTTCTTATTCCATCCTGGATTGAGAAGAAAGGCATCTCGCGGGAGCTCCAGAAATACTACCTTAGAAGCGGGTGGCTTGAGCCATTCGGTCATGGTGTTTATAAAAGACCTAATGAAAATATAAAGTGGTACGGAGCATTACATTCATTGCAGAACCAGAAAAATCTGCCGGTGCATGTTGGCGGATTAACCTCCCTGTCTCTTCAGGGCTTTGCACATTATGGACGACCCGGAAAAGAACCAATTTATCTTTTTTCATCTCAATATGTTAATTTGCCTAAATGGTTTTATGATAGTGAATGGGGAAACCGGATAATACATATAAAATCAAGGTTTTTACCGGCAGGATTCGCATTATTTGAATATTTCCAGGATAAGATAAAATTACAGGTATCATCTTCTGAAAGGGCAATACTCGAGTGCTTATATCTTACCCCTGATGAATTTGATATGCTGGAATGCTTTCAGATATTCGAAGGTCTCTCAAATTTACGCCCTGAATTGCTTCAGGAATTGCTGGAAAAATGCAGATCTATCAAAGTAAAACGTTTGTTTTTCTTCATGGCTTCAAAGGCAAACCATCATTGGTTACCTTACATAAACCAGAATAAAATAGACCTTGGAGAAGGAGACAGGATGCTGGTAAGGGGTGGCGTTTATATAGCGAAATACCATATATCCGTACCAAAAGAACTTGCTTTGTAATGATTTCCGAATCCTATAAATTACAGGTCAGTTTACTCCTGAAGGTTTTACCTTACATAGCATCGGAAAAAACGCTTGCATTAAAGGGTGGAACAGCTATTAATCTCTTTTTACGGAATATGCCCCGTATCTCTGTTGATATTGACCTTACGTATATCCCTTTTGACAATAGAGAAACAGCACTGAATAATATTTCCGTTTCTCTCGGGATGGTAAAAACAAAAATCATAAAGTCTGCTCCTGAAATTATGGTTAACAGATATATTGCAGAAGGTAATGATATTAAATTGTTTGTGCAATCGAAGAAAGCTCAAATCAAAATCGAAGTAAACACAATTACACGAGGACACCTTTACCCTCCGCGAACACTTAGGTTAAATGAAGCAGTGCAGGAAGAGTTTAAAAGTTTTACTGCCATTCAGGTTGTATCAGATGCTGAATTATATGGAGGGAAAATATGTGCAGCACTTGACCGCCAACATCCCAGAGATCTTTTCGATGTGTACCTTCTTTTTAAGGAAACAGGCATTACGGAAGATATTAAAAACGGATTCATTGCAGCACTTGTAAGTCACATGCGTCCAATGAATGAGATTTTAAGACCACACCTGCCGGATCAGAAATCTGCTTTTAACAGACAATTCTCCGGAATGTCTGCTATTCCGTTTTCATATGATGATTTTGAAAATACCCGGGAGCAGCTTGTAAAGGGAATTCTTTCTGTTCTGTCAGAGAGGGATCGATTATTTCTTTTGAGTTTTAAACAAGGAAAACCAGACTGGAAACTCTTCCCTATCCCGGTAATTAAAGAAATGCCTGCTGTTCAGTGGAAGCTGAATAATATTCTGACCTTGAAAAAATTAAATCCCAAAAAGCATATTGACCTGATTAAGAAATTGGAAAGCATTATTGCCTGAATACATGAAATTATTCCGGATTATTTACTGGTTAATTTGAGCCGCATAGCGGCGACCTCTTTGTAGCTGCAGAAACGTTAATGTCGTTGTTAAGCTGCGTAGCTGCGACCTCTTTTTCACGGTGTTCTGTTTCAGGTAAAAATTTCATAATTTTAATCCCTGTTGCAATTCTGATAGAATTAATATGTCTGACAGCGTGACACTGGATAGATTTTGCTACTGTGAGAATTATTTTCGGTGCAGGCGGGAGCAACT
>Ga0067045_1004200_pt1 | contig 13694 bp, 10 predicted proteins | sample TerdegcTABiofilm_FD_59184 | JGI IMG/M metagenome (GOLD analysis project Ga0067045, IMG submission 59184) | Combined Assembly of (Gp0054472, Gp0054536) Wastewater bioreactor microbial communities from Singapore -Terephthalate degrading...
TCCGTCTTTAACAGTTGACAAAAAATTAAAAGCCTGGAGCCCCTGAAAATATTGGATTCCAGGCTTTACTCTACTGATTAGGAATTGAGTAATGTCTTTATGATTTTGTGGTTTTAAGAATTTTTTTCATCTGGCTTGTACTAACGATCTGATAATCAGTACGGAAGCCAAAAGCTTCATGCAAATCATCCGTGAAATCGGTTCTGGTATAGGAGGGAATGTAGCCTTCACCTTTTGCTTCCAAGAAATTCATATTTCTCAGTCCCTCAATGATCTCCGGGCATGTGTATTTTCCATTCAGTTTCTTTTCAAGGAGCCTGAAGATGAGCAAGGAAATGAAGCAGGTGGCGAAATGGGCTTCTATTCTGTCATCCCTACTGAGATATACAGGTCTGGCTTTAAATTCGCTTTTCATGATCCGGAAACATTCTTCGATTTCCCAACGTTTTTGATTCACCCCGATAATGGCAGAAGCATCATCTTCAAGATTTGTACACACCGCATAGAAGCCATCAAAGACCTCTTCTTTTGAAATAAGTCCAGTGTCGATGCTGTACGTTTCATGTTTTGCGAGTTCCCCATCGGCAGTGCAGAGGCTCTTATGAATGAATCTCTTGTAGTCATTGGGATTGCATTTTTTTAACTTTCCGGGGTTGGAATCAATAAGTTTTCGTGCCCGTACTATCTGGGAGTTCCGTATGCTTCTCTGATAATCGCGGTATTTGATAGAGTAGGTCACAACGATTTTCTGTTCCAGGCCGTTTTCATTCAACCAGCGTTCCTTATGGAACACCTTGTCCTTGTCTTTCTTTTCATCCAACTCAGTTAAGTCATAGGTTTTGCCGTCATTGTCGAGAGACCAGTCTTTTGGGTCAAGAGCCCATTTCATCAGGTATGCTTTCAGCTTCTTGACGGACTGAGTTGTGATAAATGCCCGTTCCCCCTTATTATTAAATTTCCTGTTGCTTTCGGAGGCCAGTCCCGCATCCGTACAGACAACAAACCTGGATAGCTCAAAATCGGACAAGATTTTTTCTTCCAGCGGCTTCAGTGTCAGCTGCTCATTAGTGTTTCCCTTGTTGATGCAGAAAGCAAGCGGAATACCATTGCTGTCCATAAACAGCCCCATCTGTACGATGGGGTTGGGCCTGTGCTCTTTTGAAGGACCGTACTGTTTCAGCCCATCTTCCTGCTCAATTTCAAAAAAGTAGTTGGTGCAGTCGTAATAGAGCACTCCCGTGTTCCTCTTGGAAATTCTCAGACTGTTGTTGTAGAGGGAAGACTGTATGGAATCAGCCTCCCTGGCGATGACTTCAAGCGCCCTGTAGACATGCTGGAGCTCAAAGTGAGGCTGTTCGATAAACCTCGTGGATAGCTGGAAGGTTGCAAGCTTTGAAGACGGGTATATGATTCTTGCGTAAAGCAGTCTGGAAAGAATTGAGTCCAGATTGAAAGCAAACCTGTATTTCCGGGATATCTCAGTACAAAGCTTGTTGAGCCTTAGTTCATGGTAGATTTTTTGGAGGAACAGATATCCACCGTTGAATGATCGCTGCGTGCCTTTCCCAATGACTTTAGAAGGGGAATACTTGACTAAGATCTCCCGGTTTTCCTCTTTCTCTTTTTGGTTGAGTTCTTCGATATACTTGTTCGCCCATTCGATGGGGTCCAGCCCGTTTAGTTTTTTACTTAATTCATTAAGTGTGCCGAGTTTTTCTACGATCTTTGATGAGTGAATACCATTTTCATAGGTTGATTTGATAACGTAAAGGGATGTGGAATTTTTCGATTTTGAAACTGATAATCTCATATGCGAGTGTCCTCCTATCTCTTATATTATAATACATTACTCAACAATACTCAATACNACAATAGTTAAATTTGACATTTTCCCAATAAAAAAAGCCCTGCTTTCAAGGCTTCCAAGAGCTTACTATTTTACACAACTGTCAAAGACCCGAGTTCTCTTTTTTGTTGCGCGCGAGAACAAATGTTTGGTATAATTTAACTAAGGTGGATTGTCATAATTAGATGCTAATGCAGATAAACCTATCGAAATCGGTATGTTAAATCGGTATGTTAAAAATGAAGGGAGTGTAGTAATTGGCTAAAAAAATGACAGTAGATGGAAATGAAATTGCAGTAGTTCAATTTGAGGAAAAGGACTATATCTCTCTTACAGATATGGTTAGAAACATAGAAAACGGATTAGCGTTAATCGAGAAGTGGCTTCGGAACAAAAATACCATTGAATTTTTAGGAATATGGGAAGAAATGTATAATCCAAATTTTAATTCCCCCGAATTCGAGGGAATTAAAAACGAAGCGGGATTAAACCGTTTTGTATTATCCGTAAAACAATGGACGGAGAAAACAAATTCCCGTGGCATAATCGCAAAGGCTGGCAGATACGGTGGTACATACGCCCATGAAACAATTGCTTTTGAATTTGTTTCATGGGTATCTCCACAGTTTAAGCTATATCTTATTAAAGAATTCCAGCGTTTGAAAGAAGAGGAGTACAAGCAGCTTGGCTGGGATATTAAGCGTAATTTAGCTAAAATAAATTATCGGATTCACACGGATGCAATCAAAGAGAATTTAATCCCTCCACAGCTCACGCCCCAGCAGGTTAATCATGTATATGCCAGCGAAGCAGATGTATTAAATGTTGCCTTATTTGGCATGTCTGCCAAACAATGGCGGGACGCTAATCCTGAACTCAAAGGGAATATCCGTGACTATGCAAATGTTTCTCAACTCGTTTGCCTTTCAAATATGGAGAACCTGAATGCTGTATTCATTGGGGAAGGCATGTCGCAAAGTGAGCGGCTTCAAAAACTAAATACAATTGCTATAAGCCAAATGAAGCTTCTGACAGAGGATCATAGAGTAATGGCACTTGAAGAAAAGACATTTAAACCGTGACCTGATCATTGTTTAGTTGTCTAAGAACAATCAGATTAGAAGAAAAGTTGAGGTGTTTTAGAAATGAACGAAGAATATCAAAATAGTGATCTAGTTAATTTGCTCCAAGAATACAATTTTAATGATCTTATAATTGCAGCTTTTTGTCTGCTTTCTTGGAGAGATAATCGCTCAATCGCTAAAACTGCCTTAACAATTAACCAAGCATTAACGGAGCATGATGGTAATGGAATTAAAAGGGTTGAAACTTATAATGATTTAAAAGATTTATATATTATACTTAAAAAGATGTTCCCTGTTTCCAGCTTTGATGACTTAACTATAAACGATTTTGGTGAAGTCAAAATTAAATATAAATCTGAAATATATCCAATCCTCATAGGAAATGGTTATGAGCAGACTTATGAAGTGATGCAATTTTTTATCAGGGCTGCTAAAAAGTCTCGAAAAGACTCAGTTCTAAAAGAAACACTTCAATACTCAAAATGGATGATTGATTCATTGAAAGAATACAATGTTTCAAATTATGACGATTCGGATATCTGTTTTGATCTGCCAAATGAAAGTTATTTTAATGCTGTAAAGAGTTATCTTAAATCTTTCAGGCTTTCGGACTACTCGGAAGAGTTTATTCATTGTCTATCAACCGAACGCTTTCCTATTGAAAAAGCTCATTTTCTTTATAAAGGGGAAAACGCCTATCCTTTATTCAACGCTTCCCTTATTGTTGATGCATATTCATATATATTGGGGTTGATGGATGAAAAAGAAACAACTGAAATTGTGCAGGAGACTTTATGGGATACAGTTCACCACAATTTTAATATTTATGGGTCTCAGACACCTAAGGTTCTATATCCGGCTCAAATTGCAAATGACATCAAGAAGGATCAAATGTATTTTACCTTTATTGCCCCCGCAGGTAATAGTTTGATTATTGCATTTAACAAAGATATTTTCCCGGAGGAGATTTTGGAACGGGATATATCAAGACTGAAAGAATATCACAAGAAAGGCGAGCTTGTTATTTCAGAAATACGCCCACGAGATGGCATGAACAGTATGGCGATAGAAGTGCCCAAGGAGTGGGAACTTCATCTTATTGGATATGATAATTTTACGGATTTAACAGAATTCAAATTTCAAGGGCTCGATAACTTGAATTATACATACATGACGGCGTTGGACTTGCTGTTAATATTAAATGACATAGAAAATTTCTCTGAGCTGGAGAAATTTATAGAGTTTAATAATAACAAGCAATATGACAAAATGATTACCTGGTCCGGAACATCCGGCATGTATATATTATTTAAGGGAATGCATGGTTTAATCGCAGAAGGGGCTATTGATTTTAATATGGTCAGCGTTTCTTATGACTTCCCTAGCAGACATACTTATGATCTATTCACGAAAGATTATAAAAATTATCCATTTGAATTAAAATCGAAGATGTTTGAATGCATGCATCAATGGAAAGTAAGAGAAGACAGCTTCGGTTTTAATATTTATGTTGATAAATCGGCATCTAACTTTTTCGGCTATGGAAGAAAAATTACTGAAAATGGCTTTGTATTCTTATCTCATAATATAGACTTTGTGAAAAGGGGTGAAGCACCAGATGGTATTTTTGAGCAGATAAAAACGATTGACGAGTTAAACCAAAGATTCTTTGAAAGATATAGCCATCTGATTGAAACAATGCAACCTTTTAATAATGCGTGTGTGCAGTTTTTGTATATGCCCCATGAATATGCATGTAAAATTGACAGGTCAGGTTTTACTAAAAATACTGATGTTAAATATGTATATGCTGAATACAATGATTCATACCCTGAACACATAGCGGTTCGCTATACTGTTAATATAGATGAACTACTTAAAGATATACTGGAGTCAAAAAATAGAGAGGTTGAGAACAAGTACTTTCTTGAATTATTAAAACCTCTTGAAGGTTTAATGGGTGATGGGAATACCATTTTGCATGAGTGTATTGAAAAAGATACAAATAAAAAGAAGACAGTAAGTTTTTTTCAAATAGCAATAGATTATAAATACAATCAAAACGTTTCACACTCTATGCCGGAACAGCATTCATTCAAGATGGCCCGAAAAGATATTGCAATAATTTGCCGTACAAAAGATATAGCGTCTGGATCGTACCGAGGTTAAGCAGCGCGGGACATTGTCAGAAGGATGCAGGTTGAATTAGTTAAGGAATTTGAGCAAAAAATTGCCCAGTATAATCAGATAGAACTGCATAAGTTGGCTTTGGATCACTTATCAGAATTGGCCCATGAAAATGAAATCATGAGACATAGATACTCTGGCTTATCAGATTTAGAGGAAGACATTATCGTTGGGTTTCAAAAAGAAACAGTTAAGTCTCGTGAAAAGACTAAAAGAAATATACGCACACTTCAATATATGATTGAATCCAATCTGTTTGTTGAAAGAGGATCTAAGACGAAAGCTGTAGACAAACTTGCCTATGATTATTTATTGGCTTTTGCGGACTGGCTGGTTGTATTGCAGGACAATTCCGATTTAGCGCATTTTGGTTTTGAGGGAGTTGGTTTTGAAGTTACAGATCAATATAATATCAATACCGTTATTGATGACCATCAAATTGAAAAGATAGACCAAATCAATAAGCGTCGTTACGAATTTCCCGATTATAATATAAAATACGATGAAACTGACTCACAGTATATTTTGAAAGCAGGGGAAGCATTTGAAAAGATTTGGGGTTTTTCTTGCCGTTGTTTTTTGATGTTTTGAGGTGTCTTCAGTGGCATTTTCTGGAGGAAGGCACTTTTGCCTATATTGCAGCCAATGTCGTAACTGTGAAGAAAAATGAAATTATTGATTTTGTCTCAAACGTGTACCCTGACATGTCAAAAGAGATTATTGATAAGGTTTTCGATTATTTAACCATCGTCCCTCTAAAATTGAAAACATGCGATGGAACAATCCACGAGATTTTGCCAATATGGGAGAGAGAAAAAAGAGACAATCGTTTTGATCAAAAACCCTTGCTTTCAGCAGGACAGGATTATATCTATTCTCCTGTAATTATTCACGTTCTGCTTCAGTCTTGGTGGAATGGTATTCCTGATTTTTATCCACCCTATGAAATCGGATTGCGTAATACTTTAGAAGTTTTAGAAGAATGGAAAGAAAGATATGAAAAATTAATGGTCTTGGATTTAGCTGAAATCTTCAGGAATTTGGGATTGAAAAGAGTTTTCCCTAATCTCAAGCTACATCGGTTAGATAAATACGGAAACTATCCGGATTATTTAGGAGACTATGATTTGCTCGTAATTGATGATGCATCAGGAGTTATCTGGAATATTGAAAGTAAAGTTCTTAAAAAGGTAGGATCAATTTTTGAAGAAAGAATGCAACAAAAAGGATTCTTTGAAGTGCATGAATTTGATGAGAAATTCCAAAGGCGTATTGATTATTTGGAAAGCAATTATAAGGATATTTTAAAATCCTTAAATATTGCTGATTTACAAGATTATGCTATTAAATCATATATGGTGACCAATAAAATTTTTACTTGCAGAGTGAAGCATATAGGGTTTCCAATTGTATCTTTCAATGAAATAAGAAAATTGGCTGAAGATTATTACAGTAATTCCACCGCCAAGGGGGTGCCAGATTAAACTATGAGTGAAGTGTCCCTTTAGAGAGTTCACGGGATGAAAAATTTGAGAGGAACAGAGTAAAAAAATGGGTCCTAATGGAGGCCAATCAAATCGTATTATTACGAATAACATCGAACCAGGCAGCAACTACGCCAGCGGGAGTAAGAAAAGCAAAAATGAAGAGGGATAAACAATGATAAAAAATGATGACCTTGAAAAGGTTGAAGGGTATGATACCCATAGATCATACAATATTGAAGAGTTTATTTTCGATGATGTAATTAGAGAATCAGTAATAAGATTAGTAACTCAATACAGGGATGAATTTAAGCCTCGTTTCACAAAAGAGTCATCAACAATGGATAATGGAGTATGGCTGCAAGCAATTCCTTTGTTAGAAGAATTAAAAAATTATTATAATAACGATATTTGTGTATCAACTGCGACAAGTATTGCTATTCTGAAAAATGCGAAGTTTAACTTAAGAACATTTTCCTATTATTATGAGAACGCATTGTTTAGAATAGCAAATGCTTGGGATTATGTGCATATCATTTTAAATCAAGTCTTAGAAAGCGATTTTATTGTCGGAAAAGACATCAGGGAAAGAGTCATTAATGCTAAATGTCATAATATCCATTTTGAAAAACATAATGGTGGTTATAGACCAGTAGTTACCCCTTTGACCGATGATGAAAAGAAAGTTGCTCTTGCTGCTGCAGAAGAAGAAAACAAGCTACTTGAGATATCTCCCAATCAAAAGAAAAGTAGATTCCATAAGTTCTTAAAAAAGAAATTAGCCATTAATGAAAGGCTACAGAATATCTTTGATATTTATTATAGTGACGATGTGAGTGAATTTCTGAAGCTTCGGAATGAGGTCGTGCACAGGAGGCCATTGGGGGCAAAATACTCCGTTTCCCCAGACAATATTTTCCCGGGCCAATGCATATCAATTGATCCAAGTGGCTGGTACCAATATCATGATTCCGAAGTATTATTAGAAAAGAATATATATGCATTACGAAAAGTTATTGGAGAGTTGCTTGATATGGTATTCAATAACGACTTGCCAAACAAAAAAAATAATGAAGGAAAACATTTTTATATGCAGCCTGTTTTCTGCAATAATTGTAAAAGTAGACTAGTATTACCGGATATTACAGTTGATTATTTTCAATTGCACAATATGAATCTGCTCTGCCCACATTGTAAAACAAGTAATTTAAGTGTTTTAGATGAAGAAAAGAGTGAAGTGAATGACAGCTTTTATTTTCGTCATTTATATCATTATAATGAAGAGGTTATATATAAACATCAAGATTTAGTTTTTAACAAAAAACATGATTAGGATAAAAGTGAAAATACATACAATACTCCCGCCAAGGGGGTACCAGAGGGGTACGGCATCTTTTTTGTACCCTCAAGGCATGTGGAGACGGTGGTATTGATGTCGAGGGCGGAAAAATAGGTGTGTGAAAAGCCCAGTATATAAGCCGGCAGCAGAATGGATAGCGTCGAATACTCTGCGTTATAACAAGAATAGTTTGGACCGAAAATTTGACCTAAAAGCATACGATGAATTGAAGCAGATATCGGCGCACCATAAATCAGCTTCAAATCCGCCATAACGACTTTAATGTCCTTGTACGGTACATATTTGGTTGAGTTGCGTATCTGATGAATCACACATAGCTGCTGCTCTGCGCTGTACTTTAACAAAAAACTCTATGAAGCGTTATAAGTACGATAGACACGGCTGGAGAAAATGCTAAAATATTAAAATAAGCATGAATATAAAATCAGCCATTTGGACGATGCGAAAAAATGGGAAAATCATTATATAATTGTTGTAAAATAGTTTTTCATGCCGTTTTATGCCGTTATGAAGAAAGACCCGGGGAGGATGTCCGGCTGGGATGACGGCAGAATGCAAAACCGGCTCTCAGCGTAAGACGCTGGTTTGAAAATTTGGCCGGAAAAGACCAAGAAAGGATGATACTTATAATGAGAAACACGCCCAAAAGATTATTGGCAATAATAGTCTGCCTGACCATGATGCTGGCTCTGCAGTCGGTTGCGGCGCCAACCGCCCTGGCCGCCGCGCCGGAATGGACTGCGGTGGGCGGCCCGGGATTTTCCACCGATTTGGTTTTCTGTACATCCCTGGCCATTGACAGCGGCGGAACCCCATATGTCGCCTATAAAGATAATGGCAACGGATTAAAAGCCACGATGATGAAATACAGCGGTGACGACACCGGCTGGGAGGCGGTGGGAAGTGCGGGATTTTCTGCTGGTACGACGGACTATATATCCCTGGCTTTGGCCGGCGGAACGCCCTACGTCGCCTATCAAGATATGTTCAACGGTAATAAAGCCACGGTGATGAAATACAGCGGTGACGACACCGGCTGGGAGGCGGTGGGCGGCCCCGGGTTTTCCGCCGGTCGGGCGAACGATGTATCTTTGGCCATTGACAGCGGCGGAACTCCTTACGTCGCTTATGGAGACGGAAGCAACGGATTTAAAGCTACAGTGATGAAATACAGCGGTGACGACACCGGCTGGGAGGCGGTAGGTATTTCTGGCTTTTCCGCCGGTGAGGCTAAACACATATCCCTAGACATAGACAGCGGCGGGACTCCCTATGTCGCCTATAAAGATATCGGCAACTACAATAAAGCCACGGTGATGAAATACACCGATGCCGGTTGGGTGGCGGTGGGCGACCCGGGATTTTCCGCTGGTATCGCAGAGTATACATCCCTGGCTTTGGCCGGCGGAACGCCCTACGTCGCCTATCAAGATTACGGCAACGGCGGGAAAGTCACGGTGATGAAATACAGCGGCGCCGGCGTCACCGGCTGGGAGGCGGTGGGCAGCCCGGGATTTTCCGCCGGTGAGGTTTCCTATACATCCCTGGCCATAGACGCCGGCGGAACGCCCTACGTTGCCTATGGAGATAACGGCAACGCATGGAAGGCCACAGTGATGACATATACCGGCGCCGGCTGGGAGGCGGTGGGCAGCCCGGGATTTTCCGCCGGTGATGCGACTTATACATCCCTGGCCATCGGCAGCGGCGGGACTCTTTACGTCGCCTATCAAGATGACGGCAACAGCCAAAAAGCAACGGTGATGCAGTACATACCGGATACCACCGCGCCGGTCCTGACTGCAGGCGGCGTAAGCCGTAGCTCGGACAGCGCGGCGACGGTAAGCTTTACCTCTGATGAAAGCGGCGAGTACTATTACGAGGTGGTGGCGGAGGGCGCGGCGGCGCCGGCCCTTGACACCGGCGGCGCGGGAACAGCTTGCGGCGCCGGCGATCAGACCATCACCCTGACCAGCTTGAGCGCCGGGAACTGGGATATCTACATAAAAGTCAAGGATGATTCCGGGAACGTCAGCAACGCTATAAGCATGACCATCCACGCCCTAATGGCAGGAATCCCTAACCTGACAGCCACCGCCGGCTCCGCCAGGGTTCACCTGAGCTGGACTCCGGTGGCGGCCTCGGTATCATACTCGGTCTATCAGCGTACAATTTCGGGAACCTATGGCAGCGCTCTGGACAGCGTAGCGTCGTCAGTCTACAGCTATGACGCCGTGGGGCTGACCAATAACGTCACCTATTATTTCATGGTAAGCGCCCTGGATTCTTATGGAAACACGGCCGACTCCAACGAAGCAAGCGCCACCCCGCACAGGCATAGCGGCAGTTCCTCAGGTAATGGCGGCGACAGCAACCCAACCGTTAAAACCGGCGAAGCAACCTCTGTTACTGAAACCACAGCCACTTTACAGGGAAAGATCGAATCTGACGGAAACGCCGCAATTACTGAATATGGTTTTATGTATGGTAAAGATAAGAACAGCCTGACCAATAAAGAAAAGGCGGGAACCGGCAACCACCGGGGAAATTTCACTTGCGGACTGAGTGGCCTGGAAGCGGGCGCCACCTACTATTACAAAGTCTATGCCCGAGCAGATGACGATATATTATATGGCGGCGTCTTGAGCTTCGCCACGGAAAAGGCCATTCAGCCGGAGCCGGAAGAAAAGCAGATGTTTTCCGATGTGCCGGACACTCACTGGGCCTATGCGTCCATAAACCAACTGTGCAAAAAAGGAGCCGTCAGCGGTTATAAAGACGGGAGCTTCAGGCCGGATGCCCCCATCACCCGGGCCGAATTTATCACGATCCTGATAAAAGCCCTGGATTTGCAAGCTGCCGCGACAGCCCAAAACTTCAGCGACACTGCCGATCACTGGTCCCAAGAGAATATTGCTGTCGCCGCCTCCTTAGGCATTGCAGGCGGTTATACGGACGGCAGCTTTAAGCCCGACGCGCTTATCACCCGGGAGCAGATGGCGGTGATGGCGGTCAAGGCCGTCGGAGTCACGGCCGGTTTCGGTGAGACTGCCTTCGCGGATAATGATCAAATTTCATTCTGGGCCAAAGTCAGTGTGCTGGCGGCAGTAGACGCCGGTATCATGACAGGTTACCCGGACAATACCTACCGACCTCAGGGCAATGCCACCCGGGCGGAAGCGATTTGCGTTATTCTGAACCTAATAAAATAGGTTTTAGAACACTGAACCTGGTTGATAAGCTTGATGCCGAGCTTATCAAAGATCCAGGGTTATAATGAGTTACCGCAGAATTTTATGGCAAAATTGAAGGCATCAATGACTCGATCAGTTATGAAGGCTGCAGTGTCAGCGAATTAAAATCCGCATTTTAAGAAGCGGTTGAGGATTATCTTGAACTTTGTATTTTGAATGGCAAAGAACCGGAAAAGATGTATAAAGGTAGCTTTAATATAAGGATAAAACCTGAACTCCAGGAAGACATGGGGACGGTTCTACTGTCTGTACTGTCTGCATATCAATCCGCCGCCAAGGGACTACCAGCTTCAGGCGGCCTCTTTTTTGTACACTCAAGGCACGTGGAGAGTATAGTTCTGATATAGTTAACAAAAAACGGATTTCAGTGACCAAGGAGGTCTATAAAGCCTACTACCACTGCAAGAACAGAGAAAAATATTTGGACAAGTTGGCAAATAAGAACAACATTTCGCTTGAAAACTGCATAGAGAAAGGCATTCCCGTGGAGTATATGATTAGCCCAGTAGAGGATACCATTGAAGAAGCACTCGCCACGAAGGAATTGATTGTAAAAATGCTGGATTGCTTAGCTCTACTCGATGACCGTGATAGGTACCTTATTATTGAATTATTTTATCATGGCAAGAGTAGAACGGATTTTGTCTCTGGAAATAGGAGTTCCGCCGATGACGATCCATGACCGCAAATGTAAAATACTTAAAAAGCTAAGAAAACTTATATCACAATAATGCTTCAGGTTTAAGGTTAAGGGACAGTTTGCCGATATATAGTAAACTGTCCCTTGAATTCTTTAAAAACTTAGGGAATTTATTGCTTAAAACCCTTGCTATTGACGAAATTGATATTTATATTGGTGTGTAAAAGGCAATCAGTATCGCGATATTCAGAAAATCTTAAGATTTTCGTAAGTAAAAAGCTATAAAATAGATTTTTGCTTCGCGGTATAATAATTATGGGAATATATACTTAAAAGAAAGAAGATGACGCTTTTGGCTGCAAATATTTTAATAGTTGATGATGAACAGGCTATTGCCGATTTGGTGGAAGTTTATCTGAAAAATGAGAGCTATAATGTCTTTAAATTTTATAACGGTAAGGATGCTCTTGAATGCATTGAAAATGTAAGATTGGATCTTGCCATTTTGGATGTCATGCTCCCCGATGCAGACGGTTTTTCAATCTGCCAGAAAATCCGGGAAAAGCATAATTTTCCGGTTATCATGCTGACAGCCAAAGAAGAAGAAATCGATAAGATTACCGGGTTAACATTAGGTGCGGACGACTATATCACTAAACCGTTCCGCCCTTTGGAACTTATTGCCCGTGTAAAGGCGCAGCTCCGGAGATTTACTAAATATAATTCGGCGGAGCCAAACCAGGAAGAACACTTGATTGCCTTTTCCGGCTTGGTATTGGACATGGATACCCATGAATGTACGCTGAATGAAAAAAAGCTATCTCTCACTCCTACAGAATTCTCCATTCTTTGGGTCCTTTGTTCCAATCGCGGACGGGTGGTCAGTTCGGAAGAATTGTTCCATGAGGTATGGGGAGACAAGTATTTCACCAATAGCAATAATACGGTAATGGTTCATATCAGGCATTTAAGGGAAAAAATGCATGACAGCGCGGAACATCCTAAATATATCAAAACGGTATGGGGGGTTGGCTATAAAATTGAAAAGTAAGAGAGATAATAGAAGGAATGATTATACAAAATTAAAAAGAAAAGTATTTTTTCGAATGTTTCTTATTATTTTTGCCACGGCTGCAACTGTTATCCTTCTGCGTTTTGTAATTCAAAAAAACTTTAATGTTGGAGATAGTATTGTACAATTTTTAAAGAATACGTTACATTTGCACGAAAACGTTGCTTTATTAATTTATCGGCTTACATTTTACAATAATATAGAAGTTATTACATTAATTGTAATTTTCGTATTCTTGGTTATTATATTTAAATTTTCAATTTCTTGGTTTACCAAATATTTCGATGAGGTCAGCGCCGGAATGGATAGACTTGCTGAGGAATCCGATGATGAAATTACATTATCAGCGGAATTGGATTTTATGGAAAATAAGCTTAATCAGATAAAAAACAACTTGGAAAAACAAAAGAAAGCCGCGCTTGATGCCGAGCAGCGCAAAAATGATTTGGTAGTTTACTTGGCTCATGATATAAAGACACCTTTGACCTCCGTTATAGGATACTTAAGTCTTCTGGATGAAGCTCCTGATATGCCTCCTGAACAGAAGGCAAAATATGTCGGTATTACCTTGGAAAAAGCTTATCGTTTAGAGCAGCTTATCAATGAGTTTTTTGAGATCACAAGATTTAATCTTCAAACGATTGTTGTCGCTACTCGCACTATTTGACCGCAAATTGATCACATTCTATGGCCATCAGTATTGCTCATAAACCCTGTCCGGGATATTGTATTCGGACAGGGTTTTAGGTTTTAGCTACTACAATGA
>Ga0067045_1030923_pt1 | contig 13691 bp, 12 predicted proteins | sample TerdegcTABiofilm_FD_59184 | JGI IMG/M metagenome (GOLD analysis project Ga0067045, IMG submission 59184) | Combined Assembly of (Gp0054472, Gp0054536) Wastewater bioreactor microbial communities from Singapore -Terephthalate degrading...
TGCCGAAAGGCGCGAAGCATCGTGTCAAATCGGCTAAAAAGTTCGTCGCTCGACTCTCGTCGGGCAGTTTGACTCCCGATTCGTCACTGAAAAAGCGAATTGATCAGCGGTTCCCTAGTGTACTGAGTTGGAAATTCGTTGATGATTAAATGTGTTGAAATCGCATGGAGACAAGGAACAAAGCACAGCTAGGCCGGGGCCTGGCGCGCATTTGTGACGCAGTATCGGAGCGATTCTCGGCATATTTATTCAACGAATTTTTAACTCGGGACACTAGCGTTATTTTGCAGGGTTAGCGCTGATGACTGTTTCAGAGAGAATACCGGAAAAGCGTTACTCTCTAGGCTAGGCCAGTGTACGCCACTCGGCGCATGCTATCGAAGGTGACCAGCTTGGTGGCTTGGGCTACTTTTTGTCCCGAGTGAGAGGCGTTTCGGGGGAACTGTCAGGCGAAACACTACCCGACAGGATCTGTATTACTTCCGGCACGTTCCCGTCCTTGCAGTATTGTGGGGATATTTCGACCTTGTCGTAAAGCTCAGGCTTGATCGATGAAGGCACATGCGCGCTGAGATATTCGCCGTGGCGGCCGTGGGGAACCTTGATTCCTATATAAGTTCCGGCAGCGATCTGCGCTGATGTCAATGACGTAAGACAGCGCGGCGGGGATACGCGTAAATTCTCAACGGTGTAGATTTCGCTAACATAGCCGGCTCGGCTGTTGGGACCCAATCCCGGATCTGTCGCACATCCTGTTAGAGTTAGAACTGCAGCCGTCAATGCCGATGCTACCAATGCAAATATGTGAGTTTTCATCGCAGTCTATTTCCATGAAAGTGAGGTCACCTCGTCACTAGCCAACTTTAGTGGCGCTTTGAATGTCGTTGATGAAGACCCATCCTGTGCTGGGCTGCGCAGCCTGAATAATGAGCTGCTGCAGCGACTCAGCCAAGCCGTCGTCACAAATGAGTTCCAACTTTATTTCCGCCACTACCGGCTCGGCAAGCTCGACGGAATAGTGTTGCTGGTGCGGGTCCGCACTGGTGTACAGTCTTTGCACAGTTGAGACTGTCAGGTGATAGCAACCGATACCCGAAGTGATATCGCACATTCCGGAGTCACGCAATGCCTCGGTCACTGCGGTGATGTGATGAGGATGTACAAAAGCGTTAATCTGTTTCATGTCATGCTCCGCTAAGGGATGCCGCCCGTTGGGGCGGCAAATGGTCGATTAAGTCGCCGAAAGAGCTTTACGTTGCTTGCGATTCTCCACCCACTCGTAGAGCAGCGGAAGTAGTAAGAGGGTCAACGCCGTCGAAGTGAATAGACCGCCAACAACAACGGTGGCCAGCGGTCGCTGTGTCTCGGCCCCGACTCCGCTCGACAACAGCATCGGTACCAGACCAAAAATCGCGATCGATGCGGTCATCAGGACCGGTCGCAAACGCAATGCCGCTCCTTGCCGCACCGCGTCGCGAATCGACATGCCTTGTTCGCGCTGGTCATTCAGGAAGGTGACCAGGACTATGCCATTGAGCATGGCAACGCCAAAGACCGCGATGAATCCGATCGCCGACGGCACGGACAGGTATTGTCCCGTGATGAACAGGCCCACCACACCGCCGATTGTCGCGAAGGGCACGTTGGCGATGATGAGCGTGGCGTAGGTGAGTGAATTGAAAGCTGTGTAGAGCAAAATAAAGATCAGGCCGATGGTCAAGGGAACGATGATGGCCAGTTTGGTCATCGCTCGTTGCTGATTCTCGAAGGCACCGCCCCACTCGATCACATAGCCCTCCGGAAGCTTGACCTGTTGAGCGATTTTTGCGCTGGCTTCCTTCACGAAGCTATCTACGTCCCGGCCTTTGACGTCCATCTGGATGACCGCATAGCGCTGCAGCTGTTCCCGGCGGACGAACGAATAGCCTTCGTCGAGTTCGATTGTCGCCACATCCGACAGGGGCACCAGGGCGCCGCTCTCGGTGCGAATCGGGATGGCACTGATGCTTTGGACGCTGTTGCGAAATTCTGGCGCCAACCACACCTGGATGTCGAAGCGTCTGGTGCCCTCGATCACCGTGGACACGGCCTTGCCGCCGATACCTGCCTGGACCACATCGAGGATGTCATTGGCGTTGATCCCGTAGCGCGCTGCGGCGTCCCGGTTCACATTAATGACCAATTGCGGCTTACCCTTGTTTGCTTCGAGCGACAGATCCGCTACGCCAGGAACTTTGTCAAGTACGCCCTTGAGCTGGCCGGATAGCCGGTCCAGCGTGTTCAGGTCCTCACCATACAGCTTCAATGCCAACGTGGCGCGTACGCCTGAAATCAGCTCTTCTACGCGCATCTGGATCGGTTGGGTCGCCGAAATCACCGATGAAGGTGCGGCCTTTTCGAGCTTCTCCTGCATCGTTTTTGCCAACGTCGGCACGTTGATCTTCTCGGGCCAGGTGGCTTGCGGTTTCAGATTCACCAGCAATTCCATGTAGTTCACGTCTGCCGTATCACCTTTTTCGGCCCGTCCAATCATCGCAATGGCCGAGTCAGTTTGGGGGAACGTTTTCAGCGTCTTTTCCAGTTGCTGGGAGATGCGGATCGATTCGTCGAGCGAGGTTGATGGGATGCTGCTTACTCGGAACATGATCGTGCCTTCCTGCAAAGAAGGCATGAACTCCTTGCCCAGAAAAGGAACCAATGCAAAGGACGCGAGCAGCGCCACGACCGCTACGCTGACGACGAGCTTTTTTCGTTCCAGTGCCCAATCCAGCAATGGCAGATAGAGTCGCTTTGCATGCCGAACAACAAAGGTATCCTTCTCTTGCTTAGGTTTCAGAATCAGCGCCGACAATACGGGCACCAGCGTCAGTGTCAGTACCAGTGAACCGATCATGGCAAAGGTGATGGCCAATGCCATCGGCTTGAACATCTTGCCCTCCAATCCGGTCAGGGAGAACAAGGGCAGGAAGACGACAATGATGATCAGGATGGCAAACGCAACGGGGTTCATCACTTCGCGCGCCGCCTCAAGGATGATGTGGGTCTTGTTGACGGACTTGCCGCCTTGATGGGACAGCAAACGAAATCCATTCTCGACCAGCACGACCGCGCCGTCGACCATCATGCCGATCCCCACCGCCAAGCCGGCAAGCGACATCAAGTTCGCTGAGAGACCCCATTGCTTCATCAGGATGAAGCTGATGAGCATTGCCAACGGCAAGGTGACGATAACGACTAGGGCGGACCGGATTTCACCCAGAAACAGGAACAGAATGAGTGCAACCAGAATCGACCCTTCAATCAAAGCGCGTTCCGCCGTGGCGACTGCCTTGTCAACCAATTCGGTACGGTCATAAATGGGCTTAATCGACACGCCTTTGGGCAGCCCTTGTTGAACGACCTTGAGTTTCTCCTTCACCCCTTCAACGACAACCTTGGCATTTTCCCCGATGCGCTGCAGCGCCGTGCCAAGCACGACTTCTTTGCCATCCTTTGTTACGGCACCTGAGCGCAGGGAGGGACCTTCCTTGACCTCGGCGATATCTCGCACATAGACCGGCGTACCGTTGCGGGTCGCCAGTACCACACTGCCAATGTCTTTCACACTAGCGACCAGACCCAGGCCGCGCACCAGATATTGCTCTTGTCCGATGTTCAAATACTGCCCGCCGACCTGGCGGTTATTGGCCGTTAACGTTTCCATGACGGCTTTGAGGCTGATGCCATATTTGATTAACTGATTCGGATTGATCAGCACCTGATACTGCTTTTCATCACCGCCCCAGGATGTCACGTCATCTACGCCAGCCGCCGTGCGCAGTTTGAGCCGCACATTCCAGTCTTGCAGCGTTCGCAAGTCCATTGTCGACATGCTTTGATCAGCCGATTCGACGGTATACCAGAAGACCTGTCCCAGTCCTGAGCTATTGGCACCGAGTGTCGGCTCCCCATACCCTTCCGGTATCCGCTGTTTCGCTTCCAGCAATTTTTCGCTGACCAGTCGCCGCGCGAAATAGGTATCGACGTCATCCTTGAAATTGACACTCACATAGGACAACCCAAACAGCGAGACTGACCGAATCGCCTCCACACCGGCGAGACCAGCCATGCTCGTTTCGATCGGCGTGGTCAGCAGTTTCTCGACATCTTCGGCAGCCAGTCCTGGCGATTCCGTGTAGATATTGACCTGAACCGGGGTGACGTCGGGGAAAGCATCAACCGGCAGATCGCGCCAGGTCTTTATCCCAAAAAGAATAACAATCACGAACGCAACAATGACCAGCACCTTGTAGCGCAGCGATACATCAACAATGGTATTTAGCATAGTGGCCCCTTAATCAGCGTCGCCGATTTGCGACTTGAGCATCTTGGCCTTCAATGCATAGGCACCAGAAGTCACCACTTTTTCGCCTGGCTTGATACCCGACTTCAACACCACGTTTCCACGCAGCTTTTCGCCCAGGTCGACCGCGCGCGCCTCGAAGCCATCGTCCTCGCGCACAAATGCAGTAGGTTGTCCTTGAATTAGTACGACGGCCTGTTCGGGAAGCAGCAGCTTCTTGCTCCCACCTCCCGCCATGATCGCCGCTGTAGCGAACATGTCCAATTTCAGCTTCCCGTCTGGATTAGGAACCTCTACTCTGGCTTTGATTGTGCGCGTCTCCTTGTCCATTAGGCTGCTGATATAAGAGACCTTTCCTGTAAAGCTCTCACCGGGGTAAGCGGTCAAGGTAATGAGTGCCGCTGCGCCGGTCTTGACTCTCGCAATATCCTTCTCGTACAGGTTGACATCAATCCAAACACTGGAGAGGTCCGCTATGGCATAGAGGACCTTATCCGGCTGCGCAAGCTCACCGAGCACCGCTTTTTTTTCCACCACCGTGCCGGCAAACGGCGCGGAGACAGCAAATACAGAGGTGCCGCTTGTGGACGCCTGGTGCCCGGCGACTCCCAAGGTCTGACGCCTATCTTCCGCTGCGCGCAACACGGCCTTGGATTTCTCAAAATCTCCCTTGGCACGCAAATAATCCTTTTGTGGGATGATTTGATCGGCAAACAGCTTGTCAGCACGTTCCGCACCGGCCTTTGCCAAAGCATGTTCGCTGACCGCCTGTATGAATGCAGACTGAGCTTCTCCCACTTCAATGCTGTCGATCAACGCTAGCGTTTGACCCGACCGCACATTGTCTCCCAGATTGCCTATTACTTTGACTAGCCGACCTGCGACTCTCGGCGCGACGTGGGCAAACCGGTCTTGATTGGCACCGATCGATGCTGTCACTTCGATTTGCTCACTGACCTCTTTTTCTTGTAATGGGGCGATGGAGATGTCCGCAGCTTGAATCTCTTCAGCGGAAAGCTGTAGCTTTCCCTTTTCATGTTCGGCGCTTTCTGCCGATTTCCCTTTCTCGCTCGCCGAGTCGGCTCGCTGTCCAGCAGGCTGTTCTTGTTTAGCGGCGGTCGGTGTCGAGGATTGCCCTTTGCCGCAACCGGCGAGGGCCGCTACCAAGAGGAGCGCGCAGGCGCAACGCCATTGGAGTGAGGTCATGGATATTTTTCCGTCAGAATGTTTGGAGTTGGAGTGAATCTCTGGGCTCATCTTGGTGCCCCGGTATCGAGCCATCCGGCTGCCTGCTGCAGAGCAATGCGTGTCATCCGCAGTTCGGTTTCGGCATCGATCAGGTCGCGCCGTCCATCGAGTACTTGGCGGTTTACGAGAAGGAGTTGCATCAATCCGATCTCGCCTGCCTGGAGACTCTTGAGCGACAGGCGCTGGTTTTCTTCAAGAGCGGGAAGCGCGGACAGACGCAAAGCGTTCATCCGTACAATTTGGCTCTGTAGTTTTTGCCACATCGCGTTGATGTCCGCTCCTGTGTCGCGAATAGCGCTTTGCCGCTCGATCTGTGCCTGCGTCAGATCAGTACTTGCACGCCCGATTCCGCTGGCGTTATTTCGAAATAGTGGCAACGGCAGTGACAGTGTCAATCGGGTAATCCGTTCGCGGGCATCACTAGCGCCTTCACGGGCGGTCGAAATTCCCATTGTCACGTCCGGGTAACGCGCCGCGTGCTCAAGAGAGAGGCGATGTGTCGCCGCCTGTTCGCGGTGATCGAGTACTCGCAGCTGAGGACGGTTTGCGCTTTGCTCTAGCAATTTTTCCAGTGTGTAGTCGGGCGTCGGAACATCCAGCAAACCTATCGCTTCGGGAAGCTGGCCGGGTGGCAACTGGAGGATCGTGCCCAATTCTGCACGGGCTTGTATCACCTGTTCTTGCAATGAGCCGATTTGATTTCTGGCACGAACCGCTTCGACTTGGGCCAAGTTGCCATCGAGACGGCTATCCTCGCCGGCCGTCACCCGTTTCTTGATTGCCAATGCGGTATCTTCAATGGTCTTCAGCGAGCTCTGTTCCGTTGCCGCACGTTCCTGCAGCGACAGCACTTGGACGAACCGGCGTTCTACTTCACCGCGCAACCGGAGCCGCGCCTCCTCAATCGATGCATCGAGCACATCAAGTTCCTGTCGGGCCGCTTGGCGCCGATAACCTTGTTGGCCCGCGATTTCGACGGTTTGGGCGATGCCCACCATCCACTCGCGTTGAATGTCGGATGTCAAGCCAGCTTGGGGCACAGTGCGCCGAGTGCGTTCCAATGACAATTCCGGATTGTTACGTAGCAGGCCGCGCGCATCTGCCGCTTCGCCTTCGACCGCCGCCCGCTGTGCTAGCGCACGGCGCAGATCTGGGTTCTGTTGTTCAGCACGCAGAAACGCCTGTTCGAGCGAGAGCGAGGTTCCGGACGTCATGGCAGTAACGGCGGTTTGATCAACTGAGATTTGTATCACCCGTTCACTGGGATGGGCAGCAACGGGAATGACTAGTAGTGCCGCAAAGAGCGGCAGCATAACGACTTGCATCGAATTCTCCAACAAAACGAGGAATATTCGGCGAGAGGTCGCAATAGCGCCAACTAAAGTGTGCGCTTAGAACAGAACGCCCCCGCCAGCTCAGCTGGCGGCAGGCCATTTAGGCCGTATTGGCCCATCGGGAATGTGCGATTGGTATGCCGTGGCATCGGATAAAACGGACACAAAGTCTTGTTCTACCGGAATTAATGAATTGAAGGAATACGCTGGTGTAGCGGCGGCAAAATTACAAAACAGGTGGCAACCTGGGCAGCAACTACGTTGATATTTGTTGGCAGTTTTCTGAGTGGGCTTATCAACGGTGGAGCGTTGTCCTGCGTTTTCAGACGCAGCCTGCGAAAGACTCGTGTCCGCCAATTCGCGTATGCCTGCTACCGCTGCCCACGCCATGTGGAGCGGCAATAAAGTCATTAGCAGGATAAGGAGCGCACGTTTCATCCCTTAACATTATACACATAAGCCTACGACTAGCAAAAGAAGATTACAATGGGAATTATTCGCATTAACCTTTCGATTTTTGAAGAAAAAACTGTATGTTCACTCTCCGCTTTTTTTCGATTGCCCTGATCTGTCTCGCGTCATCGCTGCTGCCGGTTCATGCAGATGACCTATCCACACAGAACAAAACGAAGCAGGTCTGGCAGTTGCTCGACTATATCGCTGTTGACTATCATAAATCCGTCAAGGACGGCGCGGTGGTCAACCAAGTGGAATACACTGAGATGCAGGAGTTTGCTTACACCGCGGAACGGCAACTGACAGAAATGCCGACCAGCCAGGCCCTACCAGGATTGATAAAGGACGCGGCCACGCTGCGTGCGTCCGTTGCTGAAAAAGCGCCGGCGGCGGCGGTCGGCGACCAAGCGCACGCGTTAGCTGCCGCTTTGCTCGCGATCTATCCTGTTCCGGTTGCTCCCACCAAATTGCCGGATCTGCAGCGTGGTGCAGCGCTCTACCAAAGCCAGTGCGCTTCCTGTCACGGAGTATCGGGCCATGCTGATGGCCCACTGGCCGCCACCTTGAATCCACCACCCATTGCGCTGTCGGACCACAGTCGCGCTCAAGAGCGTAGCGTGTTCGCCCTGCAGCAAATCATCACACAGGGCGTCGCGGGTACATCAATGCCAAGCTTTGCACAACTATCAGAGGATGAGCGTTGGGCTGTCGCCTATTTTGCGTCTACGCTGTCGTACTCTGGGAGTGAGCGTCAGGCAGGCGCAAAGCTATGGTCGTCACGTGCGGATCTGCACGCGGCCGTGCCCACGCTTGCCAAATTGAGCCTGACCGCCGAGGCGGCGCTTGCCAAAACCGCTGTAGGAGATGCGGCGCGGCCGTTGGTCGCCTATTTGAGAAGCACGCCGGACGCCCTCAATGCATCGGGCGCGGACAGTCTTCCGATTGCCAAGAACAAGTTAAGGGAAAGCATTGCCGCCTTGGATAGCGGAGACAAGTCGGCGGCGGCGCGGCTTGCGTTATCTGCCTATCTCGACGGATTCGAACCCGTCGAGCCGGCGCTGGCGGCCAAGAACAAGGGCTTGTTTGAGAATATCGAAAAGACCATGGGCTCTTATCGCAATGCGGTCACTACTGGGAATGTCCCGCAGGCGCATTCCATCGAGCAGCGTTTGCAGGTGTTGCTGACCGAGGCGCAATTAGCGCTCGATTCATCCAATGATCCGCTGTCGACGTTTGTGGGCGCGTTGACGATCCTGCTGCGCGAAGGGCTTGAAGCATTGTTGGTTGTAGTCGCGATGATAGCTTTTCTGAAGAAGGCTGAACGCACCGACGTTCTGCCCTATGTGCATGCCGGCTGGATGGCGGCGCTGGCGGCAGGCGGACTAACATGGGCGGTCGCCACGTACCTAGTCGACCTGAGCGGAGCTAGCCGCGAGATGACAGAGGGGTTTTCGGCCATCTTTGCCGCTATCGTTCTACTCGGCGTTGGCATCTGGATGCATCAAAAGAGTCTGGCGGGGCGCTGGCAGTCCTACGTCAAACAAAAGCTGTCGTCGGCGCTGAACAAAAAATCGGCCATGATGCTGTTCCTATTGGCGTTCGTCACGGTCTATCGTGAGGTCTTTGAAACCGTCCTGTTTTACGCGGCGCTTTGGACACCAGAGAACGGTGGGTACTTACTCGCCGGCCTTGCGACCGGCACGGCAATCCTCGCTGCCATCGGTGTGATTTTATTGCGCTCGTCGGCGCGTTTGCCGATCAGCCAGTTTTTCGCGTTCAGCTCGGCTCTGGTTGCAGTGCTGGCAGTTGTACTCATGGGTAAAGGCGTCGCCGCATTGCAAAAGATTGGCTATCTGGAAATAACGCCAATCACCATGCCTCGGATTGACGTCCTGGGCGTCTATCCGTCGATGCAAACCATCCTGGCGCAAGTGCTGACCCTGATGATTATTGTGGCCAGCGTTGTCTACAATATCCAGTCACAACGGAAATCAAGTGCCAATGCGGCTGACGCCATGATGAAACGTTGACTCGGTCAAGATAATTACCGTAATCTCGTCCAAGGGAGATGACCGACTGGATTTCCATTCGTCGGCTGGGAATTGGCGCGAAGTTACTGTAATTGGCGGGGTATCGACGTTGATGCGAATCAGTTTCGTTTCGCCCTCGCACGTAGCAGGCTTCCGGCCACGTTATCCTCGAATCAACCGGCCTCCTCGATGTAACCTTGCCCCGTGCCATCCTGGCGCCAGTCGCCTTGGCACTCAATGTCGCGGAAGTCAGCACCAGCGCGATGCGCGCTGGTGGTCGTCCCCCGCAGCGGGCTATGGCCGGCCGGTGCCGCATAACCGAAGTGCATTGGTAATGACAGACACGGAACTCAGGCTCATCGCTAACGCGGCGATCATCGGCGATAGCAATTGGCCAGTAAATGGATACAGTACGCCGGCAGCCAGGGGTGAATCGCCACGACAATTGTAGACACTCCTGAGCCATAATATCGGACCCAAGGAGAACTTATGAGTGGCAAGCGGTACACAGAAGAATTCAAGATAGCAGCAGTCAAGCAGGTATCCCACCGTGGGCACCCAGCGAGCGAAGTAGCAGAGCGGCTCGGGGTAAGCATCCACAGCCTGTATGCCTGGACGAAGCGCTATGGCGTGCCTGAGGCAGAGCGCAAGGCTGTCGATGCCCAGTCTGACGAGATGCGGCGCTTGAAGGCTGAACTCAAACGCGTCACGGAGGAGCGTGACATATTGAAAAAAGCCGCGGTGTACTTTGCCAAGACGTCCGGGTAAGGTACACCTTAATTGCAGAGTTACAGGGCCAGTTCCCGGTGCGCCGGCTGTGCAAGGTGCTCGAAGTGCATCCCAGCGGCTTCTATGCCTGGCGCCTCAATCCTGAAAGCCGCCGCGCTAAAGAAGACAAGCGTCTGCTCGTGCCAATCAAGGAGTCATGGTTGGAAAGCGGCAGCGTGTACGGCTACCGCAAAGTGAGCGATGACTTGCGCGAGCTCGGTGAGCAATGCGGCATCAATCGCGTTCACCGCCTCATGAGGTCGGCCGGTATTCGTTCGCAAACCGGTTATGCCAAGCGCAAATACAAACGCGGCGGCGCGCCTTCGCTGGTGGCCCCTAATCATCTACAGCGCCAGTTCAACGTCGAAGAACCGAATCGAGTCTGGGTAACGGATATCACGTATAGTACGCCCAGCCAGCGTAGCCCGCCTACACGGGGGTGAAGCTGCTTGAGCATGTCTGGAATGCAGTACCCGACAGTGTGTGTTTTTTTTTTCGGGAATGCCCTTCTTCTGCTACGAGAGGAAGTGAGCCGAAGCGGCGGTGACTTGCCGACACTGGCAAGGTGACGAAGTCCGTGGGAAACGGGGTTTGCGGCGAAGCGGTTACGCCAAGATGAATCTCTAGGCTGAGCATGGGACGGTTGAGGAACACGAACCTATTAATCCGTACCTGAGGGTTGAAATGTCACCCCTGCCTACACCGTTTAACAGGCAGGACGAGGATTGGTTTCAGTTACATGTAGGACCTGAAACCGCGAGTGCCGGACAGACAGTTTAGCTGGCCGGCATGGCGTCACGGAGAGCGCGTAGCTAGGCCATGACATCCGCGACGACTTGCGGAAAGCAAGGATAAAGGCTGCGATAGGCAACCTCGCCCATGCGTTGAGTCCAGCATGTGAACTGGGGAAGGCTTGCACAGATGCCAAGGGAGTGAGCCCCCGATGATGTGCAAGCTGGCGGAGCCCCCGTAGTAGTCCGAGACCGGGAAATCCGGCCACATGGCGAAGGGGGGCAGTTTATGTGGTTTGCTTGGTCGATTAACTGACCACAATGAGGTGAAGACCTTTGATAATCAGTGAAATACAAAGCAAACTGGCGACATGGTCGACGGAGAACAAAGAACGCAAGTTCGACCGTCTCCTGAGGCTCGTCGCCGACAAAGCCTGGCTCAGTGAAGCGGCTCGTATTACGCTGGCCTCCAGCGGAGCCAACACGCCGGGCGTCGACGGTATCGACAAAGTTCAGATGGAAGAGTATCTCCACGCTGAACTCGCGGCGATCCGTGCCGAACTGTTGGCGGGGTCGTATCGCCCGCTGCCAGCGAGGCGTGTATTGATTCCGAAAGCGAACGGCAAAATGAGGCCATTGGGCATTCCTTGTCTTCGTGATCGAATTGTGCAACGGGCCATTCTGATGGTGATGGAGCCGATATGGGAGAGCGATTTCCATCCGGCTTCATATGGATTCAGACCGGCCCGCAGCGTGCACCACGCGATACGTACGGTGAAACTTCAACTGCAAGATGGTGGTGCTGAAAGTACCGCAGGCCGCTGGGTGATCGAAGGTGATCTCGCCAGCTACTTCGATACCGTACATCACCGTTTGCTCATGAAGGGAATTCGTAAGCGTATCGCCGATCAGCGCTTGCTGGCACTGCTCTGGAAATTCATCAAGGCAGGATGCGTTGATCACGGTCTGTTTCGAGCAGCAAGCGAAGGCGTCCCGCAAGGCGGGGTAATTTCACCATTGCTGTCCAACATCATGTTGCACGAGTTCGATGCTTGGATGGAAATGAACTACCTTAACAAGAAGGTGCGCAAGGACCGGTGGGCGTGGAACTTCGGCATCCTCAATCGGCGGCCCATCGCCGTACGGGAAAACCGGCAGTGGATACCTGCAATATCATACTGTCGCTACGCTGATGATTTTGTGGTGGTCGTCAAAGGAACCAAGGCGGACGCGGAGGCAGTACGCGAAGCATGTCGCGGGTTTCTGGAAGGTCAACTCAAGCTGACGCTGAACATGGAGAAGACCCACGTTACGCACGTCAACGATGGTTTTGTTTTCCTCGGCCATCGCATCATCCGTAAGCGAGGTCCACGAGGCCGCATGCGGCCTGTCAGCACAATACCTTGGGAGAAGTACCGACGCTTTGCCGAGAAACTGGTCAGGCAACTGTCGGGCGATTACGGTGCAAACCGGATGGATGTCGTGGAAAGCCTGAATCGACAACTTGCGGGATGGGCAAACTTCTATCAGTACACCGACTTTACGGCCACTATGTTTAGCAAGATGGACCGCACTGTCTTCTGGAAATTTGGGCACTGGCTTGCGCGTAAGTATCGGCGGGGCTTCCCGTCCCTGATGCGTGACCATGTCTATGAACCAGAACCGGGGCAAGCGAAGACATGGGTAGTAGAAGGCCGTAACAGTCGTGGCTGGTATGGAGCGATAGCGCTTCGGCGTCTCGTCACAAGCCGCAAGGGGCAATTCAAATGGCGGACCCCGTTGGAAAATCCGTATATCGTGAGGGGCGAGGCGCGGCGAACCATTGAGTCGCGCTACGCCGATGTTGCCTTTGCTATGAGCAGCACTTAAATGGAGAGCCGGATGCATTGAGAGGTGCAAGTCCGGTTCGGAGAGGAGAGGCAGGGAAATAGTTCGACTACGCCCTGCCTCTTACTCTACTCAGGCTGGCGCGCGGCTTTGCGTACCTGGTGGCGGTGATCGACTGGTATTCGCGGCGCGTGCTGTCCTGGCGCATCAGCAACAGCATGGACGCCTCGTTCTGTGTGGATTGCCTGGAAGAGGCGCTGATTGGTCACGGCAAGCCGGACATCTTCAACACCGATCAGGGCGTCCAGTTCACCAGTCAGGCGTTCACCGGCGTGTTGCTGCGCGAAGGCGTGGCGATCAGCATGGACGGCCGGGGCCGGGCGCTGGACAACATCTTCGTCGAGCGCCTGTGGCGCAACGTCAAACACGAAGACGTGTACCTGAACGGATACGCGACGATGGGTGACCTGACGGTCGGGCTGACGCGGTATTTCGCCTTCTACAACGAGGAGCGGCCGCACCAGTCATTGAACTACCAAACGCCGGATGTGGTGTACGCCAGTGGCGAGGGCGGCGGCGCGATGATCGTGGATAAATACGGCAGTGCCGCGGTCACGGCTGCGGTAACTTCAGGCGCTGCGGCGGGGCAAGGGGCTGCGCCCCAAACCCCGCCCTACCGGGAGCGAGCGGCGATCAACTCCGCTGTCGCGGGAGTGGTAGATTAAGCAAGACAGGACAGCGCTGTTCCGCTGTAAGCAGTGGCATGGCCATAGCTTAAATTATGGTGCGAATTGTCTTGACGGTGGGGTCCACTTTATATCTTGTGCCCGGTTAGAGGGGCACGCTCTACGTCCTCATGCCAGTCAATCATGGATACTTCTTCCGATGTCACATCGTTTGTCCAAAGAAGATCAGCCAGTTCAGTGGCATCAGAGTGCGATAAACGAAGGCCGCT
>Ga0067045_1030924_pt1 | contig 13689 bp, 7 predicted proteins | sample TerdegcTABiofilm_FD_59184 | JGI IMG/M metagenome (GOLD analysis project Ga0067045, IMG submission 59184) | Combined Assembly of (Gp0054472, Gp0054536) Wastewater bioreactor microbial communities from Singapore -Terephthalate degrading...
CACGGGTTGCAACGCCGTTTCAATCTCTCATCCCACCACAGCCCGGTACGGGCCACAAAATCCCGATTTTTCGCGCCGCGTGGGTGGTGGTTTTCTCAACTCCCCTCACTGTTCTCCAGCCCGGCCGCAGCGCTCGAATCCACGCTCAAGCGCATGGAGCTGCTATCCAACAAGTCCAGCCCCACGCAAGAAGAACACACCGAAGTGCGCGGCCTGGAAGAACTGGCCCACAGCCTGCGCGCGTTGACCGCAGACACCGCCGCCACCAGCTTCAGCAAATACCAGCGCCTGCTCGCCCACCTGCGCTCGCCCGAATTCGCCTGGAAAACCAACGACGCCGCAGACCGCCTGGTCATCTTCTCCGAGCGCATCGAAACCCTGCGCTGGCTGCAAGAGCAGCTCGCTACCGACCTGAAGATGAAGCCCAACCAGTTGGCCGTGCTGCATGGCCAGATGGCCGACACCGAACAGCAAGAATTGGTAGACCGCTTCGGCCGTCTGGACGACCCCATCCGCGTGCTGCTGTGCTCCGACGTGGCCAGCGAAGGCTTGAACCTGCACTACTTCTGCCATCGCCTGGTGCACTTTGATTTGCCTTGGTCACTCATGGTGTTCCAGCAGCGCAATGGCCGGGTGGACCGCTATGGCCAAAAGCACCAGCCGCAAATCGTTTACCTGTTCACCGAAGCCACCACCGACAAAATCAAGGGCGACCTGCGCATCCTCGAAATCCTGGCCTCCAAAGACGAGCAGGCCGCCCTCAACCTGGGCGACCCCTCCGCCTTCCTCAACGTGTTTGACCCCGACAAAGAGGTGGAGAAAGTCGCCGACTTTATGGCCCAGGGCATGAGCCCTGAGCAGGTCGAAACCAGGCTGGATACCGCCGCTTCGGAGGAAGACGACAACGAAGGCGACTACCTGCTCAGCCTGTTCGGTGGCGACGAAGCCCCGGCACCTGTCAGCAGCACTGCCCAGATTGACGAGCCCACCTCCCTGTTCGACAGCGACTACCACTACACCAAGACCGCGCTCACCCAGCTCAACCAGGTGGACACCTTGTGCCAGTGGACGGCCCACGACGCCGAGAAAATCATTGCCCTCACCGCGCCGCGCGACCTGCAAGAGCGCCTCAAGCAGCTGCCGCGCGAAGTGCAGGCCGACAACGACCTGTACTCCCTGTGCGCCAGCCCCGAGCGCATGGCCGCCGCCATCGAAACCGCCCGACAGGCGCGGGCCGAGGAAGACACTTGGCCCCAACTGCACTACCTGTGGCCCCAGCATCCCATCATGGACTGGATTGGCGACCGCGTGCTCACCCACTTTGGCCGCCACCGCGCGCCCCTGCTGCAAAGCGGCAAGCTCCAGCCGCAAGAGCAGGCCTTCATCCTCATGAGCATGGTGCCCAACCGCAAAGGCCAGCCCCTGCTGGTGGAATGGCAGGTGGCGCACCGCATTGGCAACGGCCCCTTCGCGCTGGAGTCGTTCGACGCCTTTGCCACCCGCGCAGGCCTGCGTGCCAACGGTCTGCCCAACCGGGGCCACACCGAGGGGCTGGACGCCACCTGCGCCGCCATGCAGCAAGCCTTGCCCTTGGCGGTGGAGGCAATGCACGCCCACATGCTCGCCAAGCAGGCCACCTTTGCCAGCCAGTTGAGTGAACGCCTGCAAGGCACCCTGGCTGAGCTTGAGCGCCTGCAAGGCCGCCAGGTGCAGCAGCTCACGCTCGAATTGGACAAGCAGCTAGAGACCGTCAAGCGCGGCCGCTTCGAGCAGCGCAACCAGCAAATCACCCGCGTGTTTGACGACTACCGCCAATGGGTGCAAGACACCCTCACCACCGAACCCCAGCCCTGGATACAAGTGCTCGCCGCTGTGTGCCACCCCCAAGCTGCCCTTGTCGCCACCGCCGGAGCCTGACCCATGCCTATCCTCGAAGCCGTTCAAACCTTCGCTGGCATCACCAACGAAAACGAGTTCTACAGCCACCACTACCTGGCTGAAGTGTTCAAAGGCGACATCAAAGACCGCCTGGAAGCCTGGGACGCACAAGAAGCCCAGCACCCCAGCGATGCCCCAGACCACGAACAGCACCGCGCCCCGCCAAAGCGCCTGCAAGCCTGGGCCCAGCGCTGGTTCGCCCTGCGCGGCCAGGTGCAGCGCGGCAAAGACGAGCACGAGCGTTGGCAAGCCTTCATGCAAATTCAGTCCGGCCTGTTGCAAGCACTGGGCTACGCGCCACCGCCGAGCACCCTCACCCTGCACGAGCTGGCCCCCGGCCTGCCGCTGCCCGTGTGGCACCTGCAAGGCCAGCGCCTGGCCATCATCCCCGCCTACCAGCCCAACCGCGAAGACGATGATTTGCTGGACCACCAGCTCACCGCCTTCCACTACGGCTCCGAGCCTATGCCGCCCCAGGTCAAGGGCGAGACCTGGGCCGATTTGCTGTCAGACGCCGTCTTCGGCGCCGACCACCCCCCACGCTACGTGCTGCTGCTGGGCCTGGATGAATGGCTGCTGCTCGACCGCTACAAGTGGCCCAACAACCGCGCCCTGCGCTTCAACTGGCCTGACATCCTCGACCGCAAAGACGCTGACACCCTCAAAGCCTGCGCCGCGCTCTTGCACCAAGACAGCCTGGCCCCCGGCGAAGGCAACAGCCTGCTGGAGAGCCTGGACGAAAACGCCCACAAACACGCCTTTGGCGTCAGCGAGGATTTGAAATACGCCCTGCGCGAAGCCATCGAACTGCTGGGCAACGAAGCCGCCCGCCAGCTCGATGAACAAGCCAGCGGCAGCAAGAAAAGCGTGTACTCGGGCCAGTACAAGCTCGACGCAGGCGTGCTCAGCCTCGAATGCCTGCGCATGGTGTACCGCCTGCTGTTCATGTTCTACATCGAGGCCCGGCCCGAGCTGGGCTACGTGCCCATCAACAAAAGCGAGGTCTACCTCAAGGGCTACAGCCTGGAGAGCCTGCGCGACCTCGAACTCCAGCCCCTGCCCACCCAGCAGGCGCGCGAGGGCAAATACTTCGACCTCACCCTGCGCCGCCTGTTCAAGCTCGTGGCCCACGGCTGCGGCATGGGTGGCGAGCAAGCCAGCCTGCGCAACGCCGACCAGGTGGCCCTGCAAGGCGCCAAAGACACCTTTGCCCTGGCCCCGCTGGATAGCCGCCTGTTCGACGACGCCTCCATGCCCCTGCTGGGCAAGGTGCAGTTCCCCAACGCCGTGTGGCAGCGCGTCATCAAGCTGCTCTCGCTCAGCAAAGGGCAGGGCCGGGGCCGGCGCTCGGGGCGCGTCAGCTACCAGCTGCTGTCCATCAACCAGCTGGGCGCTGTGTACGAGGCCCTGCTCAGCTACCGGGGCTTCTTTGCCGACGAAGACCTGTACGAAGTCAAACCCGCACCCAAAAAAGGCCGCGCCGCATCGGAAGACGGCGAAGGCGATGACGACTCAGACGGCGGTGATGACGATAGCACCAGCACAGGCCGCTCAGCCCGCGCCAGCGACTCGGACGCCGACATGCTGGAGAACGCCTGGTTCGTCCCCCGCAGCCGCATCGACGATTACAAAGACGACGAAAAGGTCTACGACAACGACGACGGCCGACGCAGGCTGCGCATGCACCCCAAAGGCAGCTTTATCTACCGCCTGGCGGGCCGCGACCGGCAAAAAAGCGCCAGCTACTACACCCCCCAGGTGCTCACCCAGTGCCTGGTGAAGTACGCCCTCAAAGAACTGCTCGACGAGAAAAACGGGCGCGTCAAAAAGGCCGACGACATCCTCACCCTCACCGTCTGCGAGCCCGCCATGGGCAGCGCCGCCTTCTTGAACGAAGCCGTCAACCAGCTGGCCGAGGCCTACCTGGAGCGCAAACAGGCCGAGCTCAAAACCCGTATCCCGCACGACCAATACCCGCAAGAGCTGCAAAAGGCGCGCATGTACCTGGCCGACCGCAACGTGTTTGGCGTGGACTTGAACCCCGTGGCCGTCGAACTGGCCGAGGTGTCGATTTGGCTCAACGCCATCTATGGCGAGCAAGACGACAACGGCCAGCCCTTGCCCGCCCGCGTGCCCTGGTTTGGCTACCAGCTCTTCGCCGGCAACAGCCTCATTGGCGCGCGCCATCAGGTCTACAACGCCGCCGCCCTGAAGAAAGGCGCCAAACCCGCCTGGTTTGATGCTCCGCCCCGGCGCGCCACCGCCGAGGCGCCGCGCCGCCCCGACGAAATCTGGCACTTTCTGCTGCCCGACCCTGGCATGGGCGACTACACCGACAAGGTGGCCAAAAGCCTCTACCCCGAAGACTTTGCCCGCCTCAAAGCCTGGCGCAAAGCCCTCACCGCGCCGCTGGGCGACTACGAAGTGGCCCGCCTGCAGCAACTCAGCCAGCAGGTGGAAGCATTGTGGGAACAGCACACCGCCGCCCTGGCGCGAGACCGTGCCCGCACCGAAGACCAGCTGCGCGTCTGGCCGCATGAATTAGAAGCCAAAAGTGCCTCTGGCGCAGACACGGTAAGCGCAAGCAGCTATGAAAATAATAGTGACTACCGCTCTGCCCGCGTGAGCCGCGCGCAAAAAGAAGCCATCCGCCAACAAGGCCTGCTCAATGAGGATGGCGACCTGGCCACCCCGTTCCGACGCCTCAAGCTCGTCATGGACTACTGGTGCGCCCTGTGGTTCTGGCCTATCACCCGCAGCGCCGACCTGCCCAGCCGCGAACAGTGGTGGATGGAGGTGGGCGCCATCCTCGAAGGCAACGTGGTCGAGATGGAAACCCAGCGCGGGCTGAACTTGCAACCCACCGCGCCCGAAGCTCCCCAGGTCATCGTGCCCGAGGTGCAGCCCGCATTTGAGGGTTTTGAGACCCAACTGCCACTGAGCCAGCCCACCGGCGGCGCCAACCCGCCCAACCTGCACGACAAGTTTGGCCAACTGCGCATCAGCAAGCTGCGCCAGCACTTTGCCCGTGTGGCCGTGGTGGAGGGCATTGCCGAGCAGCGCCGCTTTATGCACTGGGAGCTGTGCTTTGCTGATGTGCTGCTGGGTGCCCGGTCCAGTGCCGATGGCCGCCCCGGCGCGGGTTTTGACCTGATTCTGGGTAACCCACCCTGGTTGAAGGTGGAGTGGAACGAGGCCGGCATTCTGGGCGAGCGCAACCCGGTGTTTGCCGTGCGCAAAATCAGTGCCAGCGATTTGGCCCAATTGCGCGCCGAAGCCTTTGCCCAGTTCCCCGGCCTGCAAGCCGACTGGCTGCAAGAGCTGGAAGAGGCCGAAGGTACGCAAAACTTTCTCAACGCCGTGCAGAACTACCCGCTGCTCAAAGGGATGCCAGCCAACCTCTACAAATGCTTTATGCCGCTGGCTTGGGGTCTGAATGGTGCGCAGGGCGTAACCGGGCTGCTGCACCCCGAAGGTCCTTACGACGACCCCAAGGGTGGCAATCTGCGCGAAGCGGTGTACGCACGTTTACGGTCCCATTTTCAATTCACCAACGTCAAATTACTCTTTCAAGAAGTGATGATTTGGGTTCGGTACTCCATCAACATTTATGGATGTCCGAATGCACGCCCTACGTTTGACAACATTTCAAATGTGTTTGTGCCAGCCACGGTAGATGCTTGCTATTTGCACGATGGCACCGGCTTGCCTGATGGCATCAAAAACGACAGTGGGCAGTGGAACGTTGCGGGCCATCGTGACCGCATCGTGCGCATCGACGATACGGCGCTGGCCACCTTTGCCCAGCTTTACGACGAACCCGGCACTATGGCGCGTCGCGCCCGTTTACCTGCCTTGCATGCCGGGGCATTGAACAGCGTGTTGGCCAAGCTGGCCGCCTACCCGCGCCGCTTGGCAGACTTGGGTGACAGCTACTTTTCCACGGAGATGTGGAACGAAACAGCGCAGCAAAAGGACGGCACCCTCAGCCGCCGACCCAACACCGAATCTGGCTTTGCTGCCACGCCGCACGACTGGGTGCTGTCTGGCCCGCATTTCTTTGTTGGCAATCCGTTCTACAAAACCCCTCGCAAGAACTGCAACACCCCACGCGCTTACGACAACCTCGACCTGCAAACCCTGCCGGATGACTACCTGCCGCGCACCAACTACCTGCCCATGCACGACCGCGCTGAGTACCTGCGCCGCACGCCGCGCGTCAGTTGGCTGGAGCCGGGCGTAACGCAGGGCAAACCAGTAACGGAGTTTTATCGGCTGGTATTTCGCAACATGCTTTCAAACAGCGGTGAGCGAACTATGTTGCCTGCCATTGCCCCTCCGGGCGCTGCTCATATTCACCCAGTGAACTCATCAGCCTTCAAGAGTGTTGGGGATTTGGCACTGACGCTGGCGATTACCTCTTCCCTCGTCGGTGACTTCTTTGTGAAGTCAACAGGTCGAGCAATGCTCTACCAACTGTGGACACTCTTGCCTTGGCCCCAGGGTCTGTCAACGCTGACAAGCCGAGCGATTGCATTGAGTTGCCTTACCACCCACTACGCCGCGCTGTGGGAGCAGGTCTATGACCTGGACTTTGCCGACCAGCGCTGGAGCCAGCCGGGCAACCCGCGCCTGCCGCACGATTTTTGGCCGGCGCTCACCAGCACCTGGACGCGCGATTGCGCCCTGCGCAGCGACTACGCCCGCCGCATGGCCCTGGTCGAAATCGACGTGCTGGTGGCCCAAGCCCTGGGCCTGACGCTGGCCGAGCTGCTGCTCATCTACCGCGTGCAATTCCCGGTATTGCAGCAAAACGAGCGTGACACCTGGTACGACGCCACCGGCCGCATCATCTTCACTTGCAACATCGGCTTGGCTGCGGGTGTGGGTATGGAGCGCAAAGGCAGCCGCACCACCCCCAAAACCCGCATCACCACCCCCGACGGCAAAGTGCGCGAAGGCAACTTCGGCTGGGACGACCTGTGGACCTACGCCAACGCAGACGCCGGCGACAGCGAAGAAACCCAAAAGCGCGGCGGCACGCCCAAATACCCCGATGGCACCACCATCACCCAATGGCTACTGGACGACACCCTCCCCGGCGGCCCCCGCGAAGTGCAACGCACCTACACCGCTCCCTTCGCCCGCGCCAGCCGCGAAGACGATTACCGGGTGGCGTGGGAATTTTTCATTTAGTTTTATTATGGAAAAAATGATAAAGATTGTTTTCGCTGCTGGTGGAGCGTTGGCTGGGTTGGGCTACGCTGCTTATAAGCATTTCAAAACCGATGGCCAAGGTTCAAAAAAATCTCTGGGAAGCTTTGTCGTTTGGGGGCGTCCCAATGCGGGAAAAACGACTTTCATTAACCGCCTACGAGGTGCTCCACCAGCGTCAAGTGAAAAAGAAGCAACCACTTCGAAGAAGGTGTACTCAAATATTCAGTTAGCTGATTTGCGCGGTGGTCCGTTCATCGTTGATGAAATCATTGACATGCCGGGCACAGATGACCGAAGGCAAGACTGGATTCGCCTTGTTCAAACCAAAGACCATGTCTTTTACATCGTCAACTTGGAGCGTGCATCAGAACGTGATTACGAAGCGGCTGTGCGTTCGGATGTCAAAGTCACTATCAATGCGCTGAAGGAGTCCGATAAGAAAGATAAGCGCATTCATTTGATTTTTTCCCATTTGGATAAATCTAAATGGAGCACTCGCGACCCCGCAGATGTGGGCAATATAATTCAGGACGATAATTTTATTCGCCAAGTATACGAATCCATGGAGACTGAGGAGGTATCTGGCTACATCTACACAGCCAATCTGATGGGAGAATCTAGCTTCATGCAGTTACTTCAGAGTATTGTCGATGACTGCCAAGCTTGATTTTTCAGGCGATGCATTTTTGTATGCCCAAGCACTGGACAACTCTGGTAAATCAGAATGTTGGCATATTTCAGACCGAGCCGCTGGGTTGCGGCTTCTGGAGCTTGAAGATGTGCGCAGACGCGCCATTCAAGATTCAATTGACAAACTGCAGGCTACAGGCCGCAACTGGCCCATATTTGGTGGCGGCATAACTTGCCGGGTGTCTTGGTCAGGGGATTGTGTCATTACTTTCCGCCCGACGACCCGCGACGCGGACGGTCGCATATCACCTGTGCTTTTAATCTGCAACGTATTTTCGACGCAGGAAAATCAAATTTTACTGGCTTGGGAAAGCATTAAAACCTATTTGCGCCGTGAGCTAGCGCAAGAAGATAAAAGTGCCGTGACTCATTTAGCCCGGATGCTGAGATGGCCTCAGTGGTTGATTTTTTTAAACATACTAATATTCAGCCGGAGTTTGAAAAATGATTGAGCCTTATATCAGAAAGATAATATTTGTTGACGATTCTTTTCTTGAGGATTTAAGACATCGGTCGATTTCTGGATATCAGCAATTTGAAGCCCCTGACCTGGATACAAAAATCATAACCTTGCCGGCAAACTCTTCGGAAATTTCCGAGTTGGTTTCTTGCATGTCTTCCTCGGACATCAGGGCAGGCGAGGTAATGGTGAGGGCTCCATATATTGACCAATTCATTCCTTTGGATGCCTTTACCGAGGATTGCGCAGTTGAAAAATATCGACTTTGGGTTCAGCTTTGCCTCGCACTGGGTGCAAAATCGGTAAGCATTACAAATATTGAAGAAATTACGATTGAGTCGGATGCGAAGTCTGAATTGTCCGCAAGCATTTCTGGTAAGGCCCCTTTGATTGAAGGCGAGGCTGGATTCAAGAAAACTGATTCAGAACAGCACAGGCAGGCACGCCAGTCAATCATGCGACTCAATGCTGTTGCAGAGGGGAGCGAGCCGAACCTGGTGGAAGCAGAGCGTATTCTTAAAAGACATGGCCTTCAGGGGGACAACATGTTTCGAAGTATTTTCGACATGCGCAGCGTTTCATCGAATCGACTTACCAAGCAAGAGTTTTCTCTCGACTTGACCTCAGATATCAAGAAGGTGATGAATGCTTCTTTGAAGGCGAAAGTCAAGGTAATGAGCGAACTTTACTCGGGACGCATTGAAATTGATTCGGTAAAAAAAGCGTTAGAGAAGGGAAGCAGTGCCCTCAAGCTCTCGGTGACTGTCGAGTTTTGACGGTGCTCGCGCGCAAGCTGAGTGTGTACTGCTGCGATTACCGAAAGAAGAGAGCGACTGCCACGACCGTGTGAAGGCGATGTCTCAGCCACTTCTGGAGAAATTGAAAAGGCCGTACCTGTGAAGTGACTCCTCGCAGCCTCTGAGGCCCGCATCGGGCCGCGGGATTTGCTCCTGTGGCGAGGTTGTCGCATAATTACTTCGATTTTTTCGATTTTTTCACTCTCTGAAGCGCCATCCAAGACCAAGGAGTCATGACCATGGGCATCGCCACCTATCAATCCAAACTGGGCCAACCCGCCAAGCAGCCCAGCGCTCGCCAGGCCCAGAGTGCGCGTGCGTCAATGCTGCAGCAGTATTCATCGGTCTTGCGCAATGCATTGCCCGTTGAGTTGAAAGCACATGGCGCTGACCTGTCGATGGCAGACATTGATGCAATGGCCGATGCATTGGCACGCCAGATAGCGAAGCTGGTGGATACATCTGCTGTTTCGAAGCCGCGCAAGGCACAGGCATTGGCCCAGGAGGAGTGGATTACCACCCAGGAGGCCGCCAATCGCAGTGGTTTTTCGCGGCCCTTTGTGGCCGCCCTGCTCGATTCTGGGGCGTACAAGGGCCGTGTGAACCGCACTGCAGGCGGACACCGCAAGGTGTTGGCCGGTGAGTTTGAAGCGCTGATGGCCAAGGCTTCTGCGGAAGCCCCCAAGACTTTGGCCCAAGCACGCAAAGCGGTTGATTTGAAGCCGCAGCAGGACAACGCTCAGGCGGTGCCCCTGACAGAGCGCAAGAGGTCACGCGCCCGGGCGCAGGCCTTGGCCAAAAAGCTGGGCATCACCACCTGATGCCGCCGCTTATCGTCCTTGCGGACGCCAATGTTCTGGTCAAGGACGTGGTCTCATTCGCATTCTTCGACCTTGCCAGGGCCGGGGCTATCGACCTGCGTTGGACCCCGCAGATTGAGGTGGAGTACGCAAAGCACCGGGCGCGACTTCGAGCCGGGGCCAATCAGCGCGAGAGCACAGCGGACGACCTGGTTTGGGCTCAAAAGCGCTTGGCAACCATCAAAAAGCACCTGGTGCCCGGTTTTCAGTTGCCGGGCTGGGACGATGATGGCGACCGGCTGGAGCTGTTGCGAAGCAACAAGGCATTGGCGCCCCTTTTGCGATTGCCAGACCCTGACGATGTGCATGTGGCTTTGGCTGCAGCAGATTGGGCTCAGGCCACTGGGCGCGACGTAGTGCTGGCCACAGATAACCTGAAAGACTTGCCGGCCAAGGTACTGGCGCCGTTTGGCGTGGTGCCTTTGCACCCCGGCGATGTCTTGCAACTGGTGTATCAAATGGACCCTCAAGGGACCGCCAGCAGCTTGCAAAAGACGGCTGCGGATTTCAAAAACCCCGCTTTCTCGCTGTTGGACATGCTTGCGTCCATCAAAAGCCCACAGCAGTTTGACAACCCAGAGTTGGCAGCCGAGCTGGCTGTGCGCTGGGAGCTTGCAGTGCCTGGGGCGTCGCAAGGCACTACCAAGGCCCGGACCAAGCAGCGCTCGCGCTGAGAAGTAAGAAATACATGCTCCCGTCACTACTCGCCAACGACATACAAACGGCTCTGAAACAGTTTCTTGTTTCTGCCTTCGAGCCCGCCGACGCTTTCAACCACGGCTTGATGAGCCGCTTTGTCGATGACGAGGCGGCGTGGCTCAAAGGCCCGTATGTGCAGGTGGGGCTGCCGTTTGTGGCGGGCAAAAGTGGCAAGACGTTTTTTGAAACCTTCGAGACCACACACCCAGGGTTTAGCCACCAGGAACACGCCTGGGAGCGGCTGTCTAGTCACCGCCAAGGCGTGAGCACTTTGGTGGCCACTGGTACGGGCAGCGGTAAGACAGAGTGTTTTCTGTACCCGGTGCTGGACCACTGCGCTCGCGCCCGCGCGGCGGGCGAATCTGGCGTGAAGGCCTTGGTCATCTACCCCATGAATGCCCTGGCCACCGACCAAGCGCGCCGCATTGCCGAAATGGTAGCCTCCACCGCTGCGTTTGCCGGGTTGCGCGTGGGGCTGTATGTGGGCGGCAACGCCGGGGCACCGGGCGAAGGCATGGTGATGACACAGGGCGCTGTCATCACCGACCGCGACACCCTGCGCAAGCACCCGCCCGACATCTTGCTGACCAACTACAAGATGCTCGACTACCTGATGCTGCGGCCCAAGGACCGCCAGCTGTGGGCCGCCAACCTACCAACCACGCTGCGCTATGTGGTGGTGGACGAGTTGCACACTTTTGATGGCGCCCAGGGCACTGACCTGGCCTTGCTGCTGCGCCGCTTGCGCGCACGACTCAAAACTCCCACCGGGCACCTCATTTGTGCTGGCACATCGGCCACCTTGGGCAACGCCGCAGACACGGCGCCTTTGCGCGAATATGCGCGGCAGATTTTTGGTGTGCCGTTTGGTGAAGAGGCTGTGGTGACCGAGAGCCGCCAATCGGTGGGGCGTTTTCTGGAAGACGCCACGGTGGACTACATGTTCTTGTTCCGGGCAGAACAGGCGCCGCTGCTGGAGCCATCGCAGTACCCCACTCCGCAGGCTGCGGTGCAGGCTTGGTTTTCGCTGTTCTTCCCGGACGAGCCAGTGCCAGAGGATGTCAATGCACCCGCGTGGCGTCGCGAACTGGGTCAGTTGCTCAAGCGCCATCAGCTTTTCGTAAACCTGCTCAAGTTGGCCAAGGGTGGCGTGGTGAGCTACCCAGAGCTGACAGAAGCTTTTGCACGGAACATGCCCGTAGCAAGCCCGGCGCAGGTCACTCAAGTGCTGGATGCCCTGTTGGTGTTGGTGGCCTGGGCGCTGCGCGATGGCTCGCAGCCTCTGGTAACACTGCGGCTGCAGCTGTGGGTGCGCGAGCTGCGCCGGATGGTGGGCAAGCTCAGCGTGAACCCGCAAGACGTGAAGTTGCGCAGTGAGCGTGACCTGCCAGTGGCGCGCGATGGTGTGTATCTGCCCATGGTGCAGTGCAGCCAGTGCCGCACCACGGGTTGGCTATCCAGATTGGTGCAGGGCACCAGCAAGCTGTCCACCCAGCTCGATGAGGTCTACAACACCTGGTTTTCACGGCGTCCTGAGGCTGCGCGGCTGTATGCATCTGAGAGCATTTCGCGCTCGCATGTCGATGGTGTGACCGAGCGCGTCTGCGTAGCCTGCGGAACCGCGCAACAAAGCCAGGAAGAGTGCTTGGCTTGCGGTCATCAAGAGTTGTTGTCGGTGTTTCGTGTCACGGCCCAGAAGACGCAGGTGATAGGTCAGGCGCAGTACACGCGGCACGACAACACCTGTCCAGCTTGCGGCGAGCAAGACGAGCTCTTGCTGCTGGGTGCGCGCAGCGCCACGCTGGGCTCGCAGGTGGTGGAGAGCAGTTGGGCCAGTGTGTTCAACGATGACAAGAAGCTGATTGCGTTTTCAGACTCGGTACAAGACGCCGCCCACCGCGCGGGCTTTTTTGGGGCGCGCACGTACCTGAACAATGTCCGCACAGCGCTGGCCCATGTGATGGACGAGGTGGTGCCCTCGCGCTTGAGCTGGGCCGCGTTCCTCGAAAAGATGGAGCGGCAGTTTGAGCAATCCGGTTCGGTGTTGCACATGTCGCGCGAGTCGCTGGTGTCAGAGTTTGTAGCGCCGAACATGATGTGGCAGCGCGATTGGTCAGTAGAGCTGCAAGAAAAGCAGCATCTGCCCGCTGAGAGCCGGCTACCGCTGAAGGTTAAGAAGCGACTGCTCTGGCAGGCCTACAGTGAGATGACCTACCAAAGCCACCGCGGGCGAACCTTGGAGCGCACGGGAAAGGCCACGCTATCGGTGCCTTGGAACGTGGTGGAGGCGGTGGCTGCCAGCTTGCTGCCGCGCTATCGCGAACAGTTTGGCGCCCATGGGCTCGAACTGAAGACGGTAACGCAATGGCTGTGGGGCACCCTGACGCACATGCGCAGACGCGGTGGGGTGATGCACCCCGAGCTCGGTGCCTACGCTGGCGACGGCAGAGTCTATGCCCTGGTAAAAACCGGGAGCAGCGCGGAATGGATGCCCAAGATGGGAGAGCACACACCGCGTCCGGTGCTGCTGACCATGGGCACGCAGCCTGGCTTTGACAAATTGACTGGAAGTAAGCGCCCCACCTGGTACGACCGATGGGCCGCTGCCGTGTTGGGGCAGCAAGCCTTGCTGGCCAAAGGCATGGCCGCCGATATGTACCGCGAGGCTTTGCTGGCGTTCAAGGAGGCTGGCGTTCTGGAGCTGACGGCCCACCATCAAGGCGAGACCTGGGCCATCAAGCCCGAGGCGTTGGAGCTTGATACCGAGGTGGCGTTTGTGACCACTGCCGGAAGCAAGCGCAGGCTGGCAGTGCCCCGACAAGACGCTGAGAACCTTCTGGGAATGGCCTGTATTGATGCGCCGGAGTCTCGGTACGAAGCCCTCATTTCTCAGCCGGATGATTGGTGGGCCCGACGGTTTAGGGAAACGCTGATCAAAGCCACCCTTCCGGGATTTTTCGTCCGTGAGGCAGCAACTCCGAAATTCGCATCGTCATGACATCGAATTTCGGCTCTTTTTCAGCCCCGA
>Ga0067045_1030925_pt1 | contig 13681 bp, 4 predicted proteins | sample TerdegcTABiofilm_FD_59184 | JGI IMG/M metagenome (GOLD analysis project Ga0067045, IMG submission 59184) | Combined Assembly of (Gp0054472, Gp0054536) Wastewater bioreactor microbial communities from Singapore -Terephthalate degrading...
CGACATGTGCCTGGTGTGCTTCCGGCGGGAGTGAGGGATTGGGGATGAAGGAAGGATTAATGAGGGATTGGGAATGAGGGATTGGGGATGGGCTTCATAAAGGGGACAGGCGCATATACTGGGTAGTTTGGGTAGCGTGTGAATGGCCGCATTTCCTATCTTATCCATTATATGCGACTGTCCCCTTTATCGTGTCCCTGTCCCCTTTATCGTGTCCCCAATCTAGCCATGCCAGGAATCTACAGAATCTTCCCCAATATGTCAATATCGGTTCGTGTCCCCGGAATACCGCCCGGAATACCGACGCATCCTCGAAGATGTCGAAGGACCGGTCTTCTTGGAGGGTGTAGTCGGCCAGGACCGTGTAGGGCCCGCCCGACTCCGTGGCGGTGTAGCTCCCCGTGGCGTGGATGGTGAAGAGGTAGGCGCCGGGCACGCTCTGGGCCAGGCCGGGAAAAGGAGACATCACTTATTACCCTTACCCAACTTGCCAATATCAGTGATGTCCCCTTTTCCGCCCACAGTGATGTCCCCTTTTCCGCCCACTGGAAGTCCTCTCCACGATCGGCACTGCTGGACAAGCCAGCAGTGGCACCCGCGCGCACGTTCGGGTCTGTGGGAGCCCTGGGCGGGCAACCGCCCAGGGCGACCCGGTCCTTATTCCGTCTTCTTATTCCGTCTTCTGCCCTACGTTTGGTCAGCGTCAATCCAATCCGGGAATGCTGGACCATACCATTTTTGCCGTTTGAGCCATCCGTGAAACCGCAAATAAATCGCCCGCATGCCGTTCGGCGCGGATCGCTCACTCCAGAATTCTTCAAGGTTGCTAAACAAACACTCAATTGCCTTCACGTGATTGGCAGGCTGCTCCAACTTCGCGCGTGCGTCAGGAACACCGGGAAACGCAAGCTCAAGAACTAGCTCGCTCCACATGAGATTGGTTCCCCCGTCACGCTTCGGCACCAGCCACTCCGGAAAACCCAGAAGTAGAGAGTTGTTGGTTGCTGCATTCAAGCCTTGAATATAGGCAGCCACAGTGTCGAATTCAACGCGCACAATGTACATTGTGGGTCGCGCCCGGAAGTGATCGAGGTCAAAAGGTAACGCCATGATATGTTCCTAGAACCCAAAGTCGAGGTCGCTTGCGCAGTCCCAAAGCTTCTTGTACTCTTCAATGAGCATTCCTTTGATGCCAGTATAGGAATCGTATACACGCCCGCCCGCCACCACCACCGTGTGGGACGCCCATCCAGGTTGCCGCCCGCGAAGCCACCGAGGAGACCACCACCTCGCTTTGCAGTGATCTTCACGATTCTCCCGCCGACTATCCTCTGAACCGCCCCCGCTACCTCCTCGCAGCCGGACGCCATGATCGTGCCGGGCCGTATGACCGTGCCGCCCAGAATAATGTTCGCCTGGACGCCAATCTTGGCGAGCCTCTCGGCTTCCTTCATTGCCTGCTGCCATTGGTCGCCAAATACCCGTTTGAAGTCCTCGGGTGTCCTGCAATCCCTTAATCTTCGTTCTAGGACTTGGCGGTCAATGTCAGCATTTTTCAAGTCTCCGTATAGTCTCCCAAGCTCCTCGCCCGTCGTTCTCGCTGCCGCGGGAGCACCGGCGATCGCCCTCCAAATCCACCGGCCTCCCCAGAAATTCCACGCGAACCACGAGAAGAACGACTCGTCGTCTGTTGAGCCTCCCTCGCCGCTCGCGGTACCTTCGGCGGCCACGGCCTGGACGGCGGGTTGGGTCGGGTTGTTCGGGTCTTCGAGTTCGCCGAGGGCGGCGAAAGCGGCGTCGGTGTATTGGGGGAGGGTTTCGGGGTTGCCGGGGTTGGCGAAGTTCGCGCGCGCGTCCTCGACCAGTTAGGTCGTCTTCCCAGCCGGACGGGATGGGGTTGGTCGCGTTGACCTCGGCGTCTTGGGCGAAGTCTGGTGCGGTCGGTGGCGTGCCCGTCGTGCTCAACGTGGTCGTGGTGGTTGTGATCGTGAAGGGCGGGTCGCCGGAGGTGACCTTGTGGGTCGAGGTGCTCGTGGACGACGACCCCGACGGCGAGGTCGCCGTGTCGGCAAGCAGGGTGTCGCTCGTCGTGGTCGTCGTGACGCTCGACGACTCGTCGTGGGTCGTGCCGAACTGGTCGGTATGAGTCCCCTCCCCGGTGCACGTGATCGTGTCGGTCTGGTCGGTGCCGTTGTCGGTGTGCGTGCCCGAGGCCGTCGCCTCCGGGGTGTAAACGCTCCAGGCCGTCGATTCCGTGTCGTTCTTCGTCGCGGTGCTCATCGTCGTCGCACCCGAGCCCTCGCTGCTCCACCCGGGGACCACGACCACGTACGAACCGTAGCCGGCGATGCTGTCGGCCACCACCATGGTGGACGTGTGGGCGTAGCCCGTTTCGTAGGTCGTGACCATCGTGCCGGTGGCGACGGACTCGGACGACCCGGTGTCGCCCGACGCGCCCGACTCGCCCGCCGGGCGGAACGTGCCCGAGTCCCGCGCCGCGGCGTGGAACTCGCCCTTCCCCGCGTACACGGAGCCCATGTCGTAGCTCGTGTCATTCGTATTGCCCGCGAACTCCGAGTGGGTCTCGGTATACGAACTGCTTGTGCCCACGTAGTTGATCGAGTCGAAGCTGTTCGACGTGGCCAAATACGCCCCGACCGACGCCGTCCCGCCAAACACGCCCGCCTCGCGCGACGTATACCCGCTGTCGCCGTAGTCGAATTCATTGTATTGCGTGTGGGTCGTGGTCGTCGAGTACCCGGTCCCGTAGTCGCTCTCGCACGTGGTGTCCTGGGTGTAGTGGAATTCCAGCAGGTAGTCGTTGTGCCCTTCGGCGGAGTAACGGTAGACGCCCGTCTTCCCGCCGGCCCCGATCACCCCGACCTCCACGTCGTCGGTCTTGGAGTATTGCGACCCCTTCGCGTGGTAACCCATCCCGAGATCGTTGCTGAAGTCGTCGCCCTCGTAGTCGGTGGTGATTTCGAACTCGCTGTCGTAGGACGACTGCTCGTAGGACTTGGACTCACTGCTGTAGAACCCCGCGGTGCTGGTGGGCGTGTAGCCGACGCACTTGACATGCGAGAAGGTGTCGAGGGAGTACGCGCTCTGGCTGCTGGAAAACGAGACCCCGCCCGACGTGACCACGCCGGAGTCCGGCACCAGAATGTCGATCGCGCCCGAGGAGCCGACAGCGTACCTCGACTCGTCGAGGGTGGAGATGGTCAGTAGGGAGGTGCCCGACGCCCCGTTGGGCGCCAAAGTCCCGCGGTCGATCGCCTCGATCGTGACCTGGGAGTTGTTCGACACGCAATAGCTCACCGACGCCCAGTCGCCCCCATCGGAGGTCGAGGTCATGGTCATGCTGCTGGAAGAGCCCGCGTAGGTCGTGGCCGAAAGGGTGCTCTTATAGGTTCCGCTCGTGGTGACCCCGTCGTCGAACGCGCCCGACTCGCTCGACGAAAGGGTGAGGTTGCTGCCGCTATAGACCCAGTAGCTCGCGGCGTAGCCGAGGCCTTCTTCGGCCTCATCCTCCGTGCTGACCGTCCAGCCGCCGCAGGTGAAGGCCGAATCGTAATGGGCCGACTCGCTCACGAGGTAGGTCCCCTCGGTGTGCTCCCCCTCAAACGTCCCGTTGATCGTCACGAGCGACGCGGTGGAACTGTTGCTGGAGCCCGCGATCCAGGAGCCGGAGCAGGGATCGCCGGCCAGGTTTTGGCACCCGTCCTCCAACGTGAGGCCTGATCCCGAAGAGGCGCTGGCGTACTCACAATACGAAAACGTCCCGGAGGCGGTCGAACCGGACCGGGTGCCGATTTCGACGTAGCTCACCCCGTAGGAGGAGCCGGAGCGGCTCGTGAGGTCGACGCCTCCCCCGGTGGTTTGGAGATCGGAATCCGAATCCGTGGCCGTGGGGGCCGACGTGTCGGACCAATGGTAGCCGTAGGCGAGGATGTAGGTGCCCGAGACGCCATTGGGCCCGAACGCCCCGGTCTCGACCCGCGCGGAACTCGCCTGTCCCTGCCCGTAGTCGTCCGACGCGGCGGTGACGCCGTCGTCGCTGGCTGCGCCCGACGCATCCTCGAACATGTCGAAGGACCGGTTCTCTTGGAGGGTGTAGTCGGCCAGGACCATGTAGGGCCCGCCCGACTCCGTGGCGGTGTAGCTCCCCGTGGCGTGGATGGTGAAGAGGTAGGCGCCGGGCACGCTCTGGGCCGCGTTGGCCGTATTGTCGCCGGAGCCGCTCGTGCCGGATTCCGAGTAGGCCAAGGAGGCGTCGATCACGAGATCGAGCGTGAACGTGCCGGACGTGTCGTCGCCGGTCACGGCCATGACGTAGGAGACCGCGGCCGAGCCCTCGATGCTCGACTCGCCCCCGGACGTCGGCGTGGTCTGGCTCACGGTGACCGTGGACGAATGGCTCGCGCTGGTCGGCCGGGCATAGTAGTAATAGGTGAACGGGCAGACGGTCCCTTCGGCATCGCCCATCGAGAGGTAGTCGTCGAGCGTGGCCCCGCCCAGGACCCCGGCGGCCTGAAGGGCGGCCTCGGCCGCGGAGAGGGTCGCGTCCACCCCCTGCTCGAACCCGTCGCCGCCGGACCCCAGCTCCGGCGACGAAAGCCACTCCTCGGCCTGCGAGGCCGTATCGAGCGTGAAGCTGAAGCTGGCCCAATCGCCGTAGCGATAGGCCATGCTCTCGGCGTCCCACTCCGTCACCCGGGCGCGGATCGTGACCGGCCCGTCGGTCAGGCCATAAGGCGTGTACGCGAAATTGCCCGCCTGGTCGCTCATGACCGTCCCATCGGCCTGATCGTCGGCGTTGTGGTCGAACTCGACCATGCACTGCTGGCCCACGCCGTCGCGGGTCGCCTGCCCGGCGATCTCCGGGTCGTACGTCACCAGGTCGGTGCCCGACTCGCCCGTGTCGCGGACCAGGTGCAAGTCGCCGACCACCGCCGGGGCGATGGCCACCAACGTGAAGCTTAACGTGGCCCACGCCCCCTGCACAGCATAGCCGCCGGAACTGCTGGTGCCCAAGGCCCGGGCGCGGAGGCTGACCGCCCCGGCCGCCAGCCCGCTGGGGGTGTAGGTGAAGACCCCGGCTTCATCGGTCAGGGTGGCGCCGTCGGCCGTGCCGTCGCCGTCGGTGTCGATCTCGACCGTCAGCCCGAACACGTTGCCCGGGCCGGTCACCTGGCCGGTCACCTCCGGATCGCAGGTCACCAAGTCGGTGCTCGAGGAGCCCGTATCGTTGACCAGGTGCAGGTTTTCGATCGACGGCCCGGCCTCCGGGTCGAGCGTGAAGGTGAACGTGGTCCACTGGCCGTAGCCGATGGCCTCCAGATCGGGGTCCCATTCCGCGGCCCGGGCGTTGACCGTGACGGTCCCGGCGGTGATGCCCTGGAGTCGGAACGTGAAATCGCCCTGGCCGTCGGTCCAGGTGGACTGGTCGACGGTGCCGTTGCCGTCGACGTCGAACTCGACCTGGAGATTGGCGCCGGACCAGTCGTCGGTGACGTGGCCCGTGACCGTGGGATCGCTCGTGCGCGTGGCGTCGCTCGCGTTGGGATAGAGCAAGGCCAGCGAGGAGACGGCCGGAGGCATGTTGGGCCAGATGAGCGTGAAGGTGAGGCTCGTCCAGTCGCTGTAGAAGACATACGGCGCGGTCTCGTAGTCGTACCGCATGGACCGGGCCTGGACGGTGATTTCCCCAATGGAGTAATAGTAGGGACTATAGCTGAATTCCCCGTTCTCACCCGGGCTGAGGTAATCGTCGGCGGTGCCGTCGCCGTTGGTGTCGATCTCGATCATGGAGTTGGCCACATTGGGCCCGACCAAGCGCCCGGCCACCGTGGCATCGGCGGTGATGCCGTCGGCCGAGGAGAAGCCCGTGTCGTGCGCCAGGTGCAAGTTCTCCACGACCGGCTCCCCTTGGGCCGCCTGGACCGTGGTCGACACGGTGAAGTTGAACGTGCCTTCGTCGGCGTCGCTGTTGGTGAACGAGACCTCGCCGCCGTAGGTCCCGGCCGTGGAAACCGAAAGCCGGAGCTTGAACTGCGCCTCCCCGCCGGGCAGGATCGAAGAGGGCATCGCGCTGGCCAGAGAGTAGCCGGTCGGGAGCACGAGGGAGGAGGCGGTGAGCGTGAGGGTCCCTTCGCCCGTGTTCCGCACCACGAAGGTACGCGTGACCGGCGAGTTGACCCAGGCGGACCCGAAATCGACGCTCCCGGTGCCGTCGGCAATCGCCGTCCCGTCGCTGAGGCTCACTTCGATCTCCGGGGCCAGACCGGTCAGCGTCACCGTGACCGTGCCCGTGGACGTGCCGCCATGGCCGTCGCTGGCCGTGTAATGGAACACGTCGGTCGCCGACTGGCCACAGGCCAGCAGGTTGAACTGGCCGTTGGGATTGTAGGTGATCGTGCCGTCCTCGCCCAGCGTCACCAGGCCGAGCGTGCCCGTGGCGTCGACCGACGAGACGGCGAGGCTGGTGTCGTCGACGTCGGTGTCGTTGGCCAGGACGCCGATCTGGACCGGATGGAACGGATCGGTCTGGGCCGTATCGGCCCCGGCCACCGGGGCATCGTTCACCGCCGCGACCGCAATCGTCGCCGTGCCAACATTGGAGTCCGACGTGCCGTCGCTGAGCTTGTAGGTGAACTGGGCCGTGCCCACGAAATCGGCCTCGGGCGTGAAATCGACCGTGTCGTCGCTGGGGTCGGAGGGCGTGCCCCCGTCGTTCACCACGGCGGTGCCGTGCGTGGCGCTGAGGATCGTGATCGAAAGGGGATCGGCCTGCGGGTCGCGGTCGTTCGACGACACGTCGAGGTTGACTGCCGTCTGCTCGTCGGTCGCCGCCGCGTCGTCCACGGCCACCGGGGCGCCGCTGGAAGGATGCACGGTGAGCGTGACCGTCGCCACGGTGGAGTCGGCCTCCAGGTCGCTCACCTTGTACTGGATCGTGGCCACGCCGTGATAACCGGTCTCGGGCGTGAAGAGGATCGTGTCGTCGCTCGGATCCGAGGCTGTGCCGCCATCGTCGACCACCGCGGTGCCGTGGGTCGCCACGACGACGGTAAGCGTAAGCGGATCGGCGTCGGAATCGGTGTCGTTGGCCAGGACGTCGACCTCCACCGCCGAGGTATTGTAGGTCCACGCCGTGTCGTCCTGGGCGATCGGGACCACGTTGTCGGTGACCACCGTCACCGTCACCGTGGCCACGCTGGAGTCGGAGACCCCGTCGTTGAGCTTGTAGGTGAACTGGGCCGTGCCGTGGAACTCGGCCTCCGGCGTGAAGTCGACCGTGTCGTCACTCCAGTCCTCCGCCGTGCCGCCGTCGTTGACGACCGCGGTCCCGTGGGTCGCGCTCAAGACCGTGATCCAGAGCGGATTTCCTTCGGCGCTGGCGTCGCTCGCCAGCACGTCGACGTTCACCGCCACGTCTTCGTCGGTCGTGGCGGTATCGTCCCCCGCCATCGGCGGGTCGTAGACCCAACTGACCGCAATCGTCGCCGTGGCGACCTTCGAGTCCAGCTCGCCGTCGTTGAGCGTGTAGGTGAACTGGGCCGTGCCGGAGAACTCGGCCTCCGGCGTGAAATCGACCGTGTCGTCGCTGGGGTCGGAAGGCGTGCCCCCGTCGTTGACCGTTGCCGTGCCGTGGGTGCTGCTCACGATCGTGATCGCAAGCGGGGAGCCCTCGGCGTCGCTGTCGTTGGCCAGCACGTCGATGTTGACCGGCGTATCCTCGTCCGTCGCGGCCGTATCGTCGGCAGATACCGGGGCGTCGTCGACCGCGGTGACCGTGATCGCCACCGTGGCCGCGCTGGAGACCGCCTTGCCGTCGCTCACCTCGTACGTGAAGCTGTCGCTCCCGTAGAAGTCCGCCTCCGGGACGTACTGGATCGCCCCGCTGGCGTGCAGCGTCAGGGTGCCGTGCGACGGGCCCGTCACGACCGTGGCCGCCAGCACGTTCTGGTCGGCGTCGCTGTCGTTGGCCATCAGCCCGTCCTCGGCGAACACCACCAGCTCGGTGTCCTCGGCCACGGTGTACGCGTCGTCGGCCGCCTGCGGCGCGGTGTTGGCCTGTGCCACCGCGATCTGCACGGTCACCACGTTCGAGTCGACCACGCCGTCGTTGGCCTTGTAGCGGAAGCTGTCGCGGCCCACATATCCGGTCTCGGGCGTGTAGGTGAACGACCCGTCGGCCGAGAGGCTCAGCGTGCCGTGGGCCGGGCCTGCGACCAGGACCGCCGAAAGCGTGTCCGAGTCGGCATCGCGGTCGTTGGCCAGCAGGCCGTCTTCCGCGTCGGCCGTCAACGCGGTCTCCGCCGTCGCGCCGTACAGGTCGGCCACCGCCATCGGACGATCGTTGACCGCGTTGACCGTGATCGTCACCACCCCGGTGTCGCTCCCTCCCCGGTCGTCGGCGAGCTCGTAGGTGAAGCTGTCCGTCCCGGAGAAATCGACCTCCGGAAGGTACACGAAGCGGCCGTCGTCTCCAAGCGACACGATCCCGTGGGACGGGAGGGAAGTCACCGTGATCCCAATCGGATCCCCATCCGGGTTGCTGTCGTTGGCCATCAGCCCGCTGGCTGGGGCGACCACGAGCACCGTGTCTTCGTTGGTGCTGTAGCTGTCGTCATCGGCCACCGGCGCCTGGTTCGCCTCCCGGACCACGAGACTTACCGTGGCCGCGGCACTGGATTGGCTGCTGGGACTCCCCGCCGTCCCGTCGTCCGTTACCGTGAACGAGAAACTGTCCGGGCCCGCGTAGCCCGCCTCGGGCGTATACACGACGCTGCCCGTAGCCGAGTCGAACCCACTCAGGGTCCCGTGGCTGGGAGAATCCTGGATGGCGAAAGCCACGACCTGGGCCACCTCGGGGTCACTATCATCGCCGGAAAGGAGAATTTCCGTCGCCGTCTCGTGCTCGATCGTCCGCTGCTGGCTGGCGGCCACCGGCACGTCGTTCACCGCACTGACCGTGATCGTCAAGACCGCCTCGGTCGAGGTGTCGCTGCCCCCGTTGGCCGTCCCCCCGTCGTCCACCAGCGCCACGTGGATCGTCGCCACCCCGTTGGCATTCGCCGCAGGCGTGTACGTCAAGGTGCCCGTCGAGGGGTCGATCGCCGGGCTGACCGAGAAGAGGTCCGGGTTGCTGTTGGAGACGATCTGGAACGAGAGCGTCTGGCCGGACTCGTCCGCCGGGCCTGCCGACATCCCCGTCGCCCAGCCCGTCACCGTCTGAGAACCCGCGTCCTCGTCCACCGTCGGGTCCGAACCCGCCGTGAAGCTCGGGGCATCGTTCACCGCCGTCACCGTGATCGTCACCGTCGCCGCGGACGCCGAGTACGCCGTCCCGTCCGAGCCCTTCCACGCGAAGCTGTCCGAACCGTTGTACTCCGCAGCCCCCTGGTACGTCAGGTTCCCAAGGTTCGCCAGGGCGATCTCATCGTCTGCCGAAACCGCTACCCCCGACAGCTTCAGTGTCCCATGCGAGGGCAGCGCCGTGACCTTCACCGTCTGGAGGCTGTCCCCACTGTCCGCATCGCTGAAGTTCCCCGTGAAGTCCACCGCCGCCAGCGACAGCACCGCGTCTTCCAGGACCCCCTTCGTGCTGTTCTGGACCTCAGGTGCGTGATTACTGGCTCCGTCATCGTCCTGGATCGTCACGCTTGCGCTATTCGGACTCCCTACGGAGTACCCCCCGCCCCCACAGCACCCACACCCGGTGCTCAACGTCAGCACCACCGTCTCCGGACTTTCGACCTCCGAGTCGTCCACCGGCGTGATCGTCACCAGCGCCGTCGAGGAGCCCGCCGCAATCGTCACGTACCCCGAGTACCCGTCCCAGTTCGGTGCCCCCGAGTAGTCCGTCGAGTACGTCGCCGTGCTCCCGTCCAGCGTGTAGTACACATACAGCGCGCTGGCCGTGCTCCCGGTCCGCGTCACCGTGAACTGCCCCGTCGTCGGACCGTCTTCCGTCGCCGTGGCGTCGTTGGCCGTGATCGTCACCGTCGGCAGCGTGTCGTTGTCTTGGATCGTCACCGTCGCGCTGCTCGGACTCCCCACCGTGTAGTCCCCGCCCCCACAGCAGCAGCCCCCGCTGGTGAGATAGGTTGTACGTGTCCACGCAGTAGTTCACCGCCAAGTCCCCACTGGTGTCGTCCCGACGCAACCGGAAGTAGCCCGCGCTGACCCCCTCCTGCGCGTTCTGCGTCGAGTCGATCCACGCGGTGATCGACAGAAGCACCCGCTCCTCCAGCGGCTGGACCGACAACCTCCGCTGGAATCGGCTGCTGGACTCCCGCCCGGAGCGGTGGGACTTGCGGCGCGACGCATTCTTCTTCCACGAGAATGGCCAGAAACGCATGGCAAAATCTCCCGGTTGCCTTTCCCGGTCCCGAGGACCGGCCGATCGATCCATGGCGGATTGCGTCGCACGCCTCGTCGGCGCGCAGACTCCCCCTCCCCAACCTGGTAGCGCGAAGAAAAGAACCCTCCCAGCAGAATCACGCGTCCGCGTGACCGAGGCCCAGACCGAATCCGAGGGAAGAACCGAAAGGCCGAGGAGAACACACCCAGGCCCGCCTCGTCCAGAACCCCTGTCCGGTCAAGCCACCACTGGTGCGAAACTAGCACGGAACGAGAGTCATGTTCCGCGGCGGCGATAGCTTATACCAATGCAGCGGAATTCTGCAAGTATTTTCCTCGTGAGATTCGCGAACCCCGCTCGGACCTTCGACCAGGCGCGGCATCCCGCCTCGGGACGCGCGTCTCGATTGGCTACACCGGGCCGCCCATGCTCGGCCGTTCTTAACGCCAAGGATTCCAAGGACTTTTGTAGACGACGTTCCGCGCCGCTCCGCTTCGAAAGCAATGGCTTTCGGAACCGATCCGCAGAGCTTGATCGCCTTCAAAATCCCTAGAAAGACTTTTTCGATCCCCCCAAGAAACACGCGGATCAAAATACCAAAGTGGGGCCTCGCACGATGGCGTTTTTGACTTTCGGCGACCCTTCAGCCGTATGAAGTTGTTCGAATGAGGAGAAGGGAAAAGGAAAAGGCTGGGGAAAAAGGGAAAAGAATAGGAAAGGGCTCCCATTCGGAATTGTGCGATCAGGGCACGGTTTCTTGCCTTTCCCATTTTTCCAGGGCTTTCCCTTTTCCCTTCCCCTACTCGCACTTCATTCCGCTGAACACTGACGACGTTCCCGCGCTCGGGATCTTCTGGACGCCCAGACAAGACAAGAAGGGCCCCGTGCGGATCCCGCTGTGGGACACGCCTGGTTGCTTGACTTCTACCGGGGTAGTCGCCTCTTCTGATCGACCGTCCGCACCCTGGCAAGGGGCGACGATGCGCGTCTCACCCCTCCGCCGCCCGGGCCCGGTCCAGCGCTCTTTCAAAAAACGCTTCGTGCTCGCGGACCGCTCCCTCATCCTCAAAGAGCACCTCGCTCCGCTCGGCGATCTGTCGGCAGACCGCCTCCCGATAGTCGCGGTCCCCTGCCAGGCGGACCGCCATCGCCGCGTAGCCCTCCGGCGACCGGGCCACCAGGTCCTCAAGGCCCATCGTGCGGTACAGGCCCAGGGCGTATCGCTGCACCATCCGCGGCCCGGGCAGCGTGACCACCGGCAGCCCCAGCGAGAAGGCGTCGTACCCGGTGAGCGAGGAACTGTAGTGGGGCGGATCCAAGAGCACGTCGGCCAGGGAAAGGAGGCGGTAGTAGTCGCCCGGCGCCTGGGGCGGCAGGAAGATCACCCGGCCCGCCGCCGGGCCGAGGGTCCTGGTGAACCTCGTCTGGAGTTGTGCTGCCACGTGCTGGTGACGCCCTTCGAGCAGTACGAGAGATCCCCTTGGGTCCTCTTCGAGGATCCGGCGCAGGATGGCGTCGAACTCCGGATGGAATTTGGAGAGCCGCTGGGGGCAGAAGTACAGGGGGCCCTTCTCCGGCAGGCCGAACAGGCCCCGGCTCGCCCGCGGCGGCATGGGGATGCGTCGCTGGTAGGTCGGGATTGTCTGGAATTGATAAAGCGTCTCGGTGTAGTGCTCCTGGGCCCCTTCCGGCTCGATCCGTCGGCTCGACAGAAAGAAGTCCACGGCCGCGATCCCCGTCGTGCCGTGCGTGCCGAACCCGGTGCACTGGACCGGGGCCAGCCGGGCAAACGGTAGAAAATAGTTCAGCGGGTCCGTCCCGATCTGCCAGTGATCGAGAAGGTCGCACCGGGCCGCGGCCACCTGCTCCACCGCGTCCTGAAACCGGGCGTCCAGCGCCACCCAGGTCACGTCCTCGCGGCGGATCTCCCGGCGACATGCCTCCAGCACGCTCCGCGAACAGAGCACCACCGCCTCGAACCTCTTGGGGTCCAGCCGCTCGATGATCCCGCCGGTGCCCCGCACGAACCCTCCTTCGTGCTGCCGCGTGACCAGAAAACCGATCCGTGGCTTTTCTTGGCCCAATCGCGGAGATCTTTTTGAAAAATGCCGATCAAAAACCGCCGCGAACTTCTCCTTCAGACGCCGATTGCACTGGCCATGATGGGCCAAATGGAACGAAGGCACAAAACCGTCCGCCGCGAACGTCCGCCAGTCCAGCTCCTGCGGAGTTCTCAAGAGAACATCCAGACGCCGCTCCAGGCCCTCCCGATACCGCTGCAGTTCCTCCACGTCCTCGAAGACCACCGGGCACAAGCTGCAGGAGCGCATCGTCCAGAGCGTCTTCTCCGGACATAGCCCACTCGCCTCCTGGTAGCATCGCGCGGCCCGGTCGGGCATCTCCTGTTCGGCGTAGGCAACGCCCAGGTTCCGATGGAACTCCGCGTTGTCGGGGGCAAGCTCCAGGGCCCTCTGGTAGGCCGCCACGGCCTCCGCGTACCGCCGCTCGGCCAGGTAGGCGATGCCGAGATTGTTGTGGGCCTCCGCATGGTTCGGCCGAACGGCGATCGCCTTGCCGTAGACGGCAACCGCCTCGCCATTCCGGCCCAGGTCCCGGTAGAGATTCCCCAGGTTGTAGAGGGCGTCGGCGTGATTCGGCTCCAGCCGCAGGACCTCTTGAAACCGCCGTAGCGATTCGTCGCACTCTCCCCGTTCGTGGAGCACGACCCCCAGGTTCGAGATCGCGTCGACATACTGCGGCCGGATCGCCAGCGCCCGCCGGTACGCCTGCTCCGCCTCCTCCAGCTTGCCCTGGGCACGGAGCACCACCCCAAAGTTGTTGTGATAGACGGCCTTGGTCCCGTCCAGCCCGATCGCCCGCCCGATGCACGCGGCAGCCTTCTCCAACTCTCCCCGCTCCTGACAAACCACCCCCAGCAAGTGCAACGCCCCCGCATGATCGGGCCGCTCACGCAAGATCCGCTCGTAGATCTCGGCCGCCCGCGCCGAATCCCCGGCCTGATGATGCCGCAAGGCAAGCTGAAACGCCTGTTCCACACTGACCATCCCACAAATCCTGACTGCGAGAACCGTTGTCGAAGTCCCTTTGCGATCCTATCACGGATCGACACCATCGCAATCCCCCACCGATTCCCAACCGGGCCGTCTTCGACCCCCGGCCGGTCCGTGGAATGACCACGCGGAACAGCCTGCCACGGGGAGTCCGTAACCGTTCACGCCCCGGGGAGCAAGGAAGGGGCCAATTGGTGGGCGAGATGAGCTTCGACTGCGCGAGTCAGGAAGGCGAAGGCGT
>Ga0067045_1030926_pt1 | contig 13680 bp, 12 predicted proteins | sample TerdegcTABiofilm_FD_59184 | JGI IMG/M metagenome (GOLD analysis project Ga0067045, IMG submission 59184) | Combined Assembly of (Gp0054472, Gp0054536) Wastewater bioreactor microbial communities from Singapore -Terephthalate degrading...
CGGGAGATAAATATCCATAAGCCGCGATAATCGCGAGGAATCTATCGCGAAAAATCTTGACTCTTCAACGCTGGCCTCCAACAAGCCGTTCGCGTACTTTCCCCCAAGCTCCCAGACAAACAGCAGAGGATCACCGGCCTGTGTAAGGATGAACGGACCTGTGGTATGATGTTTGGACCATCCTCTCACGAGGCTGGGAAGGGAGTGTGACATCGGGCACACCGTGTAGCCGTGGTGCCGCCTCTCTGAGACACCTGCAGATCGTCGGAGCGCCATGCCATGACCACATCGTCCTTGAGCCCTCTCAGTAAAGGAAGAATGATCGATGTCGATAACGACTTGGAACAATACTGCGCTCGGGCCATCGAGGTGGGAGCCACCGCTGTTAAGGAAGCAGACCCCGCCGTGTTGTCACAGCTCCCTGGGTGAAGGTGAAGTGTCAGTTTGGCTGCCCTGGGTTCGACAGGGGGCATTGCTATACTCCAATATCCTTCTCACGAACAAACGGAGGAAGTGTGGGAGGTGTCATGCCATCAGGAAAACGAACGGTTGCTCTCATTTATGGGGGGCGTTCCGCTGAGCATGAAGTCTCGCTGCGATCGGCAGCCTCTGTATTTTCCGCGGTGAACAGAGATCGGTATGAGGTTATTCCTGTTTTCATAACCAAAGAGGGAGCCTGGTACAGACGGCCTGCAGACGCTTCTTCCTTCAGTGCCGAACCAGAGCTGTCCGAAAGCGAGCGGCTCATCTTTTCTCCGGATCCAGCCCATGGAGGCTTTCTCAGGATTGGGGATGCCATGCAGGTCCAGCCCCTTGCCGTGGACGTGGTGTTTCCCGTGCTTCATGGAACATACGGAGAGGATGGAACCATTCAAGGCCTGTTGGAGATGGCGAATCTTCCCTATGTGGGATGTGGGGTGTTGGCTTCCGCAGCAGGAATGGACAAGGTCCTGATGAAAGGAGCCTTTCGAGACAACGGTCTGACAGTCGGGCCGTTTTTCTGGTTCCTGAGGACCGAATGGAAGAACAACCGATCTCTCGTTCTCGAGCGCCTTAAGACGAGCCGTTTTCCCGTCTTTGTCAAACCAGCCAATCTGGGATCCTCGGTTGGGATCACCAAGGTCAACGATCCGTCAGGTTTTCCGAGGGCTGTCGAGATGGCTGCATCGTACGACAGAAAGATCCTCGTGGAGGATGGGATTTCGGGGAGAGAGCTCGAGGTGGGCGTGCTGGGGAACGATACCGCTCGGGCCAGCGTGGCCGGGGAAATAATCTCCCATTCCGACTTCTACGATTACGAAGAAAAGTATCTTCAGGACACGGCTGAGCTCCTCATACCGGCAGACCTATCCCCCGCTGAGCTTGCTAAAGCCCAATCAGTCGCCCTGGCAGCCTTCAGAGCCGTCGACGGCTCGGGATTGTCTCGCGTAGACATGTTCCTCACCCCGAAGAATCAGGTGATCGTCAACGAGATCAACACGCTTCCGGGCTTCACCTCCATCAGCATGTATCCAAAGCTCTGGGAAGAATCCGGCATCCCCTACTCCGACCTGGTTGAAGCCCTGATTGATCTGGCTTTTGAGAGGCACCAGGAGAAACAAAGCACTCTCACGGACAGAGCGCTCCCATGAAAGCAATGGTGCTGTCTGCGGGATTTGGCACCAGACTGAGGCCCCTGACTCTTGAACGGGCAAAGCCGGCAGTCCCGGTGCTCGGGAAGCCTCTGCTGATAAGGACGATCGAGCACCTCATGGCACAAGGGGTCTCATCACTTCGTTTGAACTTACACTATCTACCTCGGTCCATAGAGCAGGTTTTTGAGAAAGACGCCTGGAGAGCGCTTCCTGTCACTTTTTCCCATGAGAAGTCCATACTCGGCACCGCAGGGGGGTTGAAAGACAACGAGTCGTTTTTCGACCAAGGGACCTTCCTCATGGTAAACGGCGACATCCTCTTCGATTTCAGCCTTGCAGATGCAATTGCCTTCCACCGCAGTAATCATGCGTTAGCCACGTTGGTTCTGATCGCTCAGCTTCCCCCATATAGGTACACTCCCGTGCGCATCGACGACTCATATCGCCTCGTGGGTTTCAAAGGCCGTGGAGCCTCAGGTCCAGCTCGACCCGAGACGTATGTGTTCACCGGCGTTCATATTCTTGAACCCGAGATTTTCCGGTATATTCCGGAAGGGATCTTCTGCGAGATTAACGATCAGGTTTATCCGGCCGCCCTGGATGGAGGAGCTCGCGTGTTTGGGTTTCCTGTTACAGGATACTGGAACGACCTGGGGGACCCTGGTCGGTACCTCTCCTGTCACAGAGATCTTTTCCTGAAAAACGGGATATCCCCACCGATTCATGTTCCCCCTGATGCGTCCCTGACACAGGAGTGTCATCTGGGGCGTTTTGTGACGCTGTCCGATGGATGTCGCATCGAGAAGGGATGCCTTGTAGAAAACGTGATACTCTGGGAAGATGTTGTGGTCAAAACCGGTTCGATTCTTCGCAATTGTATCGTCGGGTCCGGCATGATTGTTGCTGGGGCATACACGAATCGAATTATTACCCGTCGCGGAGAAGCACCCATTGACAATGGAATCTGACTTGAGAAATCGACTTGCATTCCTGAACGAATGCGGTCGGCCTCTTGTGCAAGTGGAAATGCTGGCGGGTGACGCGTCCACTCGTACGTATTTCCGCGCAACCTATGAGGACGGTACCACCGCTGCGATCATGGTTCAGCCAGAAGCAGGCAAAGGCCTGGAAGCGCCTTTCCTGGATGTGCATCGATTCTTGGAGGGACTCGATCTCCCGGTCCCCCGGGTCTATTGCCATGCGCCGGCTCAGGGCGTGCTGGTCCTTCAGGACATGGGAGACGACCTTCTCGAGAGCGTAGTGGATCGTTCCGACGAGCACAGAATCCGTTCCCTGTACTTTGAAGCCGTAGACTTGCTGCTCCATATGCGAAGGAAGACTCAGGGAATATCGTCCCAATGCATTGCCTTCTCCCTGGCCTTTGACGAGGCAAAGCTCATGGAGGAATTGGAATTCTTCCTGACCCACTTTGTCAAAGGTTTGTGCGCAAATTCGCCCTCACACCGGGCAGAATCGGATCTGAGGTCCTTTTTCTCGACAATAAGCAGGATCCTTGCTTCAGAGCCACGCATCTTCACCCATAGGGACTACCATTCCCGTAACCTCATCCACTTCCAAGATCGCCTCTACATGATAGATTTTCAGGATGCTCGTATGGGCCCGGCTCAGTACGACCTGGCATCTCTGTTGAGAGATTCATACGTCACTCTCCCCCTGCCCCTAGTGGACGAGTTGATCGACCATTACTGCACGGAGACGGGGGAAGCGTGCTCGGACAGATTTCGCTACGTCTTTGACATCATGTCCCTTCAGAGAAACATCAAGGCGCTGGGGACTTTCGGATACCAGATTTCGGTGCGCCGCTCACTACGATACGGTTCTTCGATTCCCCGCACCGGCGCATACATATCGGACACCATGGGGAGGCATCCGGAATTGCAAGCCTTTCGGTCCATCGTAGAAGACTGGGTTTGGAGACCTGCCATAGAATTTGACGCCAGCGAGAGCAACAGTCAGAAGTGACCGATCCATGTCGGCAGTACTTGGTAATACTGGTGAACCATGGGAAACATGAGAGAGACGAGAAGCATGAAAGGATTGCTTGTTTAGCTCGAATTCACTTCAATAATTTGTTGTAATATGTTTATATATTTGATATAAATATCGCAGACACCTCTGTTCGAACCGCTGAATCGGAGGCGGAACCGATGCGAAAACAGACGATCAGTCGGATGATCCTTGCGCTCTTGTTCGGACTCCCTTGGCCCGTGCTTGCCGCAGACGGAAGTCACGATGGGGCTCTGCACCAGGTGCAGACTCACATGCAGACACAGTTGGAGCGGATACGGTATGCGAAGGAAGTGGGCAATTCAGCGATGACACTGACGCGCTACCGAGTGGCGGACCAGCTTGAACGAGCTGAGAACGAATTGGAGCGACAGCAGGCTAAGCTGGAGAGGCTGAGAGACGACATTTCGAACCAGGGGTCGTGTCTCAATTCTCCCTGCGGGCAGACCAGCGCCGCCGACAAGGCTACCGTTGATTCCGCGCTATCGCGTGTTGAAGCACAGATAAGGGAAACCGAGACCCTTATCAGCAGGATGGAGCGCTTCCGGAGGGAAGTGGACAAACCTGTGCTCGAACGCTCGCGAGCATCCGGTCTGCTCAGCTCGATGAGATTGGGCGCAGAAGCTTCTCCTCTCACGTCCGAACAGGGTGAGGACGAGCAACCGGCTCCTCCTCCAAGGAGGGCTCCCTGAGTGGCAGCTCGACCTCCTGCTCGGTGAGTGGGAGCCTCGTAGAAAGCCCCTCCCGAGTGAGCCCTCTGTCCGTGCACCCGACGAGATCGATCTTGAGCCTCAATCCGCACGACGCCCCCTGTCCGGCTTGCACGGAGCACAACGGGCAAAACATTTTCCGCATGCGAGCTCTGGGGACCCTTTGAAATGCTGCTATCGGTTGCCAAGATCTGGAGCGGTTGGTATTATCTGTGTTGCTTTACACCTGTGATGGAGAATTCCCATGGGCGGACGCGGGCGGCAGCGGATCCAGCCTAAGGCGAAATCTATCCCGACTTCGCTCCCGCTTGATCCACCACCGTTTTTCCTCGAGGACGAAATTGTGCTTCCTTCACGAGGATTGGGATTGTATGCCCTGCTGGTGGGATTATTGATCCTCATAGCGCTGCGTCTGCTGTTTCCCGTCACCGGCCTCTTGCCTAGTTTCAGTCAGCTCATGGTCATCTCCGTCGGAACAGTCGCTATTTATCTCTTTGTACGCTTTTTCGGATACTGGATCGCCTGGGTGGTAGTGATTCGCTCTTACCCAGCTTCAGGGAGAATACACCCTGCCGCTCGCGGGGAGCTGCCGCGGAACGTGTTTCTCGTCGTGCTCTTGCTGCCAATAGGAATTTTCGTCCCTATCTGCGCCATATATTGCTGGAAGACTTCCGGATTCCCGCCTGAGATGTGGTTGGTTGTGTCGCTGGTAATCTCCCTGTCCGTCCGGGACGTGATCGCTGTTTCCGGCCTGGTCTTCAACGATGGGCAAACATGGATCAAGGAGAGCGATCGAGGGCTGGATGTTCTTAGGCCTACATCCTCCCTCTCGGAGCGCCGATGATCGGCAGCTTTTTCACCTCTGACTCAGCCCTTGGGGACAAGATCTTTTTGCAGCTTGTAGTCGATACTGTCCACAAGCGCGTCCCACGCAGCCTGAATAACGTTTTCGCTGAACCCCACGGTCCACCACACGTGGTCCTTGTCCGCCGACTCAATGAGTACTCGAACAGTCGCTCCGGTTCCGGAGGATCCCTCTAGCACACGAACCTTGAAGTCGGTGAGTCGCACTTCGGCCACGCAGGGATAGAATTTTTCAAGGGCATTTCTGAAGGCAGCGTCCAGAGCATTGACGGGTCCGTTGCCTTCGGCCGCAGAGAACTCCATCTTGTCTCCCACCACGATGCGAATCACTGCATCGGAGTACGTTCGAGTGTCTCCTTGCCGCTTGGCGTTCGTAACGTGAAACCCGTGCAGGGTGAAGAATCGCTTGTGGAGTCCGAACATGCGTTTCATGAGGAGCTCGAGGGAGCCGTCCGCGATCTCGTAGTGAGCGCCTCTGGCTTCCAGATCCTTCAGTGCTTTCAGGATTTCCGAAACCCGGGGGTCACTTATCGTGAGGTCGATGCCGAACTGAGCCGCTTTTTGCACTATCGCGGCACGGCCGGCCTGCTCAGAAATGGGAAAGCTTCTTGAATTGCCAACAAGCTCCGGGGAGATGTGCTCGTAGGCTTCGGAGATCTTAACAACCGCGCTGGCGTGAAGGCCGCCTTTGTGAGCGAACGCAGCAGCACCCACGTACGGCTGCCATTTCAGCGGGGTCCTGTTGGCCATCTCGTCGACAAATTCGGATACTTGCCGCAGCATCATCAGACGATTTTCGGGAATCTGGATGCGCCCCATCTTCAGGGCGAGGGCGGGAATGATCGAGGTGAGATTGGCATTGCCGCACCGTTCCCCTATCCCGTTGATGGTTCCCTGGATGTGGGTCGCGCCGGCTTCGACGGCCATGAGGCTGTTGGCCACGGCGGTATCTGAGTCGTTATGGGCGTGGATTCCCACGGGCGTCGAGATTTGCTCCACAACGTGTTTGACCACGTTCGCAAACTGGGAGGGCAAAGTGCCCCCGTTCGTGTCACAGAGCACAACCATTTCCGCGCCGGCACTCACGGCTGCGCGAAGTGTGGCAATCGCGTATTCCTGATTCTTCTTGAACCCGTCAAAAAAATGCTCAGCGTCGAAAATCACTCTGGAAAAGTGGGGACGGAGATAGGCAACAGAATCTCGAATCATTTCCAGATTCCTCTCCAGGGACACCGCGAGCACCCTGCGCACGTGGAGGTCCCAGCTCTTACCCACAATGGTGACGACACCTGTTCCCGATTGCAGGAGGCTTGCGATCTGGGGATCTTTTTCCGGAGGCATGTCAGCCCTGCACGTGCTGCCAAAGGCTGCAATCTTTGCATGGTTGAGCCTAAGATTGCGCGTGGCCTCGAAGAATCGCCTGTCTTTGGGATTGGAGCCCGGGTATCCTCCTTCAATGAGGTCTATTCCCAATTCATCGAGCTTCTGTACGATTCTCAGCTTATCTTCCAGTGAAAAGGTGATGCCCCAGGTTTGGGCTCCGTCGCGGAGCGTCGTGTCGTACAATTCTACAAGGTTCAACTGCCTATTCCTCCAGGAAAACGTTCCACCCTGCCTGATCTATCTTCGCACCTTATCCAATTCGAAAGCATCATGGAGGGCTCGCACAGCCAGCTCCGCGTACTTTTTCCGTATGACACACGAGATCTTGATCTCGGATGTGGAGATCATTTCTATGTTGATTCCTTCCTCCGCTAGGGTGGTGAACATCTTCGCGGCCACGCCGGTGTGTGATCTCATGCCAAGACCGATGATCGACACTTTTGCAATGTCGTTCGATCCGGTCACTGCTTCCGCTCCCAACTTGTTCTTGATATCTTCGCAAATAGCCAAGCTCTTTTCCAGAGATGCTTCGGGAACGGTGAAAGAAATGTCCGTCTTTCCGTCAGCGCTGGAGTTCTGAATGATCATGTCCACGACCACATTCGCGTCCGAAAGCATTGAAAAGATTTGGGATGCGATACCCGGTCTGTCAGCGACCCCGGAAAGCGTGATCTTGGCTTCTTTCGTGTTGCACGTCACCGCGCTTACAGACTCTTTTTCCATATCTGGATGCTCCTCCGTAACCAGCGTTCCTTCGTTGTCGTTGAAGCTTGATCGTACTACCACAGGGACCTGATGGCGCATAGCGAACTCTACCGCACGGATATACAGAACCTTCGCTCCCAGCGAAGCCATCTCCAGCATTTCCTCATAAGCGATCTTGTGAATCTTGCGGGCCTTTGAGGTAATGTTCGGGTCTGTGGTATAAACTCCGTCCACGTCCGTAAAGATCTCGCACCTGTCGGCCTTCAATCCCGCGGCTACCGCGACTGCAGATGTGTCGGATCCCCCTCTTCCAAGGGTCGTGATCCTATCGGTTTCGTCAACGCCTTGGAATCCTGCCACAATAACGATGCGTCCCTCTGCCAGATCAGCCATGATGGCTTCTCTCCCCACATCCGTGACTCTCGCCGCGCCGAAAGCGGAGTCCGTCCGGAGTGGTATTTGCCATCCGAGATAGGATTTGGCCTTGTATCCCATGGATTCCAAAGTGATGGCAAGGAGCGCTACCGTCACTTGCTCACCAGTGGCAAGAAGGACATCGAGCTCACTTTCATTTGGGGTCGCGTCGATTCTTTTTGCAAGGTCGATCAGGCGGTCCGTCTCTCCGGCCATGGCCGACACAACGACAACTACTTCATTTCCCTGGTCTTTGCAGGCAGCTACTTTTTTCGCGACGTTTGCGATGCGGTCCAGGTCGCCCACAGACGTTCCACCGTATTTTTGTACGACTAACGGCATGCACTACTCCATGATTTCAAGTTAAGACTAGAAACTGAATCGGGTTGGCCGGTTGCCACTTCAGATTCCGCTGGCCGCGCAATATTCGACAGACCACGCTTCAGCAACTGTGCCGATCCGCTCGTCCCAGGACCCGTGTTCCGGCCACCGCACAATAATCGTCCGAGAGTCGGGATCCAGAGAGTAGGAGATCACGATGCGTAGTGAATCCGGGACCACGCTCGGCATCTTCTCAGCCCACTCAATGATCAGCGCCCCTTCTTCTGCCAAAGCTTCATCGAGACCGATGTCTTCCACCTGATCTGCCTCGATTCTGTACAGATCGGCATGATGAACGGGAAAGGGACCTTCAAATCGGTTGACGAGCGTGAAGGAGGGGCTGACGACCTCCTCTGGATCCACGCCGGTAGCTGCCGACACGATACCTTTCGCCAGTCTGGTCTTTCCGGTTCCCAGATCGCCCAACAGCAAGATCACATCCTCAGGTCTCAAGATCTCTCCGATGGAGCGCCCCAACCGGAACGTCTCTTCTTCGGACGCAGTATGGATCTCGATGGTCTTGAGCATGTGAAGGACTCCATGGACAACCTTCCACACGGGCCACCGGCCGCCGAGTCATTCGCCCGTCCGACAGGCCCCAACCGGTTAGCATAACCTTGTTCGCCGATTCATGCAAGAATCTTGCGAGCTCGTGGGTTGTCTCGCGCTAACCTTTTGGAAACACATCACGTTGCAGGCCCAGGGCTATTTTTTTCGGTGGCCGGAAATTTGAGTATTGCGGGACAAAGAGGTATCGTGGTATCTACTCACAATATGACTAGTCAAGATGGACCCATTGCCGGTCGGCGGGAAATGCGCCAGCATTAATGGCCCGCCCTGTGTTTGCTCGTTGTTGTGCCGTTGCCTCCGTTCCCTAGTGCGAAGACCTGAATGTGTTTGATTGCGCTGTGATATCGAAAAAAAGGAAAAGGAGAGCTCGGAGTGAAGAGAAATATTGCGGTCTCATTTACACTGATTGCCCTTCTGATGTGCCTCTTGATTTCTGGCAGTTCGGAGAAATGCGTCGCGGCGGACAGTCTCATGGTGTTCGCGGGTGCTGCCAGTAAACCACCCACGGAAGAAGCAGCAAAGGCATTTGAGAACAAGACGGGGATCAAGGTGGACGTGATCTTCGGCGGGTCCGGCTACGTGCTGTCCCAAATGATACTTGGCAAGAAGGGGGACATCTATTTCCCGGGTTCGTCAGATTACATGGAGCTGGCAAAGCAGAAGGGCGTTGTTTTTCCGGAATCGGAGAAGATCGTCGTCTATCTGGTTCCTGCAATCAATGTCCAGAAGGGAAATCCCAAGAACATCAAGACACTCAAAGACCTAACTCGTCCAGGCCTCAAAGTCGCCATAGCCAACCCGGAGGGAGTGTGTGTTGGGGCCTACGCAGTAGAAATCATCGAATCAGTCTTCACTCCTGAAGAGAAGGAGTTGTTCAAGAAAAATCTCATCAACTACACGGAGAGCTGCGAAAAGACCGCTACCGCAATCTCGTTAAAAGCGGCGGACGCGGTAATAGGCTGGCGCGTTTTTCACTATTGGGACCCGGAGCGCATCGAGACCATTGGGCTCGACAAGTCCCAGGTGATCCGCATAGGATATATCCCCATCGCAATAGCAAAATTCACTTCAAATCGGCCGCTGGCACAGCAGTTCATCGATTTCCTTTTATCAGAAGACGGCAAGAGCATCTTCCGAAAGTACCACTATTTCATGAGTGCTGATGAGGCTACTGCCTGGGTCGGGGAGAAAAAACCGGTAGGCGGGGAGTATGTTCTGCCCCAGCATTGGATCGGCAAGTAAGCAGAGCGGGCTGCTGGGGGTGAGGCGCGGTGAAGCGAGCGGCCCCGCCCCAGCGCAGCCAGTTACACCTTCCACGTGCGACATTAATGGACTGCTTCTTTGGGGGAGCATCTGAACAAAGGAGAAGCAATGATCGACATAGGAGAAGCGCAGCGTCAAGTGCTGGAGGAGGTTCCGGTACTGGGAACTGAAAGGATCCATATCCTTGAAGCCTTGGGCAGAGTGCTTGCCCATGAGGTGAGAGCCACTCGTGATATCCCCACTCATGACAATTCGGCAATGGACGGTTACGCGTGCCGACACGAGGATGTGTCCGGCGCGAGCTCAGCAACACCTGTCCGGCTGCGACTGATCGGAGAGGCTCCGGCCGGGAAGCCTTTCTCTGGAATTGTCGGGCCGGCAGAGGTTGTGCGAATCACTACCGGCGGGGTTATTCCTGACGGCGCGGACACCGTGATCATGGTCGAAGACACAGAGATTTCCGGCGAGGCGGTGACAATTTTCGCCGATCCGGGAAAGGGGGCCTACATAAGGCCCGCCGGTGAAGACGTAAAATCCGGAGAGGTGGTGTTGCACCCAGGCCACGTCATACGCCCGGCAGAAATAGGCATGCTCGCAACACTGGGGAAGGCGTACATCCACGTTTTCCAGCGTCCGACCGTAGCGATCCTGTCTACCGGCGATGAGCTCGTGGATCTCGACGAGCCGCTCACCCGCGGCAAGGTGGTCTGTTCGAACACCTACAGTCTCGCGGCCCAGGTGTCGGAATGTGGTGCCATCCCCCTATCTCTCGGCATTGCATCAGACGATGAGGAGGACCAACGATCTAAAATTTGTGAGGGCCTTCGGGCCGATTGCATCATCACGTCCGGAGGGGTGTCGGTAGGCAAATACGATTTGGTCAAAGATGCCTTGTCCGAAGTAGGGATGAAGGTCAAATTCTGGAAGGTTGCCATGAAGCCTGGAAAGCCGTTAGTGTTCGGAACTATCGGGACCAAGCCGGTTTTTGGGCTGCCGGGAAATCCGACTTCCGCGATGATCTCTTTTGAGCAATTCGTCAGACCTGCTCTCTTGAAAATGATGGGACATAGGAGGATATTCAGGCCTACAATCGAAGCGGTTCTCGGCGAAGATGTTTCTTCAGTGCCGGGGCGCCTTCATTTGGCACGGTGCAAGCTCGTTCGGGAAAATGGCACGGTCAAGGCTCTCTCGACTGGGACGCAGAGCTCCGGGGCCTTGAAGTCCATGGTGCTGGCCGATGGCCTCATGATTTTGCCCTCTGTGCAGGAGAGCTTTCCGCAGGGGGAAAAGGTCCAGGCCCAGCTCTTGCATTCAAATACCCCTTTGACGGAGGATTCTCCTTTTTGGACGCGGAACTGACCTGCAAGATCTCGACGGCAGTCGCCTATGGGGAAGAAGGTAAACCGGATGTCGGCCTTTTCAGGCAAGCTCCGGCCAACGGTGCATGATTTTGTTCAAGAAGATCTCGATAATTTCTTGTTTTCTCATCTTCTTCCTCTACGGAGGGCTTATTGCTTCCCTCTTCTATTTCTTTCAATGGGACCCTTTGGCAACGACCTTAACCTCTCAAAGGACCATCTTCTCAATTCGCCTCAGCTTGATTGCTGCAACAGTGAGCACGGTTCTTTCCGTCCTCGTTGCGTTGCCTTCGGCCTTTGCTCTTTCCCGATACGACTTTCCAGGTAAGAGAGCCGTAGACACAATCCTGGAGCTCCCCATGATTGTTTCTCCGGCTGCGCTGGGCGCAATGCTGTTGATTTTCTTCAATAACCCTCTTGGATTATGGATCCAGGACCACGGTGCGCAGTTCGTGTTTACCTTCTACGGCATTGTCCTGGCTCAATTCGTAACCGTCTGTGGGGTATCTACCAGACTGATAAAGGCGGCGATGGACGAGATACCGGTCCGGTACGAGGCAGTTGCTCGGACTCTCGGAGCCTCTCCCGCCAAAGCCTTTTTCACCATCACGCTGCCTCTGAGCAGGAGAGGCATATATGCCGCGTGCATACTTTCGTGGGCGAAGGCATTGGGCGAGTTCGGCGCAACCATTACCATTGCAGGGTCTATGTCTATGAAGACCGAAACCCTGCCCATCGCAATATTTATGAGGCTCGCCAGTGCAGAGATTGAGGGAACCGTTGTCTTGATTCTCATACTCGTGTCGATCGGTTTGAGTATTCTCTACGTCGTCCGGTTGCTCTCCAGGAGAGATTCGTATGCTTGAGGTGCGCGACCTTTCCTCCAGAGCGGGGAGTTTTGTCCTCAGCAACGTCTCCCTCAGTGTTCACCCGTCTTCGTGCCACGTCATACTCGGGCCTACGGGGAGCGGCAAGACTCTGCTGCTCGAATCCGTGATCGGACTGAGAAAGCCCGATCGGGGGAAAGTCTTTGTAAACGGCGATGAAATTACGCTTCTCCCGATGGAGAAACGAAGACTCTCTTATGTGCCTCAAGACCTGGCTTTGTTTCCTCACATGACTGTCAGGGAAAACATTCTTTATGCGAGAAGAATCAAGGGCATGCGGCTCACTACGGAGAACGGGGTCGCGAAAGAGCTCATTGGCTCTCTCGGCATTGAGCATCTATTGGACAGACGAATCAGAAATTTGAGTGGAGGGGAGCGCCAGAGAACCGCCTTGGCGAGGGCCATCGTCTCAGGCTGCAAGTATCTGGTGTTGGATGAGCCTCTCTCTGCGCTTCACGAAAGTCTGAAGAGAGAATTGTGGTATCTTATGAAGGACCTGCAGGGTCGGTATGAGCTTGCAATTCTGATGGTCACTCACGATTTGGAAGAGGCCTTCTTCCTTGGCGATGCCATAAGCATCATTATCAGCGGTAGGGTTCATCAGCAGGGGACCAAGAGAGAAATCTACGGCTGCCCGCAGAGCCTGGAAGTTGCAAAATTCTTGGGCGTTGGCAATCTCTTTCGCTCCAGGGTAACCCAGACTTCCGGAGGAGCGTTGTCCGTGCGGTGCGAAGACCTCGGGGTGAGCCTGAATGTTTCTGCTGACAGAATGAAGTCGCAAATCACCCACGATAATGAGTGCATTGTGGGCATAAGATCTGAAGATATCGACATCCTGCCCCCGGCAGAGCTGCCGCCGGATGGGACCAATACCGTAGCCGGGGCCGTGCGCAGCATCGTTGAGACCGGCGCCAGTTTCACGATCATTGCAACGGTGGGGGCGGGATCAAAGACTGTGGAGATCACTGTTGGTCGCGCCATTACGAACAGGTTGAACCTTGCAATAGGGCAGCCCATTCTCATCAATCTTCCGGCGGAGCATCTCTTTCTTATTGACCCGAATTCTCGCGATACCCTTTCGTAAACAGGAGCATCACGGTGTCCAGTGACCTCCCCTTTGGTCTGGAGGGTCCCATCAGGTTTAAGGCTGCCTCCTCCAAAAGAAGATCACTGGAACGGCCACCGCCTGCCCGCATACAGAGAATATAGCGGTTGCCAATAATACTCTCCGTTTCTCCTCCTCAACAGTGACGGGCGAGACGCCTGCCCACCGGTCTGCGAACCTCCCGTAAGTGTTCTCGGCATATGGGAGGCGGAAAGAACTTTTGGCATCGGGTATAGACGGAACTGAGCCATGGTGCGGGATCCTCCTAGAAGTGCCCCTAGGATTGGAGTATGCAGGACCATGAGAAAATGTCTCAAAACTCGGGACACACCAAACATCGTAGCACGATTGAGAGTCGATGAGTGGTAAGGCACCCTC